>Ga0208192_1001965_pt1 | contig 10808 bp, 6 predicted proteins | sample June2015DPH_13_1_2_FD_184711 | JGI IMG/M metagenome (GOLD analysis project Ga0208192, IMG submission 184711) | Peatland microbial communities from SPRUCE experiment site at the Marcell Experimental Forest, Minnesota, USA - June2015DPH_13_150... | ecosystem: Environmental > Terrestrial > Soil >... | reverse complement strand
AAAAGTCCCTTGTGGAGCACGGCGTCTCCTTTGAAGAACACGACCTGGACTCGCCGCAGTCGCGGACGGCCCTGCTCATGAAAGGGGTCTTCACGACGATAGCGCCGGTGCTTCAGGTCAGGGACACGTTCCTGACGTTTGATGAGCTTTTTCGCGACGATGAGCCGAACATCGATCTGATCTTGAGCCTGCTGCGGTGCTAGACGGGCAGTCGAGAGGGGCCGCCGTATCCGCAGCAGCGTAGGATCTGATTACCTTGTTGAGTTTGACCGGATCTTGACGTAACATTCTTCCGGCGTTAAGGCGAAACCGAACCGACAGGCGACGCAGTTTTCGGCAAACGGGAAAAACAAGTATTTAATATTGAGATCGTCAATGTTCTTGTGTCTGGTCTGGTCTAGGCCCGTTAAACCGTGTACAACGTGTCAGCGAAGGTGTCGTTCGTGCGTCTTTCCGGAAGAAAAACTCGATGTGTGTGCGTCGTGCTTGCGTTAGCGCTTGTGGGTATGCTCGGCGCTCTCACAGCGTCGAACAGCCTTTTAAAAGTCCCGGTGCTCGGCGTCGCCGCTCAGACTAGGCCCGCTTCTTCCAACACCACGGTGAGCAACAACGTACGTGTGCTCTCCGACAGCGTGTCACTCGGGAGCAGACTATACGTGGCAGGGGTCGTCTCGACACCGAAAGGCCCGCTCGCGTCCGTGCCCGTCGCGCTGCACATGGGGGGCATCACCGTAGCGCGCACGCAGACGAACGAGAGCGGTGCGTACGTCTTTTCTCTGCCGGTCGGCGTGAACTGCGTTCCCGCGGTGCTCTCGGGCAGTGTAAACGTCTATACGGTCGCTGAACCTGGCGATCCGGCGTTTCCGGCGGCCACAAGCGCTGTCGCTAGCCTCCCCGTCAGCCAGGCGCCGGCGTTCTTCATCATCGTCGTTGTGACCGGCGCCGTGGTTCTCGGCATCTACTTGTACTTTTGGCCACGCTCGTCAAGGCGCGTCAAAGGCCGTCTCGCAGCCACGCGAAAGCGGTTCCCGAGCTTGACGACAGCTGCTACGCGTCGTCAAGAAGGGGCTGAAGCGCCCCCGCAGCCAGCGCCCCCGACAAAGCCGCCACGTGCCGCCGAGCTAACCGAAGAAGCATTCGAGCGCTGGACGAGGAGACACGCTTTGCGACAAAACGAACGAATCGAAGCAGCCACGCAGCCTGCGCTCGAACCAGAGCCGGCACCCGAGCTTCCACTTAAACCCACAGGCGACGCGGCGGCCGTCAAAGAAGCGTTCGACCTGTTTGAACGAGGAGACGACCGGCAAGCGATCGGCGTGTTGTACGACGCTGCGTTTGCGTCGCTCGCGACACGCGCAGTGGTCACCCTTGCTCCGCACATGACGCACTGGGAGCGATATGGCGCACTAGAAGCGGCTGTCCCTGAGGTGCGGGAGCCCTTGCGTACGTTGACCGTCGCTTTTGAACGCACCCACTACGGACGCAAATCGCTCACGGAAGAACAGCAGAACGCTGCCATTGCTGCGTTTCAATCGATCAGCGCTTTAGCTAAGCCCGTGGAAGAGAACACCTGAGGTCTTTTTTGGGCGCGGCGCGCTCGTGAAGTCACGCACTTGTCTATTTCAGCAACCGCGCCTTCCAACGCAAGCGTTCAGCAGGGCACGGGATCAACCGAAGCGGTCTTCGTTCGTAGAGGGTTTAAGATAAGCTGTTTTTGTGCAGGAAACGATTTCTAAGCCACACGGCTTTCGCAGCGCATAAAGAAGAGCGATCCGAACAAGTCCTGAGTTGCTTAACTGCTGCCGCACAATAACGATGCGCGCCAAAAGCGCGTTTCTAAGGCAAAAAGAGGGACAAGCTGGTACGCCTAGTGGCTCGGTTTCGCGCGTGGACACTCAGCGGCGTGCTTAATCAGTTCCGGTTCAGATCCCTCGCTGCCGCAGTCGGGACACATGTACGTCGAATCCACGTGCGCTTTCTGTTTGTTGTTAGCTGCGTGTTCAACCACTAACGGTCATCTCGCCGCTTAAGATAGGGGCAGTCGACGTGGTGCTTAACTGACATCGGCTTGGACCCCTCTGCTAGACAAACAGGGCACATATATCGCATTGCATCGCCGGGGACCCTCTCTAATCGAATCCTTTCCCGGTCTGCCGCAAGATCACTTTGATTGGCCATCCCTCAACCGCCGAAGCCCCTGTGGGGGAGAATATGAAAAGAGAAGTCAGCGGATCGCATATAGTGTTTTCTATTTCGTTGCGAGCAGTCAGACTCGTCGCGTGTTGTGTCGGAACTCCAATGCACGCTGTCGCTGTCGTAGCAATCTCGCTCGCCTCGCCCACTTCGTTCGGCTTCGATGCTCGCGCATTATCTACACGCGTTGGCGAGGCGCACAAATGCGCTGAGTTCTGCGCTCTTGCGACGGCGGTGACGTGGTGTTTCTGTTCAACAGCACGCTCTTGGCTCTAATACGAGTCAGATCAGCAATGCTTTCGACTTATGCTGATCGACTTAGAAGCAGCGATCCCCCACTATTTTTTTCGATCTTCAATGAATAGAAGAACTATGACTATGAGTGGAACAACGATGCTAGCTGCGCGGCTCCAGGCAAACCCTTGCGCGTAGGTCAGATACGCCCAGCCAACCGCTAAAATAACCAGTAATATATATTCTATGATCCTAAGCGGACTCACCTCTCTCACCTCCTCGTATTTCGTTATCGATTTCGTGCTACCTCATTCAAAACTGCAGAGCACTCGCTCGACTACTTATGTAAGAAATGTACTACGATTTAACCGTTGCGTTTCGGCTGTTCTCGGAGCAAGTGATTGTCGGAACGCCCCATTAGTTCCCCCCCTTAATATTGTTCGTTCACTCGAAAAACATGCAAAACAGGTGCGCGGACTTTCACGTGGTTTCAGGACTGTCGTGTCGGTAACACACGGCCCCTCAAACTATAATACGTGGCCGGCAGAAAAAGAAGAAGGGTCGAAAAACAAGGGAGATGTCAAAACTGCGTTAGCGCGTGCGTCGCACTCTAGCACATTGAGATAAAGCCTTCTAAACGGTCGCGTACACGTCCTTCTTTTTTCGGGGCCCTGGCCTATCACACCATGATATTTGCCACAATCGTGGCACTTTAGCCGCATCGGACCACTGACTACTGGTGGAAAATCGCGGTGCGCGTGGCGGCTTTGGTCATCTCACAAAATGAAGAAAAGTAGCCTGAGTTACCCCCTCGCACAAGTCTTGTTATCTGCTTTCTATGCGGCAAAAGTAGGTCGAGTGTGAATAAAACTAGTTCATGAAGCTTTTTTCGCTCTTTTTTTGGCCGCGTCACGACGCGAATCGTGTGTTATCACACCTTGTGGGCAACCGTAGTACCTGAGCCGTGGAACCGTTCCACCGCGTAGCCGAGAGAGGTAAACAGGCGGCAACAATCGACACACGTATCGAAGCTGTGTGTCTCTAAAAAAGATCATCGGAGCGTGCTCAACAAGCGTTGACTCAGCTCCTTTGAGGGCTGCTAGTTCGCCCCCATCAGCGCGTTTCACAGGCGACGATGCACACGCTGAAACAGAAAGTGCGATCATCTACGTCGTAATTTGCCTAGCGAGGTCCTAGCGGGCTCAAGCTTTTGCGGCGATTCTGGAATTTCGAGCAGCTGTCCCCCCGCCACCGCGATTGTTACTTTTATATAGGCGCAGCATCGTTTTTCTAGTTACCCGGAGAAATCGAGGAAAGATAGCGAATGGAAACGCAGCGAGTCTTGGTGACGGGGGGCGCTGGGTTCATCGGAACAAACTTGGTGGCAGAGCTGCGCAGCAGAGGACACGACGTTCACAGCGTCGATCTGACGCACACCAGCAGGGAAGCGTACACGAGAGTCGACGTGCGAAGTTACCGTCAGCTCGAAAACCTCTTTCAGAATCACGACTTTGATTACGTGTACCATCTCGCGGCCGAGTACGGCCGATGGAACGGAGAGGATTACTACGAGAATCTGTGGGCGACCAATTGCATCGGTACCAAGCACGTTTTGCGGTTGCAGGAACGAAAGGGTTTCCGCTTGATCTTTTTTTCGTCTGCCGAGGTGTACGGAGACTATGCAGGCGTCATGCGTGAAGACGTCATGAAAGGAAACCCTGTGGTAGACACCTACCAGATGAACGATTACGCGATCACAAAGTGGGCGGGGGAGCTCATGTGCATGAACTCTGCTACGATGTTCGGCACGGAAACGGTGCGCGTCAGACCAGTAAACTGTTACGGGCCGCACGAGCACTACACCCCCTACCGCGGCTTCATACCGAGGTTCATCTATCACGCGCTCTTCAATAAGCCGTACGTCGTCTACAAAGGACACAAGCGGGTCATCGATTACGTCGAGGATTCGTGCAGGACGTGGGCGAACATCTGTGACAACTTCATACCTGGTGAAGTCTACAACGTGGGCGGGCGACCGGAGTGGGAGCGCGACATCAAGCAGTATTCCGATATCGTGCTCAGCGCTGTCGGAAGGGACGATTCCATCGTAACCTATAAGGAAGCGGAACCATTCACTACAAAGGCGAAGCACATGGATTTCACAAAAGCGGCGCGCGACTTGCGGCACGACCCAAAGGTACCCCCAGAGGAAGGGATCGCGCGCACCGTGGAGTGGATGAAGAAGGTGTACGGGTGAACACGTCGATGGAGGACGTCAGCTTGCAATACGACGGAAAAACGATACTCGTTACCGGGGGTGCCGGGGCGATCGGCGGCAATCTCGTGCCGCGGCTGGCGGCACTGCCGACCGAGAAGATCATCATTCTCGATGACCTCTCGTCTGCTTACGAATGGAACGTTTCGAAAGGGCCGAAGATCCAGTTCATTAAGGGGGACATCCTTGATGATGAGAAGCTCAAGTTTGCTTTTAAGGAGAAACCGCAGATCGTTTTTCATTTAGCTGCACACTTCGCTAACCAGAACTCGATCGATTTTCCAGAAACGGATCTTATGGTAAACGGCTTGGGAATACTGAAGGTCCTCCAATACGCGCACCTGGGCGGCGTGGAACGATTTGTGTACAGTTCGTCGGGGTGTGGGGTGTACGGCGTCTGCTCGACGATGCCCTTTGAAGAACACGACGTTTCAATCAGTCTGCACTCGCCGTATCAGGTCACGAAGCTCCTTGGTGAGCTCTACACGAACTACTTCTATAACCTGTACGGGCTGCCGATCGTCAACGCGCGGTTGTTCAACGTGTATGGGCCTGGCGAGGTGCCGGGCAAGTACCGAAACGTCATCCCGAACTTCTTCTACTGGGCGATGCAGGGGCAGCCCCTCCCCATCACAGGGGACGGAACTGAGACCAGAGACTGGACGTTCGTCGATGACGCGGTGAACGGCCTGCTCGCGATGGGAGTGGCGCCTGAAGCCGTCGGAGAGGCGATTAACCTCGGCTCGGGCATCGACCACCGCGTGATCGAGATGGCGCGGATCGTCAACGAGCTTACGGGCAATCAGTCGCCGGTGCAGTACGTTGAGCGACGTAATTGGGACGCGAAGCCAAAGCTTCAGTCCTCAATCGCGAAAGCACGAAAACTCATCGGTTATAAGCCTCGGGTGCGCTTCGAAGACGGGCTGCAGAGCGTACACCAGTGGTTTGTGGAGAATTGGAAGAACATCGGTAAGAGCGCTGAGTTTCAGCACTGACTATGCGTATATTGTTACTGCAGGAAGCGGACTGGCTTAAACGAGGCCCTCACCAGCAGCACCACCTCATTGACCGGATGGCGCTGCGCGGACACGAGATACGAGTCATCGATCACCAGTTCCAGTGGCGGGAAGACCAGAAAGGTGAGGTGCTACCCAAGCGTGTGATCGTGCCGCGCGCGTACAAAATTTACCCGGAGGCGGGTGACCGCATCACGCTCGTACGCCCGCGCGCGGTCAAGATCTCTGGATTGAACACGGCCTCCATCGTGCCGTTTCACCTCAGCGAAATTCTGCGACAGGTGCGGGAGTTCAAGCCGGATCTCATCCTCGCCTTTGGCATCCTTAACGCGCACTTGGGGCTGAAGGTGGCCCAGCGGCACAATATCCCCTTCATTTACTACCTCATCGACCAGTTGCACACGCTGCTCGTCCATCCGTTCAAGCGCGTGATCGCGGAGCGGGTCGAGCGCTGGAACCTGCAGTCAGCCGACGAGGTACTCGTCATCAACAGGGCGCTCAAGGAGTACGCGAAAGTCATGGGGGCGCCAGAAAGCAGGATTTCAGTAATCACCGCTGGGGTGAATTTCAAGCGATTTGACAGGACCTTGGACGGGCACGCCGTACGAGAGCGATACGGGGTTGCGCCGGACGAGATCCTCCTCCTCTTTACGGGATATCTGTACAGCTTTTCGGGACTTAAGGAAGTGGCGCGTGACATTCTCAGCGGCCCCTCAAAGCGCGTCAAGCTCATGGCAGTGGGCGACGGCGACTTGCTAGAGTCCCTGGCGGAGATGACGGCTTCGCCTCGCGCGAACGGGAGCATAATCTTGCCCGGGAAGGTGCCGTTTGATGAAGTGCCACAATACGTCGCGGCGGCTGACATCTGCCTCTTGCCGGCGTATCGGAATGAGATCATGATGCACATCGTGCCGATCAAGATGTACGAGTACATGGCGATGGCAAAGCCCGTGATCGCGACCAATCTCCCTGGGATCGTGCAGGAATTTGGCACGAATAACGGCATCCTGTACGTGGAGCGCCCCGAAGACGTCGTCGCCAAGGCGCGTGAGATGACGGATCGCGGTGTGATGAGGGAGGAGGGAGAAAAGGCGAGCACGCACGTGGCGGGAAGCGACTGGGATACGATCGTCGATGAGTTCGAGGCAAAGCTTCAACAGGCAATAACAAAGCGACGCGAGCAGACAATCGCGAAAGCTGCAAGCCCCCCAAGTTCTTCTTTTTGGCATTGATTCGCAAAAAGGCATTTCAGTGCCCACAACAAAGAACGTTTTTAGAAACTGTATGGCATCGCAAAAGACGAAAAACGTCTCCAGGGCGTGCTTGCACGAGCACTTAGCAAGTTTGAAAAAAGCAAAAAGAGGTCTTCAAGCGAGAAATAAAAAAGAGTTGGGTGAATTGCTGCCCATGCAAAAAGATTATTGATAGAAGAACGACTGTTGTGACAATCCATAAATCGGCTACTTCAGATTCGTTACCGTGCTGTTTTTAAATAAGAAACGGAGGAAAGTTTGCGTGAGAAAAATCAATGTTGCGGTTATCGGGTGTGGTTTTATCGCGAAGATAAGGCATATACCTGCTTTCAAGCGCATGAAAAGCATAGTTGAGCTTTCTGCCGTGTGCGATCTTAATGAAAACCTTGTAAAAGAAACGGCGTCAGAATTTAACATTCCTCATTGGTACACTGATACCGCGACCCTCTTTGCAAAGGAACAGCTTGATCTGGTAGATATTTGCGTCCCTCCCCAGATACACGCCCCGATAGCAATAGAAGCAATGGAGAATGGCTGCAATGTCATCATGGAAAAACCGATGGCGTTGACAACGTCTGATTGCGACCAAATGATAACAGCTTCTCAGAAAAATGAAGTGAAACTGTGCACTATCCATAATGACTTGTTTCACCCGCCGTTTCTAAAGGCGCGAAAATTGATTGCATCGGGAGCAATTGGTGACTTTCGCGGCTTGCGCATTTTTTTGTCTACCCCTAGAAACGACATGATCGATCTGAAGGATCACTGGTATCATAGACTCCCGGGAGGGGTTATCGGTGAGACTGGGCCCCATATTTCATACATATCAGCCGCCTTCCTCGGTGCAATTGAAAAAGTCGACGTATTCGCGAGAAGCTTCTTGGCACGTCCTTGGGCACCATTTGATGAATTCAGGATCGAAATGGAAGGAGAGAACGGCTTCAGTTCGGTCGTACTTTCGTACACGAACAGTTATTGGGCTGCGGAGGCAGATTTGATTGGATCGAATGCTATGCTGCGCGTAGATTTGGATAGGATGTTACTGACTCGTCAGCGGCTCGATAGCTTAACTTATGCATCTGTTGGGAGTTCCTCTTTAGACATATTGGGCCAAATGGCACAAAATTTCTTATCAAACGTGTTTTTAGGGGTTACTGGCAGGCACAAGCTAGGAACTACGGTCGTAATAGAAAAATGCGTCGACAGCATTTTGCGCCGGACCTCGCCTCCAGTAACGGCCGAAGAAGGCAGGGAAGCGGTTCGTATCATGGAAATGATTGTCAAACGATTTGAGGAGAAGTACGGCAAATAATGAGGTAGTTTTTTTAGCCCCTTCATACTTAAATCGCTCGAAATCGCGCCCACCGGTACCTTTAATTCATGCTTTAGTTCCTGCAATAATCACTGTTGCACAGCAAGGAGCGACAAGAAAATGCGTGAGCTCTGCCGATTATTTGAGCTGTTAACGCAGGCAGCAACACGTGCTATGTTGTTCCAAAGTATATAGTGGACTATGCTGTCCTGTGGCGTTGGACTAGAAGGGCTGCCACCCCTGACCAAAAAGACTGTTCGTAAGAATATGAAAGCATATACGTCTTTACACAACTGTTACCAGCAGCTCGTGAAGTGCGTGTGCCATACTTTGCAAGAACGACGTGTGTAATCGAAGAATTTGATCTTACCTGCTGGAACTGAAAACTGGGCTTATACACCTATTCGCAACTTGCCTTATATTCGCGTCGTGATAGCCTCAAAGAACTTTTTCAGTTATCGTGTTCAAATGCGGGCCTTCCACACAAATTCCGATCCACTCTAAATGACAACATATACCTCAACATGTTGGCATTATATCAAGTAGAAAAGATCACTAAGAACAAAAAGGGCTGCAACGGACCCACGTCTCTTGTCGAACTGAAGAGGTTTCGACTGTGCGCGAATCAATAAAGCACTTTGCAAAAATTGTATCTGAGACTTTTCCGATTGAAGAACCTATTTTTGAATTTGGATCTCTGCAGGTCCCGGGTCAAGAAGGATTCGCAGACCTGAGGCCTATGTTTCCAAACAAGGAATATATAGGCTGTGACCTGCGAAATGGACCCGGCGTTGATCGCATAATAGACTTAACGAGTATACCGATGCCTGTCGAATCAATTGGGACTATCCTCATTCTTGATACGCTAGAACATGTGGAATACCCCAGAAAGGCTGTGGGAGAAGTGCATCGAACACTCAAAAAAGACGGAATTGCAGTGCTCACTTCGGTAATGAATTTTCCAATACACAGTTGCCCCTATGATTATTGGCGCTTTACTCCGGAAGGATTCAAGACCCTGCTCAAAAGTTTTGCTTTCCAGTTTGTTGTTTTTGCAGGAGATGATATGTTCCCACATACTGTTGTCGGAGTGGCCGCTAAACACTCTGTTTCTGAAGAATCATTTGCGGAATTTAGACACAAGTGCGGTCGCTGGAAAAAACAGTGGACGGGTCCCAGAGACGCTTTCAAAAATTATCGTCGATTATTCATTAGCAAACGAAAACAGTCGTTTTAGCATCGCGAACGTGGAAATAATCTCTGAGATAGTTTGCTCTTTTTTCGATTACCTTTTCATGAGATTACCTTTTCATGAAAATCTGAATAACAGAATTCCAACGAGCTCGATCCACGCCGCCAAATGCAAACGTGTTTGCTAGATACGCCCATATACAAACCATCAGAAATTTCTTTTTTTTAGATGGTCTGTGTTGATTGCATCAAGCGGCGCGACCTTTGAATTATGTCTATTGAGTACGGTACCGTTCCTCGTTGAGGATTTAAACAGCAAGAAAATTGCATATATAGCAAAATGAAAAAGAATGGCTGACGCGCAAGTATTTACCTGGCGTGAGGTGCGTATCCAAGCACACACCACACCATGCAGTCGATGACTTTAACGTTCACAGCAAAATAACGTGTCGAACAATGGGCGGCAGGCTCACATCCCCATATCACATTGGCTGTTTCATCACGGCATACTTTTTGTGCTTTCATATGTGATGGTTGTCATTGCGATCACGCAGATGTTGACAAATACCACGATTTTTCTTCCCGCACTGTGTTGCTCCCAAAGAATATTACAAGTTCACTCACGCGAGGAATTTTGATGCCACCTAAGTGTATTTATCATTTCACGGCCAGTTTTCTTCAGGTTTGTTTCCGTGATATCAGTTAATGAGCTCAGTAATCGTTGGCTCAACAAGCTATACGAGCTGGTTTTTAAGGAGAAGATGGATCATGAAACTTAGCGGTTCTTCACAGGGACTTTACATGTGGCGATCGGCACGCTTTTCGGATCGGCTTTGACGTTTATATTCGGCATCTCGCTGCAGAATCTTTAGCTAGTTTGGCCGATCTGAGATTGGCGCCGGTCGGCTAGCGTAAGCGAAGTGCACAATCCCACACGGTTAATTGTCGGGCTAATCGCAGCGAAGAACCTCGAAGAACAGCGCTGGCCCTGCCTATCTAACGCTTAAGCTTAGGTCAGTCCAAACGTGCGAATTATGTCATCAGAATAAGTTCTAAATGGATCTCTTACGGTCTATGAGCAGTCAGCGCACTTTGTCTTGGTCACTGCTTGCGCTGCCTAGACCAGACTTGGCGTTCGCTGGTCTCATAATTTTGATCCCTCTCAAGTTCTTCGTGAAGCATGGATCACGCAATTCGCGAAATCGATTTTTGGCCTACCAGCATTTTCGGGGCAGACATCCGTTAGCTCTAAAATACATATGTTTCACGGCTGCGAGTCAAATCTGATAGGCAGCTTCTGTACAAGCCATAGGTGCTTGCCAGCCTCCGAACGC
>Ga0208192_1001961_pt1 | contig 10826 bp, 5 predicted proteins | sample June2015DPH_13_1_2_FD_184711 | JGI IMG/M metagenome (GOLD analysis project Ga0208192, IMG submission 184711) | Peatland microbial communities from SPRUCE experiment site at the Marcell Experimental Forest, Minnesota, USA - June2015DPH_13_150... | ecosystem: Environmental > Terrestrial > Soil >... | reverse complement strand
CGTGTTCCAGCGGAGAACTTGGCCGTGCAGGTAACCAGGGCGGATTGCAGACAATCAGCGGCGCACGGCCTTCTGGAAACAGATCCGCGTATACGACTTTCACTTGCCCGCTCAAACCAAGCCGCGCAATGTTTTCTCTGGCGCATGTCAGCGCGCGCGGATCCTGATCAGTCGCCACCACGCACGCCACGCCACGTCGCGCCAATACAGCCGCCAGTACGCCCGTACCGGTGCCGATATCGAAAGCCAGTTCCAGTGATGGCATCGGCGCTTCGGCCACCAGCGCCACATACTCGCCGCGAACTGGAGAAAAGACACCATAGTGCGGGTGTATACGATCATCCAGTGCGGGAATTGGCACCCCTTTTCTGCGCCATTCATGAGCGCCTATCAAGCCGAGCAGTTCGCGTAGCGAAACGACGGAAGCCCGTTCGCCGGGACCATACGCCTCGATACAGGCTTGCTGCACGTCGGGCGCACGCAGCAAGGGCACACGGTAATCGCTCTCAAGCGTCACCAGCAGCATGCCCAATATGCGCGCGCGCTTCGCTTGACCTTGCCGGTGCAGATGAAACGCTTCGGTAGGCGACGGCATCGGCTTGGGAGCTTTGCGCTCCGCGCGGTGCGGTTTACGCTCCAACCGGAGCGAAAGCGCCTGAAGCAGTTGGCGGGCGTTGTTATAATCGCCGCGCCACAGCATCGCCGTGCCATTGCAGGCGAGACGATAAGCGGTGTCTGCGCGGAGGCTGTCATCCGCAATCACTACGCGTCCTGGTGGAGGTACGCCGCGCTCGGATCGCCATAGGGCAGAGCAAGGCTCGCCCGATTCGATCCAGCAGATCACGGGAAGATCATTCACTGGAAATTCCTCTGCTGGCAGCATTTAGCATAAATGAGCCTAACATAGAGTTCAGTTGCCCCGCCGCATCAGAGAGCACCAATACCGAATTGCCAAGCTGCATTCACCGTTCCAGGCGGCCCTTAAGGGGACAACTGCAACGATTTGTCAGGCTGCCTTTTCTAAAATGCTCCGCTTTTGCTTCTACCCTACTGCGTCTTTAATGATTCTTATATTTTTTTCCGAAACGCCATATAGATCATAAACGTGCCGATCAAGTTGATCTTTGGCCGCAAGGATAGAATCAGCAAGCCTTTGCCTTTCATGCTCACTTTCCACATTTTGCATTAGTTGACCAGCATCCATAAGCGTGTCAACTGTCTTAATCAGCTTTAGTTGGATCCCCATCTCTTCTTGGTTGCTACTATCTATTTTTCTGATAGGCAGATTCTCTAATATGGTAGGCTTAACCTGCGCAAGTGCTCTTCCTTTCTCCAATGATAGCAAACGATAGATCAGTTTAAACAGTTTCGAATTCAGAATTCCCATTACATATCTTGCATCCCATTCGGCTTTCACAGAAAATACATACAATCCATCAGTTGCAAATGTCTTTTTCGTATCTAGAGCTAGTACAATCTCATCCTCGGTAATGACCCCCAACAACTTCGAGGGTTTTGTGAATATTTTTTCTTCTCGTGCTCGATGTAATGAATAGATCGAATGCTTTTTCTGTAATACCTCTTTGCAAGTTATTTGTTCCCTATATTGGTCCACAAAAGCTCGTATATTCGGCAATTTTGAAAAATCATCTTGTCGAGATGTATAGATCAAGATCAAATCAGGGTATTCGATATAGAATTCTTTGACGTGCCTCCCTCCAGTTAATACTTGACGCAACTTCTCTTTTTCTAAATGCCATTTCGTAGCAGTTTTGGAATCGACCAGAAATGCCTCCTTAAGATCGGGGCTAACTCCTCTTTGAATTCCGTCGCCATCGACGACTTCCGCGAGCGAACAATTAGGTACTTTCTTGATAATATCCCATATTAAGTATTGGCTTATGTTTGAAGTCGCGAAGACAGTCCCTGGTAATTTGCTTATGTCGGATTGCTTTACAGTTGAATACCATGAAGAGTCAGACAGATGATGCCTTTTTGAAATACTGTCACAGCTAGTAAAATCTGCTACTAGGACGTCATTCTTTTTGGTGATCGTCTTAGAAAATACAACTACAGACGCGGGTCTTACAACTTGGTCAAATACATTTCCCATATTGCAGATACGATGTAGGCATGTTTCATCTACAAGCTTTCTTCTTAGTCGTTCGTTGTCAGTCTGATATAGAAGGACATCCGGCAGAATCATTCCAAATCTGCCTGATGGTCGAATTAGGCTAATGGCCTTATTCGCAAAATACATGAAGGAATCTATCATGCGAACTACAATATCGTGATGCGTCTCTCGCAGATATGCCAATTCCGCTTCGCTGAGAGCCGCTCCCCATGGCGGATTGCCAACAACGACGTCAAAGCCTTCGTCCTTTTGGGCAAATACTTCTGGAAAACCTGACCGCCAGTCAAAGGCGTGGATTTGGCCCAAGTCCTCAAGAGAGAGTGAGAAGTCTATTCCGATAATGGAATTCCCACATTTGATGTTCTTGGATAAGTTAGGAAGTGCTCGCTCTTGAAAAAGCCGCATCTGTTGATCAAACGTTTGCGTTGTTTCGCCTTCCAAAACCTTGAGTAATAGTGAGAGCTTGGTAACTTCGACGGCTTGTGGATCAATATCAACTCCGTATATATGGTCAATTAATATCCGCTTTTTCTCTTCAATTGAAAGGCGTATTTGGCCAGTTTTGGAATCTTTGTAGAATGCCTTGCTTGGACGAATGCCATCCCTTGAATAGACACTAAGAAAGTAGTCAAGGAGGGTTTGATATGCGTTAATTAAAAAGGAGCCGCTTCCGCAAGCCATATCAAGAATCCTGAGGGGCGCCTTCTTACTGTTGCCCCTTACGCTGCCGATGCTTTTTAGGCTTAAGTCCTTTCCAATGGTTTCCTTTACGATAAAATCAACAACGTACTCTGGAGTGTAGTAGACACCTCCAGCCTTCCTAACTTCAGGCTTTTCTTCTATTTTCGCCTGATGACTGGAAGTAAGTCGAATAACCTTTCCGAGAAAACGTTCATATACGGTGCCAAGTATTTCAACTGGCATCACTCCAAAATGATACGGTGAGCCATGCACAAAATAGAGGCTGTGAATGATAGTCTGTATCGTCTTATCGTCTATCTTTAGTTTAGGCGTAGTTATATCAGGGGCTTCAAAAACACCTTTTTCATTGTGGAAATGGAATAGGCCTGAATTATACTTTTGGTCAGCCCGCAGGCATAGGTCCTTGGTAAAGCGGCTGTATATCTCGGGACGCTCACATAGTTTTAGCAATTGTTCATATTGTTCAATTCCTCTATCTTCAGCTATTCTGAGGAAAACTATCCTATCAATAATGAGCTGCACAGCTGCATTGAGGTCTTCAAGTGGCAGATTTGCATTCCTTAGAGCAATGTTTTTGGCCAGCAACTCACGCCAGGACTCAATTTCTTTTAGAAACTCGGAGTCGACTTCAGAGGTGCCTCGTTTTCTCTTTGAACCCGCAAAATTGTCATAGGCCCCTGACCAAACTGCCTCTCGCGAGAATAAGTCCCATATTTCTTTCCAGCGCTCCGGATACTCCTCGAATCGGACATACTTTATCCTTGCAAAGCTAGCCTTGTCGCTCGGTCGTGGCCTGATTGTGCAGTCATAGACACCAAACTCTTCAAAGTCAGTCAAAATAGAAAATGAAACCTTCGCGCTCCAGCCATAGCGACGAAGCTGATACGCAGGTCCTTGATCCGAAAAGAGATCAATGCCGCACTTTTTAGCTTCTGCGAAGAATTTGGGCTGAGGTCCAATGCGGAAGGAATAATCAGGCGATTTCTGATGACCTTCGATTTCGAGACTGTCCTCAGGGACAACCTCGCGATACTGAGGTGCAACAAGGCCTTTGTTAGCTATATCCCAACCTAATGCTTCGAATAGCGGATCAATTAATGACTGCCGAACATGTGCTTCTTTAATTGCTGGCGAAACAAAGCTATCGCGGTTGAGAGCGAAATACTGGCAAAGCCTAGAGATCTGTTCTTTTCCTTGTTGGAATGTCATATCCATATTAATAGCTTCTGATCTTTGCAGCACGGCGCCGCTTCGTCAAGTAAGGGCCAAACATAGCTACAGCTTGTCGGGTAATTCAGGCGCCCGTCCGCTCGGTGTTCGGCGGGCCGTGGACCGTTGGCGCGCTATCTTGTGTGCGGTCTGTCTTATTGTCGTGCCCCGCTGGTGCACTGTCAGCCCTAGGACCGAGGATCGTGTATGTCGTTAGCCGCTCAGCCTCATCCCCTTGCGCCCAGCCAGTTCGCGCACCAGCTTGGTGGAGTTGAATCCCAGCACTGCGCGCTGTCCGCAGGCCCCCATCATAGAGGCACAGCGTGCAGAGGGACGGTTGAACCCGTACCTCGAACTCTTGATGGTGCCGATTGCCGCTTCCACCAGTGCCCTCTCTGCGACCAGCCGCTCGCGCACCACTGCGTTTACCGACCACTGGGTACGTCCACGGGGGGCCAGTCCCACGTCCTTGACCCCCAACTTCTTCAAGGCGGAGACGTTCTTCGCGCTGTATCCACCACGATCGTAGGCATAGGCCTGCGGCGCCTGGCCAAAGAGCGCGATGTGGTCTTTGACCGCGCGCACCGCGAACTTCGTGTCCACCAACTCGCGGCGATCCTGGGCCAGCGTGGCCAGCAGGTACCCACCGGCCAGACGCGTGATGCCCCAGCTCAGTCCGAACTCTACCGGCTTTCCCACTTTGCCTCGTACGATGCTGTAGAGCTGCGGGATGTGCAAGTTGATAATCTTGCCGCTGGCCACGTAGCCCGTGCGAATCCAGTAGCGGATCTGCGGCAACAGTTTGCTCATCGTGTCCTGCAATTGTACCAGCTTGGTCTTGGCCACGATCCCATACTTGTGTAGCGTTTCCCGCTGTGCAGCAGCTTCGCCCAGCACCTTGCCCAGATAATCGTTGAGTTTCTCGACGATGGCGGCCATCTGCTTCATCACCCGATCTTTGCTCTCCTTGGTCTTGGCAAACAGGCGGTACTCTCGGGCTTTCTGCCTGGCAGCTTTGAATTGACTGACCGTCTGCTGCACAAATCCCTTCAGCCCTCGGCCAACCTTGCGGGCTGCGCTCGCCACCGAGGTCAGGAAGCCGGCCATGAGCCCCATCTCGTTGGGATAGGGGATCGATGCTTCCTGCGCTGTGGTATCGGCCACCAGTGTGGTAGGGTCGGCCAGCTTGTGTTTCACCGCCATGTGCACCACATGCTGATTGATAAGTTTGATCCCCTTCTCGCCCATCAGCTCGGTGAAGTCCTGGATGGTAGTGAAGTCCGGGGTCCACTCCGTCTCGGTCAGCCCGCACAAATAGCGCGCGGGGGCGTAGTAACGGATGAGGTCTTCCGCCTCCCGATAGGTGAGCCTTCTGGTTGCCATCAGAAGCATGGCCCCCAGGGAGGCACGCAGGTGCGGAGGGCGTCCCGCGGCGTTCTTGAGTTTGGAGGAGCGAATCTGCTGAGCTCGGTCCTCCATCTCGGTCCAGTCCAAGGTGTCGGTCAGCTGGACCAACTTGTGGTCCTCCGCGATAGGGATGGTCGGGCGCTTGGACCTGGGCAGCAGATCGGGTTGGCGATTGGCACTGGCAGGGCTCATAGGCGATGACCTCCCGGGGATTGATTGTCATATCGGCGAATGCCATGGATGGAATACGGGAGAAGATGAAGAAGCTGAGGCAGAGAATGTTGCACAAGCAGATCACCGCGAGGATCGTGGAGAAGGGCCAACAGTGTTGGAGCTTGACAGAGAACATAACTAACAGTAGTATAACTGTAGACTATTTTATGTCAAGCTCTATGCCCATGAAAGAAGATCTTCAGCAAAATTACCAAGCCCTCCAGCGCGCCCTCAGTCAAGTCGGCTACTTTCGCCGTGGCACTCTGCTGAAACGCTTTATGCCCTGCGGCAAACCAGGCTGCGCGTGTCAGGGTTCCCCGCCTCGCCTCCACGGTCCTTACTACCAGTGGACGCGCAAGGTGGATGGCAAGACTGTCACCGTCCGCTTGACCCCGGAACAGGCCGACCTTCTGGCCGGCTGGATTGCCACCGGCCGTGAAATGGACAGAATAATCTCTGAAATGGAGCGACTGTCGCTGCTCGCCACCGACCGCTTTCTCAAGGAACTGCCGCCCCCAGTGCGCAAGGCGCCAGCCAAGCGCACCCGCGCGCGGCGGGCCCCGAAACGTTAGGAATTTCCCGACAAGCTGTAGCTACGTGGCATGGCCTAAAGCAGCGTAACATAGAATTGAGCAGTCGCGCCGATTCACATATGATGTGACGGTTCATACAGACTGCACCTTATCTTGCCGTCGTTTGCACCGCGGACTGCTCCAACGATTTGTTAACCTGAGCCACTTCTAATCAAACACAACATGCAGATCCCAGACGCGTTATTCGCTTTTCAAGTCCACTGCGACGGGACCCAGATAGTTAAAAGATAAGAAAAAGGTCACTCTCTCCCCTTTCCGAATTTTCCCCCAAGTGGATTCATCCGTACCGCGTGGGTCAGCGAATACATCATCAAGCGCTCCATCGCGTTTAATAAATCCATACCCAAGTTCTATTCTGGCAATCATCCCTGCGAATCGTTTTTTTGAATTGCCATCCATCACATGCCCACGAAATTCTCTTTTTATTAATGGGCTAACTTTAGCTTCCCTTAGGCCTGCAAACAACCGCATCGACTCTTTTAGTTCTCCATCGATGAATAGATGTCTCGCATACTTAAACTGCGCAGCAAAATTTGAGTCGCCATCTGTAAATGATCTTCTAAGATGGTGTCCTATTTCCGCTCGGCTTCCAGCGCTATATCTTTCCATAACATCTGCTATTGCAAAATTTACATGCTTATCGCCAGGATTGCGATCTGCGCATTGCTTGAGCACACTCAGTGCCTGTTCATGGTTACCCTCATTTGCCAGCTTCTTTGACAGACGAATTGCAATATAAGGCGACTGAGGATTTGTTTCAAAAGCCCTAGTAAGGAGAACTACAGCCTTGGGATAATTCGAAAGGTATTCTGCATAGCGAGCCTCCGTATCCAAAATAAATGGATCGTCCGGAAATCGTTGCCGAGTACGTTCCAGAAGCTCTTCCAATTCCTTTACTAGTCGCTCAGCTTCTCCTTGATTCTCAGCGCTACCCAATTCCTCTAGTTGGGAGAATGTTGCCTTTACAAGAGTATGATATGCATAGCCTCCAATCGTTCCTGCGTTAATCAATTTCCTGGATATGTCCTTTGCTTCTTCATAATACTTTCTCTTTTCAACTTCAGTATTTGCTTTTCTAGCTTTTGCTAATGCTATTTCGGCAAAAGAGTGAGATATGGCTTTGTTATGTGGTGCAAGTTCAAGAGCAAAAGATACAAGGCTACTGGCTCTAGATAAATCGCCACCGACGCGATTCATTTCATAAATTGCTTCTTGCTGAATGAGCGAAGGATTATCTCGATTCCTGATCCGAGCCGCAAGGTAGAACTGCCGCACCAAACTGGGGTCAGCAAAGAGCGATAGAAGCTCCTTTGCATTCGTCAAACCTCTAAACGCTTCCGAATCAGCCTGGTAATCAACGTCGATAGCCTTTAGGATCTTCATGTACTCATCGAATCGATCCTGTTGCGAAGAAAGAGCTCGCTCGAATACAATTTCTGCGATATGTTGATGTCTTGTTCGATAGTAGAAGTCGTGAATGATCCCATCCTTCACGGCAAATACTATGAACTCAAGGGGCTTGAATAGCTTCTCTTTGAATTCCTCGAACTTAATTCCATGAACGCGAGAAATCAGTCCTGCCCTAGTCTGAACCCCTAATCTATGAAAAATGCAGACAGTTAAGTATAGAGCTCTTGCTCTCGAATCCCGGATCGAATTAAACTCATCAAGCACAATGTCACTAAATGGTTTGCCTAATGTAGCTTCATGAAGAGCCACAAGCAACTGTCGTCCTGCCCGTTCCGACATTTCTTCGTGCTGCTTTTCAATGGGCAAACCTGCCATATGACCAAGCGAGGAATGTTTCGTAAGCAACTGTAAGAGCCCGTCGACCTCCTTTGCGTTTAGGTATTTGACTTCAAAAGTGTCATTGACTAGGGAATCAAGCGTAGTGCATTGTTCGTTCCACTCGTTGTACCGTTCTGCTGTAATGATTGTAAGAAGCATCTTGTCTCTTTCCGCGAGTGAAAGAAGCTGTTCGATCTTGTCCCTATATTCATTAGCTGGGTCAATGAAAAGATAAATACGTTCTTTACACAAGTTGAATAATTGAAAAAGGTATTCGTACGGAAGGACGCTCTGCGCCCTTACAAATAAACAGAGCTTCTGAAATTGACAGGCAGAATCCCAGGCAATGCGCTTAAGGCAGATACTTTTTCCCGAGCCAGCATGTCCCTTTACAACAAATAGCTCGGTTCTGTCGCGTCCTACCTCGTCATGCAACATTATCCCTTCGATTACCTTGTCATTTAACTCGCGGTAGACATCGTATCCTACTGCAATCCCTCCGAATTCTCCTGCATATCCTTTATAGAACTGTTTCGCATCGATTTCCTCCACTGCCATGGCGCCATGCAAATAGTAGACATCCCTTTCTAGAAATGAATATAGACCCACATGATTCTCTGACGGCTCACGAACTTTGAATCTTCTGGTGATCGGGCGATCCTCTGCCTTGGCATCAATATGCAGCCTTCTGAAAGAAGTTGGTATTTCTGAGTTGAGATCATTAAGAAATTCTTCAAACGTTGCTCTGATTGTTGAGAGTTTCTTTTTTTCCCAGAATCTCTCCTCTTCGGGAGACACGCTTGGCATCACTAAGAATGATCGCGGTCTTGCCTCTTCAAGCTTCTCAAGACTTAAAAGAATCTGGCGGATATCAGGATCGGACAAGCTATGGCCCACAAAGACGAATGGATAGTCCGTCATTAGACTTTCTACTCTCTCAAACAGCCGCGCCCGGTTGATTTTGTGTGTTATATACTGCTCTGGAGTCAGTATCAGGGGCAATCTGATATCGTCGATGCAGGTAATGCAGCCATGAAGCTTGATATATGCTACCGTCTCCCGCGACCTGAGTTTGGCCTCTATTCGTTCCCCCTCCCTCATAAAGACCGCTAGGTTTTGTGCACGTTCTGCATTCTTCTGATAAGCCTTTTCAATTATTCTATCGTAATTGGTGGTAGCGATGGCCGTCCAATGGAACAAAGGAAGAAGCAAATGAAAATCGGCAGGTTCAAAATCACGAAAAATGTCAGCTACGAAGGATTGAACGGTAAATAGATCGGATTGCGAAATTGCCAATTCAGAGACAATTTCTAGCGGTCGCCCAACGAAAGATTCGTTTAGGAACTTTAGGCTGATCTTTTCTGCCAATTGCTTTCCGTCTGGCGGAACAGCACCCTTAGGATGGAACGCTCCTTTAGATGCGCCTGAGCCGAGCATGAGACCGACGTTTCCATTTTGTATTTCTTCTTTCAGCAACCGCGGGAGTTCAGTCAAGGGACACCTCCATCAAGCCAACTGTCTGTGTCAATGTTAAGATATTGGCTATTCTGAGCATATTGCTTCGGATGATTTCAATCTTCAGAAAGTCGAGCCATACACAAGTTTCGAGGTTCTGCGAATCTTGCGTCAGCCTAACATAGAGTTCAGTTGCCCCGCTGACCAGAGCCCAACGGCGCCGGTTCAATTTCCGCCCGTATGCCTTGCTTTCTTAACGTAGTCCTAGGGGACAACTGCAACGACTTGTCAGGGCTATTCCGACTTCTATAGTTCACTCAGTCTGAACCACCTGTCCAGGCTTCTGAAGTTGTGATTGTCGCGGTAGTGCTGTAGATCGGCCAGCTGCTCTCGATGTTGTTCGAGAATTTGTGCCTTTTCTGCTTCGATAAGCGCATCGCAATCTTTGAGACACTTCCGTATTCTTTCAGGGGCGTCGCGTATTTCACCGATCGTGTAAATCTCCGAGAGTGCCTTTATTGTTTCGGATAGTTTTCTTTGTTTTTCGACGAGGGCCAGGAATGTCGGATCCGCTGCATTTGTCGGACTAGGTAGCCTTCCCAGCTGCTCATTGACTTGCGTGACTTTGGCCTGAAGGTGGCCTCCGATCCCCATTGTTATGGGCAGAGATAAATCGAACATATTGAAGTGGTGCCAGTTTTCCTTAGCAATCTCAAGTTCTTCGGGGCTGACTCCATTCTTGGTGAGCTCTGACTCAATTCTTTGCATCATTTTGTAAGTTTCCCGGTGTGGCATCGCCGAACCCCACCTACCCATTCTGGCGGTGACCGTGAATAGGAGTTCCGCCATTGGAAGGGAGATCGCTTTGAGCCTCCTGATCGTGTCATCAGCCTCGGCAATCTTCTTTTCAAGAAGCTCTGCCTCGATTCCAAAGCCTTTGAATCTTCTGAACATTGGAAGGAAAACGAAAATTAGGCTTATCATCGCAGCCGCGAAAGCCGTTCCGGCGGCGGCCACTTTGTCGACGAGCACGAGGTACGTGCCGGCACCGAAAAGCAACAGTGAAAAGCCGAACAGGACCCTACGCATGCCCTTGCCTTCGGTTCGGTCAGCCGGACTCAGGTCATCATTCTTTTTTGGACTGTGCATGGATGTATCCTACCCTCGCAGAGACGACATCTCAATAGCCATAACATAGAGTTCAGTTGCCGCCCCGACAGAAACAACGCACTTGCAGTTCTACGGAACTTCGGCCTCGGTTCCAAACAGCCCTCAGGCGGACAACTGCAACGACTTGTTATGACTACAATCCGCGTGATGGCATG
>Ga0208192_1001957_pt1 | contig 10836 bp, 21 predicted proteins | sample June2015DPH_13_1_2_FD_184711 | JGI IMG/M metagenome (GOLD analysis project Ga0208192, IMG submission 184711) | Peatland microbial communities from SPRUCE experiment site at the Marcell Experimental Forest, Minnesota, USA - June2015DPH_13_150... | ecosystem: Environmental > Terrestrial > Soil >... | reverse complement strand
CGCTTTCAGTTCCTCGCGGCAGTGGTCACAGAGCACGAACACGACGCCGCGGCCTGGTGCTGTTCGCAGCGTCTGTTCGCAGATCCCGCAGATGAGACGGGCAGCCATCAAGCACCTACCTCAACTGGACATTCCGCACATGTGTGCGATTCGGATTGAATAACTGCTTCATTTTCTGTATCGAAAACTACCGAAGCCCTCCTAGCCGTTCGCGCAGAGCAACCCATTTGCCGTGCGATCTTTCGCCATGATTTCCCACTAGCATGCAAGGTGGCAGCTTTTTCTCCGTCAACACAGTTTCTTGGACGTCCTAGCTTTGTCCCTTTGGCGACAGCGTGACGAAGGCCAGCCTTGACGCGCTCGGAAATCAAATCGTGTTCAAATTCTGCCATCGCCCCTACGACGGCGAATAAAACTTTTCCGCTGGGAGTTGAAGTGTCCATTCCTTCCGTCAGCGAAACGAAATCAACTCCCAAGGCGTTGAAGTCTGCAAGTGCAGATACCAAATGCTTGAGGCTGCGTGCGAAACGGTCGAATCTCCAGACCGCGATGACATCTATTTTTCTGCGGGCAGCATCAGCCATTAGGCGATTCAATTCTGGCCGCTTTTCCTTTGCCCCAGAAACTCCTAGGTCCAGGTACTCACTTGCAATTTGCCAGCCCCTTCTCTCCGCGAACAATCGAAGTTCAGCAAGCTGCATCCCCGGATTTTGGTCCGGTGTGCTCGTCCTGACATAGATGGCTGCCCTTTGCATAGCTACTTCTTCGCGGGCGCAACCGGTGTGGGCGTAGGAACTGCTAGCGGCAACGCGGGGATCTGTGGTTTGAAGCTAAGAGTTTCTTCCTCCCACGTATAGCCCTGCGGCACCTGGCCCTGTAGCCGCGTGGCCATGCCGTTCAACTGGTCCACCTTTGCAGTCAGATTCTCTTTTTTCTGGATTGCTGCGACTTCGTCTCTGAGCGCCTTGAACTCCTGCCACTGCTCGACGAACTCCTTCGGCGCGATCCTGTTTTCCGCTGGCGCCACCTTCACCGCTTTCAACGGCGGCGTCTGATTGCAACCGATGATCGCCACAACTAGGCACACCAGCAAAAACAAAATGCAGGCCCCGAACACCGCACGTTCTTTTCTCGTTACGTTGCTCATCTGTTTCTCCTTTAGAGTTTCTTCAAACGAATGTTGCTGCCGTCTTTCTCGATCAACTCGGCCTTATTCAACTTGAAAATGATTTGGGACATTGTTCCGCTGCCCGGTTCGACGCGCAGGAAACCGGCCAATTGCCTGCGTGTTAGCCCCGCCTCGTACTTCACGAGAACATCTATGGCGTTGGCCGTCTGCCCTCGAAATTTCTGCCTCCACGGTTCATATCGAGACGAATCCAGTGGACCGCTGGACTGCGATGGAGAAACATTGTCTGCCGCCACGTTCTTCAGTTCTCCGAAGATCATGCGCAGGCCGTCATAAACCGGCTGCAGCGCCTGCTTCAGTTTGGCCTGTCCACGAGACACCGCCGCAAGCTGCTCTTTCGTCTCTGCGAGTTCTTCTCTGGCGTCTTCCAGATCCCCTTCGAGCCGCTCAATCTTCCGCTGAAGCAGAGATGGATCTGGGCCTTCCTGCTCCATCGGTGCTCCGTTGCCAAGTAATCGCTGCACGGATTATTCCTGTCCCGCGTGCTCCGCGATCGCCGCGAATCCCTTCATCGCCTGCTGGAGAAGTGCCGAGGTACCATCGCGCTCAATTTGGCGAAGAGAATGGACGGTAAGGCGGATTGCGGTGATATTCCAGCGCGCTTCTTTGAACTTGTCGCATGCGATTGCGTACTCATAAGTCTGACCCGATAGCCGGTTGACGTATGCGAGCGCATTGTTCTTGTGGGTTGTGAGCGCGCGGAACATTTCCGGGTCTCCGCCCTGATCCGGATGATGCGGAGCCACCAGTTTGCGGTAGATCGCCGTGATTTCCTCGAGGCTTGGCGCGGGATCGTGGATTCCAAGCGCGTCCTGCCATGAAAAATCGTCTTCACGCTTCCGCGAGAAGCTCACGGAGATGCTGGGATCGCTCGGGCCGCGAAAGTCGCTCGGATCTTTCCGCGTAAGAGTCGCTGATAGAACCGCGAAGCGTTTAAGTTCCAGTTCCAGTGCTTCTATGGATTGACGTTCCGTCTTCTTCCACGCGGCCCGCGCCTCACGATCTGCGATTCGCGTGCGTGGCCAGCCTTGGGGCCACAACAGCGGATGAGTCTCTTTCATGCGCCTGCCTCCTGTTTTTGTTCCACCTTCAGAATTGGTTCAACCTGGACGCGACCCTCGGGGATTTGTGGTGTCGGCCACAACGCCTCGAAACTCTCGCTGTAAACGAGAATGAAAAACATGCCGCGCTCGCGGTTGAATGCCGTGCGAAGCGCTTTCGCATCCGGCGGGAAACCTTCGGTCACGATCCAATGAATCTCCTGGCCGTGAACGAACACCTTGAGTAGCTCCTCCACCGGCACCGCGTAGAGCTTCACGCGATTAAGGTTCGGCTTTGCTACCACTGCGGGCTCAGTCATTTCGTTTTTCCCGCGAGGTCTGGATATTTCGCTTCGAGCTCTTTGAGCTCCCTGTGGGTTCGCTCTGCCTGCTCGGGAGTTGGGTTGCGATTTCCTTCTCCAACCCTGGCATCGGCAAGTACTGGGGAACTCCCGGTCACTTCCCATTTGTCGTAGTTTCCTTCCAGCACCTTCAGATAGTTCGTGTCATTTACGATAAACCAGTCGAACGTTGGCGTCCACGTTGGCCAGCCAATACGACTCGCGTGCTCAACGCTTTGCTCAAAGTCCGCCAGGAACTTTTGCGTCTCCACTTTGTGATTCAGAAGACGCTGGCGGCACTTGCTCAGGCGTTGTGGGGATAACTCCCTCACTCCTGGCAGGCTTCCGCGCTTCTGATCGTAGATTGCTAAAAGATTCTCTGGAGAAGAACACACAGCGGCGTCAGCCGCAGGTTTTGACGTATTCCCTACCAAACCTAACCCTACCCCTACCAAACCCAGTGAGGATTGTCCTAGGACAGCTCCTAGGAGAGTCCTAGGATGTAAAAACTCTCTAAGTTGTTGAGTAGGAGGGGTCTTACCGCATACCATTTTTATTCTTTGACTAGGTGGTGGAAGGCGTCCTTCCTTCTCAATTCCGACCCAATAGCCCCATTCCTTGCCATCTGGCTCGTGCCATCGGAAAAGGAGCTTCACGCGCTCGTACTCATCGAGGATGGATTTCACGGTGTCAGGGAAGACGTCTGGTCGGTTGAAGCTGTACATCCGCGACCAGATCTGCGCTGGGGAACACTCAAAGGACCCGTTGGCAAGCGCCAGCGTCACGAGAAGTGCATATTCCGCGCGGTAGGCGAACGGCTGCACTTCGCGTAGCTTCTGAGAGGTCGCTATGGAGTCTCCATCCACGATCCGCTTAGGCATTCGCCTGCTCTCTTTGGTCAATTACGTCCAGCAAACTCATCTGGCCCTTCGGCTCGGGATGCATGAACCAGGAATACACCGTGCCGTCAGTCCTGCGTTGGGTGCTGTTTAGAATCTCGAAACCTTCCCGGCGCAACTCCAGTATTCTGGTCCCGTACTGTAATGCGATACCCGCGAGCAAATATGCTGGTACCCAAAATCCTTGCCGTTCCAGCAGCAGGGCCTTGATCTTTTCGCGTTGGGTCAGGCGCTTCACGCTCTCCTCCTGAAACTCGCTTGTCTCGCCTGCCATTTTTGGCGCCGATGCTCTTTCCATTTTTCACCGTTCTGATAATCGCGCGTTTGGCAAACGATACTGCAGTACTTCTGCGCTGGAAACTTAGGAAAGAAATACCTGTCACAGTCAGCCTTAACGCACCGCTTGAGCTGGTCTATAACAGCCGTTTGGCGATCGGAAAGGAACTGCATTAGGTTCAAGCACGCAGCCCATAGCTCTGCCTCTTCTTGGCCGACAAATTCGTGCTTTCGGTGCTTCATGTCTTCCTCCTGAAACTCGCCGCCTCGGGACAATCACCCCAATGCGGCACGCGAATCGTGTAGAGGACAGGTTGCGGAAAAACTTTCGTTTCGTCTTTCACGTCCACGACACTCATCGGCATCTTTTTGCCGCGCGGTGTGATCCACCACTCCATGTAGGCCCCGCACGCCTTGCAGCGCCCCTCACCATCAAAGACGTAGCCCATCGCCACCAAGTCTTCGCGCTTTTGCGGGATGCTCATGCCCGGCTCCTTCGCCGTGAAACTGTAATTTTCCAACATGCGGAGCACCGCTTTCGGTTGCCGATGTCGATAGTCCAGCGGTGATGTTTCCAGCAGTATTTGCCCTTCGCTGGATTGCGGCTCCGCCGAGGTGGCGAATTTGGGATGGTAGTCATCGTCCGAACAATTCCCTAAACTCTCGAATCTTTTCGATCGGCATGGCGAAGCGCAGGCTCAAGGTCGCTTCCAGTTTTGCTTTGCGCTCGGCTACCTTCTGCGCGATTCCCCAGCAACCGTTCTCGATGCATAAATGCGTGTCCCGGCTCACGAAGCGATTGTCAACCGCTCCGCATCCTTCGCAGCGTGGCCCGCGCACGAGTTTCAAAAGAAAAGTCGTCATCCCTGCTTGCTCCCCGCCTCTGCCAGATAGGCCGAAACGATGTGCCGGACGATCATCTTCTCGATTTCCAATCGAATCTCCCGCAACTCGTCAGACGTGAGCGGTTGCTGATGCTGTTCCCACGTGGCTTCGCAGCCTGTTTTTGCAGCGATGAGTTGCGTGATTTCGACATGCAACTGAGATGGCGTGATGGTCAATGAATCGTTCACGGCTTAAACTCCAGCACTTCTTGGCTCAACCGCTTGGCCGCTATCTCGCAGTATTTTTCTTCGATTTCTATGCCGATGGCCTTGCGGCCCAGGTCCTTTGCTGCGCGTAACGTCGTGCCGCTGCCCATGAAAGGGTCGAGCACAGTTTCATCCTCGAGACTGACTAGTTTCACCAGCCAGCGCATCCAACCTTCTGGCTTTGGACATGGATGCCCGTTTACCTGTGATGTCTCAGTGCTCTCGAGGACCGTATGTGACGCACCAAATTGCAAGCGCGGATCAGTACCGTAAAAGAAAATAGGCATCAGATTAGTGAAACCCCAAGGATTGCGGCCAACTCCAGCAGGACAGTAGATGCCGCCACACAACGATGGTGCTGGCAAGTAAGTCAGATGTTTGCCTGCAAAGGAGCACCCTCGAGCACACGCACCGACAAGCCATTCAATCGTGGTCGGCACTATTTCATGCCATTGCTCGAAAGTATCCTGGTAATTTGCATACCCAATTTGGGCAAGCCCGTGACCGTCGCCTCGAGAATCCGAAGTCCCAAGTTCTACGCCATAGGGCGGGTCTGTAATGAATACATCCATCAATTCTCCAAAATATCCCTTGCCGCAATTTTCGCAGCCTCCTCCCGCACAAATCCCACACTCTTTATAGAGCGTAGGCAGCACTTCCCTGCAATCCCCGTGGTAGATGGTGATGCCCGCGTGTTGGTAGTAGGGCTTCATGGTCCTCGAAATGGGCGGTGACTGCTCGCGCCGCCCGTCGCGGTTGGAGGATTAAGTGGTTGGTGCGGGCGCCGGCGGATTGGCCGCTGTGTCGTCGGCTGCCAGTACGCCCGTGGCGGCACTCACGGACGCAGTAAGCGAATCAATGTCAGCCTGATTCACAATGACTTGCCCTGGCCCCGGTCCTGGCGTGGAATTGGCCAAAAGTTTCTTCACATCTGCGTCAACCGCGGTCACTTTGGCCGTGAGTCCTGCTACTGCTGCCTGCAATCCTGAAAGTCCTGTTCCCAAATGTTTCCTCCCTTTTCTTAATTCATCCCGTATGACGATTAGCCACACGAGAAGAGCGGTCAGTAGCGCTGCGATCAGTGCTGTTCCATTTGACATTTCTTCACCACCTCGCAAACAGTGCAACAAGGCCCCATGCGCACAGACTCGCCAGAATCGCCACGACAATGCCCCATGACCAGGAGATTCCTGGCTTCACTTGCAGCGACCGGGACTCCCGAGGGGCGAAAACAGGAGTCCCGGTCCTCTGCTTCGGGGAATGCGGGTGGATTTGGACAAGAGGAGCGCTTGTCCAGTCTTCCCCGAAAATTTGCATCACGGTCATGTGCGGCCCGCGGTGCACTTCCATCATGGCGTTCTCGCTCACATACACGTCGAAGGTGTTGGTGGTGTCAGTGCTCATGCTGGAACTCCATGATCGAAAGCATCGGCCGCTTCTTCACGTGACCAACCGATTCAGACTTCTCGCTAATGTGGCCATGTTTCCCTCTGTTTCGGCCCATACGACCATCCCCGCGGAAGTGCTATCACTTTTGCCTGGCGAGCCTGCAGCACACGGGCAAGATTGAGCAGCGAAGTGGACCCGCAGACCTGGCAGGTGGAATGCTTCGATGGCGTGATGGAGTCGCAGGACGCACACAGGACAGATTCGCGCAGGGGGATGGAAACCACGGTACGGCCAGCCGGCGCATGGCGCTGAATGAACGCCCACGCGCCTAGCGCAATCAGACCGAATCCAAGGATCAGACCATCCATTACATCCTCTGCTTTCGCGTGCGGCCCGGTCTTACCTTGACTCGTTCAGGGCCAGAGGCTCCGGGCCGTCACGCTATTCCCAGTACGCCGTGGGAATCTCTTCTAACCGCGAACAGAAACCGAGTTCTCCGAATATGCTTCCACGCCTGGTATGCTCGTCAGCGATTTCTGCGAGCGCACCACGGAGCCGATCGCCATCTCATTGAACTGCAGAAATCCAAGTAGCCTGTCGTCAGCGGCTGCTGCCTTCACGAGCGCCTTTATCGCATCTAGCTCGCTGCCCTTCTTCCTCCACTTCCAATTTGTTCGACTGGCCACACCATCGAACTTCGGCACAGAAATCGGAACACTCACGACCGGCGCGGGCGCTTGTGCGGCATTTTCGAGCACTAGATTAGCGAGTTCCTTATCGCCAGAGGCTTCGAGTTGTGCAGCTTCTGCCAGTGCGTCCTCTTCCTGTTTTTTGCGTGCTTCTTCGGCCAGCCGCAGTTCTTCCTGTCGGCGCTTGCGATCCTCTTCCTGCCGCCAAATTGTCACCTTGCTCTTGACGGAAATTTCGGCCTGCTCCAGCGGCTCCATGAACTTCTTTTTCTGTGCCACCGCTTCCTTGTGGGTGTCGTATGCCTTCTTCACGATGGGGTCGAAGACATCCGCGACCTGTTTTTTCCGGTTCGCCACCAGCGTCAGAAAGGAACATGCGAACTCGTACTGTTCCGCGTCCTTCACGACAATCTGATTCGCCTGCGCCACAACCGCAGGGACCAACCTCTCAACTTCCTGTGGAGTGATGATTGCGGTAGCCATGTCACTTTCCTTTCGATTGTTTCCAGTAAACGAGCGCCAGGGCCCACTTCCAAACTTGGTAGTCCCGTGCCTCTTTGAACAGGCACAGCGAGTAGGTGCCGTTTGGCTTCAAATGAACTGCGGCACGTTGCCGCACGATGCCGTCCTGCTGGCGCAGCGCGTGCTCGTAAGCTGCTGTCTGCGGCCCCCAACTGATCTCAATCGCAGCCGTACACTTGATGTCCAGCAGCACCGGCTTTTCGCCCAAGAAGCCGTCGCGGTCGAAGGTATAGCCATACTCCATGCCATCAATCGTGGCGATCCCTCGGGTCTCGCACTTGCGCGGCGTGAATCGGGCTTCTTCCCTGAACCGCATCCATGCAGTCAGATAGGGAACGATTTCCGACACAACTGACTCGGGATTGAGGTCGTCTTCATCGAAATAGTGCGCGGCCTTGTGTACCGCCGTTCCGAGCCGTGCCTTTGCGTCCAGAACTTCCGCATCGACGTGGCTGTAATCCACCAAGCCGACTTCCTGCAGTACCTGCGTGACGGAGGGGATGACTCTGCCGCCACGCAGGTACGTGTGCGTTTCCTCGACGAATTGGAATGCGGTCACCATGATCAAAAGGGAATATCTTCGTTACTCGCCTCAAACTTGTCTGTTGGGCCTTCAATTTTGCAACTCTTGAATTGCCGTATCAGATCGTCGTACACGCTGACTGGAATCTCTGCGCTGGACTTTATGCCCCAAGTTCCTTGAAGGATGGTCCTGACCTGCTCGTTGCCCCATCCCGCCTCGACGCAAACCGTATAGAAAGCGCGGCGCTGTTCGGCATTGATGAACTGGGCTAAGGGCTGCGCCGCCGGGAGAACTTCGGGCGTGACCGCTTCTGACCTGCGTGTGGGTTGTTGCACCGCCGGCGCCACAGCAGTCTCGTTCTCGGGGTAAAACTCCTGGGCCACATCCGGCGCGCGTTCGGTTTCGGGCTCGTCTTCGGCGACCAACTCAACCTTCCGGCCACTGCCGAGGAGCTTCTTTGTCTGCTCGAACAGCTTGGCGTGCTCCGTCATCGTGGAGACCAGGCGGTTCATGTCCTGTGCGGAGAGTTCGATGTTCAGGGCGTAGATCGTCGTGGAGACTTTCTTGCCCTTGGCCGTGTCCATATACGCGGCCTTCTCGGGACGCACGACCAATTTGCAGCGAATGCCTGCAAGCCTGCCGCCGGTCACGGTGCGGATCTGTTCAAGCGCGGAATGAATCTGCCGGATCGAGCGGTAGGAAGTCGTGTGCAGCCGGCAGAGCGCGCCCAGGCGTGGAAATTCGGCCAGAACGAAGTAGAGGTCGCCAGAAGGCTTACAAGTACCTGCGTTCAAATCTGGGCAAGCATCGCCACAAGGCGTCCAATCTTCGCCCTCTGGCGCCTTCTCTGTGCGCCGGGTGGCCTCTCTGCCATCGCCCCAGCACTTTTTCTCCGTCCTGCTCCACCAGGCGTATTCGGTGCGGAAGACGTTCTCGATCTCGTCATCGAGCAGGATGATCCAGAACTCACGGCATTCGTGACCGTAGTGCTTTACCAACTCCTGATCGAGTTCCCATTCCAGCTTTGTGCTTTTGCGCAGGAAGATGAAGTGGTCCAGCTTGTTCGGCCTGGTGCCGTTCGCCGTCCTGACAACCTCGCCGATCGCCACTTTCGTTGTCACAGCCAGGCGTTGAATCGCCTCGCCTGATTCACTGACCGTCAATCCGATAATCGCCATGCGCCCCTCCTGCGTACTAGTTCCCCATGCCACTAAATGGGAGTCTTGGCCCCTTGCCCTCTTGCTGGTCCTCGTAGTTCAATGCCCGCACGATGAGCCAGCGAATCTCGTCCTCCAGCTTTCGACAGTTCACCGCTGCCCGGTCCCTCAGTCGCGCAGCAAGAAAGGGGTCCATGCACAGCTTCCGGGGAAGCCAAACCCGCTCTGTTTTTTTGCCTTCGTACTGCATGATTGCTTCTCGGCATCATTCCTAAGTACTTGATTCTTTCGCTAACAAGGCAGTAAACTCTTGCGTCCCCAAAGAGAGTCTTCGATGAATCCGCATACAGCCGATGAGAGAGAAAAAAGATTTGTCCAGTACTGCTTGGCCTGCAACAAAGGGCAGCTCGCGGAGGTCCGGTTGACGCGACTGAACCGCGCAGCCAATTTTCGGAAAGCCATCAGGGAGCTGATTGAAGAGTTCGTGGAGACTCGGGCCGAGGACCTGGCTGCGGGGATGCTACAAGAGCACTGCCCGGAAAGGGCACAAATTGTGGCTAATATGCCACAATCGAAGAGGCGGCGAATGCCTGTTTGGATCCGCAGGATGGGAAGTGTTGAAAACGAAAGGCTTAGGCTGGCAAGATAGCATCTGGGCCGGGCTCCAGATATTATGTTAACTACGAAGTGAGGCTCGTTGCAGAGAATGGTCATAGTATCCTCTACGCTGCCTCCACTTTCAGGGAAAGCATTTTCTCAACGCGCAGACGTGTCAGTAGGCTTACGCTGCAGCCCCGTTCGATCCGGCAAAGGGTAGGAAGACTCACGCCAATCATTTTAGCGAACGCCGGTTGAGTCATAAGCCGGTCCAATCTGACTGCCTTAACTCTATGTCCGAAGGATTGCTTCCTGCTCATGGCCTCGATTATCAACACTAATCAGGAGTTGTCAAGGACTATTTTCAACTATTTTTTGTGGAAATTTCGAGGGCGGGAAACGGGCTACTGAGGCGGGAAACCGACGCAATCGGGGCGCCTGCCTATTTCTTGAAGAGGCCCGAGGCTTCCACGCGCGCGATCTCTTCCTTACTGCGCTCCACGTCGCCAGCGCCAGCAAGGGCGTCATGGTTTTTCTGGAACAGGTTCAGGAATCGGCAACCCATGCGGCCGACGAAGCCGCGGACTCCCGTCTTGCCCGCCGCCCAGCGGCCCCAGCGCGTGCTGATCGTCTCGTTCATAGGGCCACCAGCAATTTCATCGATGAAGATGTCCGCCGCAACCGGCAGCCGGCGGACATAGCCTTCCTTGGTCACGTTTGCCTCGGCCTGTTTTTGCTGCTCAGGAGTGAGGGGCGTAACTGGACCGTTCATTTTTTACTCGGTTCTATGACGGTAGTCCCGGTACCGTCAATTCCCTGCTGGTAGGCTTTGGTGATGGACTGGGGCACCACGAGCATGAGGGTACGGCCCCTGGGGTCGCGCAGGAGCAGCGAAAAAACACAGACGGTCATCCACACCATGCCCCAGCCGATTGCGATGGCCCAAGGCTTCCCTGCGATAAGCAGGAAGCCGCAGGGCCCGAAGAAACCGATGAAGGCGGAAAAGAACACGGAGAGAAGCAGGCGCACCCAGTTCTGAATCTCTCCATGCTCGATCTTGGACAGGATCAGCCCGCCAATGCCGCTGATCGCGCCGCTGACGAGTCCGCCCATGCTAGAAGTG
>Ga0208192_1001954_pt1 | contig 10865 bp, 10 predicted proteins | sample June2015DPH_13_1_2_FD_184711 | JGI IMG/M metagenome (GOLD analysis project Ga0208192, IMG submission 184711) | Peatland microbial communities from SPRUCE experiment site at the Marcell Experimental Forest, Minnesota, USA - June2015DPH_13_150... | ecosystem: Environmental > Terrestrial > Soil >... | reverse complement strand
CACTACACTTGGGTGCTCGCCGGCGAAGAGCGGCGCTATGGAGCTTGGGCTGACGATCCCCGCCACGCCTGGGTGAGAGGGCAGTGATCCGGGACTGGGTAGTGGTGTCATTTGCGAGACAGGGACGCCGCCAAGTGCAGTCATTCCCGCGAAAGCGGGAATCCAGTCCGTCGGCGGCGCATTTCCGATGGCTTGCGGAATAGATTCCCGCTTTCGCGGGAATGACCAGTGTTTCGAAAGGGATTCCATTCCAAATAACTCCCGCACGAATAACTGGACATGCTTTCACTCACGGACTAAAATCCTCGCCCGCGCTCCCAGGGCTGCGGAATTGTCCAGGCGCACCCCCCATAACTTCTGCGCAGGATGTTTACGGTTATTATGAATGAGCCTACCCCATCCCGACCACTCGCCTCCGCTGCCGCCAGCGGCCTGAAGGTTCCCCATCTTCGCTGGGTGATTTGCGGGCTGTTGTTTTTTGGCACGCTCGTCAACTACATCGACCGCGGCACCATCGCGATCCTCGCGCATCCTCTGCAGCAGCTCTTCCATTGGTCAGAAAACGACTATGGTTGGATCGTTTTCGCCTTCCAGGTATCCTATGCGATCATGATGCTGGGCTTCGGCGGCATCGTTGACCGGCTGGGGACGCGGTTCGGCTACGCGCTGGCCATGACCTGGTGGTCACTGGCCGCGATGGGGCACGCTCTGGCGCGCGGCGTGATGTCGTTTGCCGCGGCGCGCTTCCTGCTGGGAGCGGGAGAAGCGGGCAATTTTCCGGCTTCCATCAAGGCGGTGGCCGAATGGTTCCCCAAGCGCGAGCGCGCCTTGGCCACTGCGATCTTCAACTCTGCGACCTCCGCAGGCACGGTGGTAGCCTACCCTTTCGTGGGGTGGTTGTTCCTCAAATGGGGTTGGAAGGCGGCCTTTATCGGCACCGGCGCGCTGGGCTTTGCCTGCCTGGCCGCCTGGCAGCTTCTCTACCGCCTTCCACGGCAGCACCCTTGGCTCACGCCGGCTGAGCTCCAGCAGATTGAGACCACGGATGGCGAGGGGCCCGACTCGCCGGGGAAAGGTCTGTCGTGGGTGGAGATTTTCCGCTACCGACAGGCCTGGGGTTTCACTCTGGCCAAGTTCCTGACTGATCCCATCTGGTGGTTCTACATTTTCTGGCTGCCCAAGTACCTGATCGAGGCACGCCATTTTTCGATCGCAGGCTTGGCGCTTTTCGGAACAATTCCGTGGGTGGCCGCGGTACCGGGCTCGATCGTCGGCGGGTGGCTTTCCGGCTTCCTGCTTCGCCGCGGGCACTCCGTTAACTTTGCGCGCAAGACCGCCCTGCTGGCTTGCGCCTTATTGATGCCTGCGGGCATCCTGGCCGTGTTCTCCCGCAGCCCCTGGTGGGCGCTCGCCTTCATCTCCGTTGCGACCGCAGCACACCAAGGGTGGTCAGCCAACGTGTACACGTTGGCTTCAGATATGTTTCCGAAGAGGGACGTGGGGTCGGTGGTGGGGCTAGGCGGAGCCGCCGGTGCCTTTGGAGGGGCGATCATCGCGCGGGTAGCCGGCTTCACCCTGCAATGGTTCCATTCGTATGTACCGCTCTTCCTCATCGCCGGGGTCATGCACCCCCTGGCGATAGTGCTCCTTCAATTAATCATTCCGCGCATTGGAACTGTCACCCCACCCGCCGCGAGGGGAGCTTAAGAATGCCCCCCGCCGCGTCAGGCCGTGCCTGCCTGCATCCTGAACTTGCTGTGCTGAACATGGGCCTGCACGAAGCGTAGCAACTCTGTCGGCGCCACCGGCTTTTCCAGGTAATCCACCGCACCCATCTGCATGGCTTCCAGGTAACAACCCATATCAATGCAGCGCGTCACCACCAGGACGGGCCGGTACCGATCCAACTCCACGGCGCGATCCAGGACCGCCCGCCCCTCGAAGGCCAAGCTGCCCTGGCTCACCAGCACAAAGTCAAAAGGCTCGGCGTCCAGAAATCGGACACCGGATTCATGGGATGCGCAGGCACGAACTTCGAACCCATGGCCTTCCAGGACCAGCCGATAAAGTTTCAAGTCGCTGGCGTCCTCATCCACCAGCAGAATTCTGGTTTTCCCAGGTCGAGACGCAAACTCGATTCCTTGTTGAATGAAAGCGCCGCTTGACATGGGAGTTCTCCATAGTGTCGTTGCTTGATCCCCTACCCGGCGGAGTCAAGGGGCCCACTTGCCTGACGGAGAAAAGTATCTGCGCTCCCGCACCTGACCCGAGGGATCAGTTGTAACAGCGTTACTCCCAATTGCTACGTATGGCCAGGGGTCGTTGAACACACTTCTGGGGCTCGGCAGGCGGTGTGGCCGTGGTGAGATAAGGAATATGAGCTGCAAGCGGCGCAAGGGAAGGTTCAACATACCCAGCAGAGGCTTCCGGGCATTCATGCCCGACGCTTAAGTGCCAGTTCAAATTGCGCGAGGCCCGCGCGGGCCATTGTGAATGTGGAAGGCTGAGTGATTGGGTCTCGAATTGCACCCAGGGTATGGCTGAACCAAACTGCCTGAAAGCTCGCGCGGGCTCGCGGGGTTGGGTGCTTTCGGCGGCGACTCCACACACGACACCGGAATGCACGTCCCGATTTCGGGTTGGAAGGTTCTTGCGCATGGCACCAAGTATTGGTGGAGAGTAATTCTTCGGTCAATAGATGTCAAGCGAATTCTTAACTAATCATAGCGCCCCTCGGGCTTGCTCATAGTTCTCGTAACTTACTGCAAACACAGGCGTGACATACCATCGAAGGGGGGAGGTCGCATTCGGCCAACCGCTAAAATGGACACATAGTCTATTTACTAGTAACGAACCCGCGCTCGGCCCGGGACTACCAGAAGGCACCGCCCAGGCCCTTCAGGCTGTTTGCCCGTGCAACTCGTGCAGGCGAGGTGAACCGACCGTGGTCACGAGGCGCTCCAGGTCGGCCGGGCTCAGGGGCTTTTCCAGGTAATCCGCCGCCCCCAGTTGCATCGCCTCGAGGTAGCAGCCCATATCCAGGCTGTGCGTCAACACCACGACCGGCGTGCGCCGGTTGCGAGCGAGGACGCGCTCCACAAGTTCTCGCGCTTCAAAAGCCGGGCCGCCCTGGTTCACGATGACGAAATCGATCACCTCGCGTTCCAGGCAACCCTCGGCCTCACGGTAAGTCGCAAAGGAATGCACGACACAACCCAGACCTCGCAATAGTGCCGAGTAGTACTGAAGGTCCCCGGCATCATGATCGACCAGCAGCGCCCTCCGGCGAGGAATAAAGGAATTCGGTCGGTTGAGTTCGGAACCAGCAGATCTTGTCACGGTCGTCTACCTCCTTCTTGGCCAGGTTGGTCCCCGCAAGGCCGATCGTAAGCTTGCCCAGGGCCCCGCGAGAAATTGGGAACCCCTCAACCGGCGAAAATTCTTCGCCAGCCGTTCGCCGCGAGTGAGTGGCGCCGTTCTATTCGCGTCTTCGTTGCGTCAGACTGAGAAGGTCTTTCTCTGCATTCGCAGGAGTGGCAAAGGTGAGAATTGAAGAGGAGGGAGAAAGAAAGAGGACATCAACGGGTCGGAGCCTCTGGTGGGCGTGAGAGACGCCGTCGTCAGCGGCGGCGCTTGTGTGACGATGGGCATGGCGCAATTGTCCGACTCGCACCATGGGCACGTGGTGGTCCGGCGCAAGCCCTCCGGCGCTCGTCCGGGTCACCAGAACCCATCCCGCTGCACCCAAAGCTGCAAGCAGAATCAGACCATATAACCCCTGTCGCACAAATCCCTTCATGCCGCCCCGACCCCTCGGGCAATTGTGATTTGCGAATATTTCGTCCCGCCAATGTGATGCCGCACCTTGAGGGTTGCGTTGCCTGCCGCACCGGCGGCCGAACAGGCTGCGGAAAAACTCGTAGGCGCTGTCATTCTGAGTCCTTCGCTGTCATCCTGAGCGCAGCGAAGGATCTCGCTCTGCCCGCTCAGGATAAACTGCGCGAAGAACCCCTGCATTTGTAGAATCAGGCAAATGCAGAGGTCCTATCTTCGTTTCACTCAGGACCGCCTGCGGCTCCTCAGGATGACAGCTTTGGCGGTTTTTCCGCACACTGCCAAGCCAAACGCTCAGGAGAGATGTGCGGACGAGCTTTCGCGCCACGACTTTCTTCTCTTGACCTTCCCGCGAATTGCGATATGCTGCCGCCATCTTGCGATCAGGGATGACGGAGTGAGCCCAAAACGCATTTCTTCCCCCGGTGACGCCTCTCGGGCCGGCCTCCCGCCCATTTCGAATTCGCGACGCTGGGTGCTGGTGGGCCTGCTCTTCGCCGCCTCGTTCATCAACTACCTCGACCGCGCCACGATTTCCGTCGCCCTGCCGCTCATCTCGCTTGATCTCCATCTGAGCCCCCAAACCAAAGGGTTGCTGCTTTCCTCCTTCTTCTGGTCCTACGCTCTGATGCAGATTCCCGTGGGCTGGTGTGCGGACCGCTTCAATTTGCGCTGGCTCTACGCCGGTCTGTTTGCACTTTGGTCGCTGGCCTGCGGGTTGACGGGCCTGGCGGGCAGCCTGACGGTCCTGATTCTGCTCCGCATCCTGCTCGGCATCGGGGAGTCGATCTACCTTCCTGGCGGAACCAAAATCGTGAGCGTGCTCTTCTCTTCCCGGGAGCGTGGCTTGCCTTCGGGACTTTTCGATAGTGGCACGCGCGCGGGCCTCGCTTTGGGCGCGCCGCTCATCGCCATGCTCCTGCTGCTCTACGGCTGGCGGCGCATGTTTGTGCTGGTGGGATTCACGGCATTCGCGTGGTTGGTACCCTGGCTCCTGGCCGCGCCCCGGAACCTGGGAGGCGCGCACCGTGAATTCGCGGCCGCGCGCTCACTGGCTGCGTCGACCCCGGCCCGCGGGTTCCACGTTAACCGCAACCTGCTCGGCATCTGCTTGGGTTTTTTCTGCTTTGATTATTACTGGTATCTGCTGGTCACCTGGCTGCCCGACTATCTCGTTACCGTGCGCCACCTCACGCTGCTGCGGGCGGGTTTCTCTGCCGCGCTGCCCTATTTCGTTTTCGGCGCCAGTGAACCGATTGGCGGCTGGCTCGCCGACTGGTTCATTCGCTGGGGTTGGGATGAGACCCGCACGCGCAAGAGCCTGGTCACAGTTGCCTTCCTCACCGGACTACTGCTCATTCCTGCCGCCCGCGCCGAGACGGCTTCGACGGCCCTCGCACTCATCATCGGCGGCTCGCTCGTGGGGCTCGCCACCGGCAACCTGATTGTCATCCTGCAGTGCTGTGCGCCGGCAGCGGAAGTGGGCCTCTGGACCGGCTTCGAGAATTTTGCCGGGAACCTGGGCGGCGTGCTGGCGCCTCTCATCACGGGTTTCCTTATCGCCCGGACCGGAACCTACCTCCCTGCCTTTGCCCTCGCGGCAGTGGTTCTGGTCGCCGGCCTGCTGGCCTATTGGTTCATCGTCGGAGAGCTCAAACCGCCCGCGCCGGATGCGGGCTAATCAGGCTGCGGAAAAACTCATAGGCGCTGTCATTCTGAGCATTGACAGCCTTTCGGCTGCCCATGATGGGCAGAAACTCGACAAGGAGAACCCATGCCCCTCGCTGTCATCCTGAGCGAAGCGAAGGACCCCGGCAGTTCGCGGGGGGTTGGCGAACAGAGTAAACTACGGGGGTTCTTCGCCCAAAATGCGGGCTCAGAATGACAGCGCAAGCGATGCTGAATCTAAATGACTTACGCGTCGAGTTTCTGCAGAGCGAAGCGAAGGACCCCTGCATTCTTGGAATCAGGCAACTGCTGAGGTCCTTCGTCGCCTGCGGCTCCTCAGGATGACAGCATCGGAGCGTTTTTCCGCAGCCTGTGAAGCAGCGATTGACATCTACTGCTGCCGTTGACGATGAACTCTTGACTCTCAACTTGGCGCAGACCCTTACTGCTTATTGCCTACTGCCCACTGCCTACTGCTTTCTGCCTTCTGCCTACTGTCCTTCACAGCGGCACAGGGGTGGATTCGACGATTTCGCGCAGGATCGCCTCCGCCTGGTCGGACTTCTTCATCATGGAAAGGTAGCGTGAACTCACCACGCAGCGGTGTGCAAAGACGGGGAGCGCCAGTCGTTTGAAGTCGTCGGGGATACAGTAGCTGCGGCCTTCCAGCAAGGCCAGGGCCTGGGCGGCGCGATACAATGACATGGAACCGCGCGGGCTTACACCCAGGCTGAGGTATTCATGCTGGCGAGTTTTCTCCACGATCGCCAGCGTGTAATTCATCAGTTCTTCATCCACCGCGATACGGCGGACGGCCTGCTGGACCTCCAGCACCTCAGCGGCGCTCATGACCGGTTCGATTCTGGAGAGCGGTTCGGAGTCCGCAAAATTCCGCAGGATCTCCTTTTCACTTTCCCGATTGGGATAGCCGACGCGCAGGCGCATCAGGAAGCGGTCCATTTGCGACTCCGGCAGAGGGTAGGTGCCGTGATGCTCGATGGGATTCTGCGTGGCCACCACCAGGAAGGGTTGCGGCAGGGGGTAGGTGCGGTTGTCCACTGTCACCTGGTATTCGTTCATGGCTTCCAGCAGCGCGCTCTGAGTCTTGGGTGTGGTGCGATTGATTTCATCCGCCAGCACGATGTTGGCGAAGATGGGGCCAGGCCGGAATTCGAAGCGCTGGGTTGGCTGGCTGAACACGCTGATGCCCACGACGTCGGAGGGCAGCATATCGGAAGTGAACTGCAAACGCTGGAAGGTGGAGTTGAACGAGCGCGCCAGCGCATGCGCCAGGGTTGTCTTGCCGACGCCGGGGACGTCCTCGATCAGCAGGTGGCCGCGCGCAAACAGCCCCACCAGAGCGAGCTGGATGACTTCGTTCTTTCCCCGGATCACACTCTCGACCGACTGCTGCAAGCGCTTGAGAAGGTCCGGGGCAACCAACGGGTGATTAATTACTTCGGCTTTTTCCATGCAATTCGCTCTCGCCAGTTGCCCAGGCGCGTCTGGACCATGGGCCGAAAATCTGCTATGTTCATTGATTACCGTGGGCGATTAACTCAGCGGTAGAGTGCTACCTTCACACGGTAGAAGTCACAGGTTCGAGTCCTGTATCGCCCACCAAGTCTCTTTCTCCACCAGCCTTCCGGCACACCCGTTTGTCTTTCCGCCCCCCATAAGCCTGGGCTCCCGCCCCCCCGTCCACCCTCCCCGGTTTCCGCGCTTTCTTGGGGAAGGCGGGAACTTCTCACTTTCTTGCCAGGAGCCTGCCTAACCTCCGAGGGCTTCTCGAAAGTAAGCCAGTGTTTTCTGCAACCCTTCCCGCCGCGCGACCCGAGGCGCCCAGCCCAGGATTTGCTGTGCCCGGTGTACGTCGGGACGCCGTCTTTTCGGATCGTCTTCGGGAAGCGGCTGGAAAACAACCTGGCTCCTGCTTCCGGAAATCTCCAGGATCTCCTGCGCCAGTTGACGGAGCGTGACCTCCTCCGGGTTGCCCAGATTGAGAAGCAGCGGCGCGGGATCAGAAATCAGCAGCAGGCGGTAGATCCCTTCGACAAGATCGCTGACATAGCAAAAGCTGCGCGTCTGCGATCCATCTCCATACACGGTGAGCGGGTCGCCCCGGAGGGCTTGACCCATCAAGGTGGGCAGCGCCCGGCCGTCATTCAGGCGCATGCGTGGGCCGTAGGTATTGAATATCCGGAGGATGCGGGTTCGCAATCCATGCGCGCGCTGGTAGGCTACCGTCATGGCTTCCGCATAGCGCTTCGCCTCATCGTAGACGCTGCGCGGCCCCACCGGATTGACGTGGCCCCAATAGGTTTCGGGCTGGGGATTCACCTCCGGGTCGCCGTACACTTCGGAAGTGGAGGCCAGGATGAAGACGGCTCCCTGAGCTTTGGCCAGCCCCAACGCGTGGTAGGTTCCGGGTCCGCCGACTTTCAGCGTATGAATGGGGTGCTCGAGGTAATCCTTGGGACTGGCCGGGCTGGCGAAGTGCATCACCGCGTCCACCTTGCCTTCCACAAAGAAGGGTTCGGTGACATCCTGCTGAAGGAAGGCGAAATCCCGCCGCGCCAGCAGGCCTGCGATGTTTTCTTTCCGGCCCGTCCGGAGATTGTCGATGCAGATGACTTCGTGACCCTCCGCCAACAGTCGATCGCAGAGGTGGGAACCGAGGAATCCGGCCCCCCCGGTAATGAGCACCCGCACTAGGTTTTGACCTCCTTGGGAGCGACGGACGCTTCGCCCAGGCAATGGTATTCAAAGCCTGCCGCTTCCAGAGCAACCGTGTCCAGGCAATGGCGCCCATCCACGACAATGGGCAGAGCGACACGCTCTCGAACCTGCTTCCAATCCATCGTGAGAAATTCCGGCCACTCCGTCAGGACCAGGATGGCATCCGCCCCCTGAGCGGCCTCGATGGCTGACGAGCAGTAGACGAGGGAACCTGGTTCTTCGGGGAAGACACGCCGGACTTCTTCCCTTGCCGCCGGGTCGTAGAGGCGCAGGGAGGTTTCGGCCTGTCGCAACCGGCGGATGATGTTCAGGCTGGGAGCTTCGCGAATGTCGTCGGTGTGGGGCTTGAAGGCGAGCCCCCACACGGCCAGTTTCTTGCCTTTCAGGACCCAGAGCGCCTGTTCAACCCTGTGGACGAACCGCTCGACGCGGCTCTGGTTGATGCGCTCAACTTCCCGGAGAAGGTCGAAATTCACTCCCATCTCTTCTGCGACATGGATGAACGCCTTCAGGTCCTTCGGCAGGCAGAAACCGCCATAACCGATGCCCGCTTGCAGGAAGGCGCTCCCGATGCGTGGATCGAGGCCCAGTCCCCGGGCAAGATCCTGGGTATTGGCTCCCACGATTTCACAAAGATCGCTGACCATGTTGATGAAGGAAATCTTCAGCGCCAGGTAGGCGTTGGAGGCGTGCTTGATGATCTCCGCCGTTTTCAGGTCGGTGATCAACATGGGCCGTTGCAGCGGTTCGTACAGTTCCGTGAGCCAACTTCTGGCCTTTTCGCTGTTCGCTCCAATCACCACGCGATCCGGGTGCAGGAAATCCTGCAGCGCGGTTCCTTCCCGGAGGAACTCCGGATTACAGGCTACCTCGAACTCCTTCCGGCCTCCGCTGTAACGCCGAATGGCGCGCTCCACCCAGCTTGCGGTCAAGACCGGAGCGGTGCTTTTCTCCACAATCAGCTTGTAGCCGTTAAGGTTCTCGGCCAGAACCCGCACCGCGCCTTCCACCTGCGACAAGTCCGCGGCGCCATCTTCGCGATGAGGAGTACCGACACAGATGAACAGGATATCGGCGTCACGCACGGCCTCGCCGACCTCTCGCAGGGCTCGGAACCGCCCCGAGGTGAGATGCTTGCGCAACAACTCGTCCAGCCCGGGTTCAAAAAAAGGTGAGACTCCCTTGTTGACGGCTTCCACTTTGGAGGCGTCGCTGTCCGTACCGACGACGCTCCATCCTAACTCCGCAAATCCGAGAGCCGTGGGCAGTCCCACGTGTCCGAGGCCCAAGACCCCCACGCGTCGACCGTTTGCCATTGGATTCCCCAAGAATGCAAAATGAAACTGAAAAGTATCCTTGCCAACCGTTAGCGCATTTCCGACCCACGAGGCGTCCCGTGGGCCACACGCTAGCTTAACAGGTTGGCCACTCCTCGCAAAGCAGTGCTTAGCGGAGCAGACCTGCCCTTTGGGACAGGGTCGCAGACCCGAGAACCCCCCCCTGCACCAGCCTGCGCGGCGAATATGAGGATACCGCAAAGACCTGGGCAATTCACCCCGCAAGTTTGCGGACGCAAACCGCTTCTGCAAATCAGCACATGGCTGGCCCCTCTTGATGTCTAACCCTCTCCGAGGGGAGAGGGTGGACCGCGACCGGCGCTTTCGCCAGCCGGCGCGGGACGGGTGAGGGGTCTTTTTCAACCCCCTCGGACTTTGACGGAACCCTGGCTGGCCCCGGCGGGGGCCGCCTCCCGGCGGGGGAGGTGTGTTACTATCAGGCTTCTGACGATTCTTGTCTAAAACCATTCTATTCTGGTGAGAGGGAAGTGTGCTTCGCATTGGCATTGTGGGCTTGGCCGAGACCGGCAAGACGACCCTGTTTCAGATTCTTACGCACGTGCACGGCAGCGGTTCGGGTTCCGGGCGGTCGGAGGCCCACGTGGGCGTGGTGCGCGTTCCGGACGTCCGGCTGGACCGGCTGTCCGAGCTCTATCAGCCGCAAAAGACCATCCACGCCACCATCGAATACATGGACACGCCGGGAAGCATTATTGAATTGGCGCGATCCGGCCTGCAAACCCAGGCCCTGCGCGAACTCGATGCGCTGGTGCATCTGGTGCGGGTGTTTGAGAACGAAGCGATTCCCCTCGAGGGCGGCACGGTTGACCCGCGCCGCGACATCGAAAACGTGGAGCTCGAGTTGATTCTCTCCGACCTGGCGGTGGCGGAAAAAAGGCTGGAGCGGCTCGAGAAGGACATCAAGAAGCAGAAGAATCCCGCGCTGGAGAGAGAGTTCCAGGTGTTGGGTGTTTGTAAAGCCGCGCTCGAGAAGCAGACGCCCTTGCGCGACGTCGCGCTCACCCCGGAAGATGCCAAGGCGATCCGCGGCTTCACTTTTCTCTCGCGCAAGCCCATGCTCTACGTCCTGAATCTGAGCGAACGCGACGCCGCGCGCGCCAACCTGGCGGAGCAATTCGCGGCAGAGGCGGGGTTGAAACAGCGGCCGCACACGGCCGTCGCCGCGATCTGCGGCCAGGTGGAGGGTGAGCTCTCCGAGCTGAATGACGCGGACGCCGCGGAATTCCTCTTGAGCTACGGCCTGAAGGAATCGGCCACCTCGCGCCT
>Ga0208192_1001943_pt1 | contig 10932 bp, 11 predicted proteins | sample June2015DPH_13_1_2_FD_184711 | JGI IMG/M metagenome (GOLD analysis project Ga0208192, IMG submission 184711) | Peatland microbial communities from SPRUCE experiment site at the Marcell Experimental Forest, Minnesota, USA - June2015DPH_13_150... | ecosystem: Environmental > Terrestrial > Soil >... | reverse complement strand
AGGGAGCGTGGGGCGTAATTCCGGTGCACCTGAACGAACTGGCGGCGGACTCGGCGCGCGGGCTGATTCCGGGATTCGCCTACCAGTTGGGGATCTTGTTCGCCGCGCCAACGAACAATATCGAGTTCGCCTTGCGCACGAAATTTGGGTATCAATGGGCGCTGGCGAGTTTTGAAGTCGTGACGATCGTGGCTCTGGCCATGCTGCTCTGGCGCGGCGCGGAAGCCCACGGCAAAAGTTTCGTGAATCCCGTGTGATGGCCGGCTCGTTTGGAATTTTCCATCGCTGTGCTAATCTATTTACACGAGCCTGTAGCTCAACTGGATAGAGCGTCTGGCTACGAACCAGAAGGTTGTAGGTTCAAGTCCTATCAGGCTCGCCATTTTCTCCCGTTTTTACTCGGCTTTTGGCTATTTGACGCTCAGGGCCCGACTGGATAGAGTCCGCCTCCGGCGGAAACCAGAAGGTTGGAGGTTCAAGTCCTCTCGGGCTCGCCACTTTCCCCCAATAAAACAAAGGCGATTTCAATACCACCCGAAAACGGGTGTCTCCGGACGTGTTCCCGTGCAACCCCCCGTGCAACCTTTTGAAGTTTGGACGGGGAACTCAGTTCCGGCGCAGCGCTATACTCAACGCAGATGAGATCCATCGTCAGTTACGTCCTCACATTCATTGGAGGCGTTCTTGCTAAGTGGATCCATGGCTTGCTGCAGGACCGAAAGCGGGAATGGGTAGGCCGGAAGAGTGGAAAAATGAATTCCGAATCGCCGTGGAAACAACTAACTGAATTCATAGTCCGGCTTCAGCAAACCGTTGAGACTAAGCCGTCCGCACCCTTTTTTCAAGCAATTACATCAAGTGAAGTGTTTTTCACCAGAGCGGAACTCGGCGGACTTATGTTTTCCCGAGATGAGGCGTCCGAGTATAGACGGTGCATCAAGGCGATCCATGAGTCCGTAGGGGGTGAACACGGGCGAATCAGCAGGAGCGCAGTTGAGGATGCTGCCCAAATCGCAATCTTGAAAGCATTGGACGCCAACGGGAAGGATTCGGAGCGTGACTTCGCCAGCAGGCTCAGGAGAGAAGTTGAGGGCTTGAGACAGGCGCTAAAAAGAGCGCCGTACCCTTACATAGTTTACCTGCAAGTCTGCGGCCTGGACGCGAAAGACCTGCCTCGCCAGATAGGGAATGTGAAATTCTTTATCGCCGACGAGAGCAACGTGCCGGGATTAAAACCTGGCAACCACGAGGAAAAGCCAGATGATGAAGCGGCCGAAAAGCGACGCGAAGGCGTCCGTACTCTCCGCGAAAACGTAATCGCTTCGATCAAGGCCAAGACATACTCGACCATTGAAGTGGAGGCGTTCGATAAGGAAGCGGCAGCGATACTGGCAGAAAAAGAACTGAGGATGACCCTTGACGTCCTTAACTATTTCGGCGACTTCTTCTCCCACGAAGGCGCGAGAGTATTCTTGCCAGGGGATGCAGCTCCTTCCAGGCATGTGGGTATCATAGAGAACAAGAACGACATTCAGGATAGCAACTACTCGTTTTCGTTCAGGGGCCCCATCATGCCGTTCTCATTTCCAACTTCAAATTCCGACCCACGAAGTGTGGGAGCCCTCCATAAGGCCTCTTCACTTCTACAAAAACGTAGCCGAAACCGGTGGGACGCGCGGATTCTGGCCGCCCTACGGTGGGCCGGTCGCGCTTCTGTCGAGGAAGGCAAAGAGGAAGCACTTGTCCTCTTCTGTATCTCGCTTGAAGCTCTCCTGCTGACCAATGCAGATAAAGAACTCGCCTACCAGTTTGCGCTGAGGGGCGCTCATCTTTTGGGGAAGGAAGGCAGTAGGCGAAAAGAAGTGTTCGGAGATTTGAAGGCTCTGTACAACACGCGCTCAAAGATAGTGCACTCTGGCAAAACGGAAATCTTCGCTATCGACCTGGCCAAGGCTAATGTACTTGCAAAGAACGCCATCTTCATCGTCCTTACCACCGAACCCTTTTCCCGGTTCACCTCCGAGAAAGAATTCAACGATTGGGTTGAGGAGCAGACCCTGACCGGTGTTGGGGATACGACGCGGCCTGAGAGCGCAGGCGAGTAGTCTTCTCCTACTCGCAGCGCTGTTGACTTCACTTAGCCAGCGACCTGTGATTGCCGTCACAGTAGACATTCTTTCTTCGCCATATTGTTGAATGTTTTACTATCAGACCTCGTGAGGCACGTATGCAGAAAAGACTTGCTCTGCTCGTGGCGGCATTCGTTCTGGTGGGCTGTAAGTCGGGTTCCGCACCTGAAAAAGCTGCTGAGGCCAAGACTGCCTTTGATCCTTGCGAAAACCTGCGCCGGGTGAATCCGCATTGTGGCTGGAAGCCCCATTGGGATGACTCCGGTATTTCAACGAACGCCATCGATGGAATAAAGACAGAACATCTTTCCCTTGAATCGAGCGACGCTGACGGATTATCGGCCGGAGCATTGACCTTCGCAGAGCTGCGAGTCTGTTTCGAGAACGGGAAACTCTGCGGTCACGACATAGTAGGCGTTGGCGTGACGGTGAACGGCATGGTTGCCCCGCTGGACTATGAGCACGAACACGAAAGTTCTGTCAGGGTGAAATTCGATGAAGAAAAACCTACAAGGCAGACGTGGGGCATCTCCGATAACCACGAATCGCTCTTCCCGAGGCGAAGAGAAAAGCCATTTCTCGCTGAACTCCTCAAGCATAACAAACTGATTCTGGAGTTTAGTTACTACGAGAAGGTGCCGGAGACGGTCACGTTTGAACTGGCCGGTTTGGGAGAAAAGATGAAGTCGATTGGGATAGCCCCCCAAACCGTTCTCCGGGAACAGGCGGCAGCCGACCGGGCGAAGGTGGCTGCCAATCGAGCGGAAGTCGAAGCAGAGCGGGCGAAGCGGGCGAAGGTTGAAGGGCAGATACATCCCTGCCAGCGCAGTCATGCACCGATTCCTCTGGAAGCCTCTAAGAAGATGTTCTGTTGGGATCCACATGACGAAATCGGTGAACGCGGGCCGTTTGCAACGCGCGAAGAGGCGATAGAAGTGGCGTTGCACGGCTTCTACTGAGTGACTGCGTTACTTGCAAAGTGAGGTGGCGGGTGGCACGGGATCCAAATGAGAAGAAGGCCGGGTGCCCCACACGTCGGTATTACGTGTGGGGGTTTTGACTTGAATTCGTCGCTTGGGTTTCTCTTCCTTCCCCCTCACCACCTCCGTACCAGTCTCGGAGATAGCACCGCACTTCTCCCCTTGACAAATATAAATAATATAGTATAATGATTAAGTGTGTATAGAGGGCGGTCGCATTGGTCCACCGGACTTGTCAGCAAAGGACTCACCGCAGGTTCCATTTCGGCAAGTGCTTTGGAATCCGCACTTATCGAAAACCCTTCGGTAACCCCCCGCAGAATCAACACTTTCAAAAGTGTATGAAAACAAACGATTTTATCCCCCCAGAATCAACACTTACAAAAAAACGGCGGGGAGGGTCAACACCACTCTCCTCCTTCGATTGCCGAAAACGACGCGACGCTCATCAGGTCCGCCGAAGCGTGGGACACCCTCCGCCTAACGATACCTCCGGCGGAAATGTTCAGACGACGTTCTCACTCGGACAACGGTGCCGATAATTCCCAATCCGTTAAGACCGGGCCACCGCCAAGGCAATTCTGTTTGATGTGGCTCCGCAGGTGAAGACGGTACATATTGCGGGTAGCCTGCAATAGGCGCTATGGGCGAGTCACGACGGCTTACCAGGCTGCCGTTGTAATCGAACGCGCGGGAAGCGTCACGTGGAGCGTGCGCCCCTTGGATACAAGGTTGACCTCTTCATCCTGATTCAAACTGTTCAGGAGTTGGGTTACGTAGCCGCCCTCGGGCGTTTGAAACGCCATCACGCGTATGCCCTTGGCCGTACCCGTCGTTTGCAAGCGCACGGCACCGGGGCGAACGAATTTGCTGAAATGGGCTAGGTAATAATAAGTGCCAGTGTAGGTGATCTCATGGGTCGTCTTGTTGATGATCACGACCGGGTGCTGGGCGTTGGGATCGGGATTGCCGTGGACGGGTGAAACGGCCCAAGGACCGCCCGTTTCGTCAAGAATAGCGTTCCAATAAAGCCACGCAGACGTACCCGCTTCCAGATCGTTGAATATAATGTTGCCCCAGGCGTCGCCATCGTCGAAATCATAGATCGGCAGCTTCTTGTTCTTTGGATAGCCGGCCTCGTAGGCGTAGCAAAGCTCATCCATCCAGAAGGGTAAATCCGAGTATTTCTTTTCCAGCTCTGCAATCTTGTCGTAGTTCTTGAAATCATAACCGTGATAGCCAACGACGGACACGAACTTGCGTGCTGCCGGATCATCCAGCACGATGGGGTACCGATCGTAAGCTACCTTGCGTTCCGGCGCTTCGCTCATCATGAGCTTCGTCGTCAATCCGGACTGCAGCAGCGCGGGTCCCACGTGATCGCGCAAGAGCACCTTGATTTCCGCATACTTGATCTTTGTGTAGACCTCTTCCGGCTCGTTAAACAGGCTCAAATAGTCGACCACAATGCCGCGCTTTTTGTATTCTTCCAGATAGCGCATGAAATATCTGGCCAGTACCGGATAGTATTTCGGCTGAATGTCTTGGTGTTTGTTCACGTCATAGAGCATCCAGTCTGGCGGATAATCCATCGGCGCCTGCAGAGCAAAGCTGCCGTATTTCCGCGCGCGGAGAATATAGGTGCCCACGCCATTGGGGCCGAAATCGCGGTCCACGGAAAAATTCTTGAGTTCTACGTCGCCGGGCGTGTCGTCGTAGGTGAACCAGGGGCCCGCGGACTGGAAATCGGTGCCGGCCAGAGGTGTTTTCATTGCGGTGTAGCCCGCACCGTTCTTTGGATCGAACAGAGCACGCAGAACATCCTCCTGTTTATCCGCCGGAAGTGTATTCAGGGTCATAAGACCAGCTTCCATGATCGAAGCACCGAAGCCGTGGATTTTCTGGTATTTCACGGAATCACTGATTCGGAACGTGGCCCCCGTTGCGGCTTTGCCGCCGGCGAATTGCAAATCGGGCTTTGCGGCCAGCCGGTCCCCGGCCTTGGAGGATACGTGTACCTTCACGGTTTGTGCATACAGAGCGCCAGCACAAAGAAAAAGAAGCAATCCGGAAAAAATGCAAACGGAAGGACGCATCTTCATCATCAAATGTCTCCCCCAATTTAAGTGCGCAACGGGCACTTCTTAGAACGTACCTTTCAGTGCGAATGCAATCTGCCAATTATCGGCAGCATTGCTGGCGATGCTGTCGCCGCCCAGTACGTCGTGCTGAGCTCCCGGCAAGCGAAAATTTAGATGATTGACCAGGTTAAGAACTCCAGTTGATTCGATTTAATATTGCAGGTAGTGTTTTGTGTCAAGCAGGATTTACTGAATCGGTTTACTCCAGCCATTTTGTTGAGTCGCGCACAATGTTGTCAGAGCCCCAAAACCACAGCGAGGAAGCTGTTATGAATCACTACCGGCCCGATTGGGAGGCGCAGCACCTGGCGAAGGCCAAGGATCAAATGCGCGAGGAGCAGCCGCGCAACGATGGGCACCTTGTCGAAGCATTCCGGTACGCTACAGGCTCCAATCAGTATTGATATGCAAGGAGGAGAATCGCGATGGCGGAACTGGCATTGAAGGGCGGTATAAAGACGAAGCAAAAGGCGTTTCCCGTATGGCCTCTATACGATGAAAAGGAGCGCAAGGCTCTGATAGAGGTTCTGGAAAGCCGTGTGTGGTGGCGCACTCCGGGAACTAGAACTCTCGAGTTTGAAAAGGAGTTCGCCAGTTTTCATGGCGCCAAGCATGGCATCGCGGTAACCAACGGCACGGCGGCGCTCGAAGTGACGATGTCGGGTCTTGGCATCGGGCCCGGCGACGAAGTGATCGTGCCCGATTATACGTTTGTGGCCACACCGAGTGCGGTGCTCTACGCAGGTGCACTGCCGGTGACAGTGGATGTTTCACCGGAGACCTACTGCCTCGATCCACAACTCACGGAAGCGGCCATTACTCCGCGCACCAAGGCCATCATCGCTGTCCATATGGGAGGACATCCGGCGGATCTCGATGCACTGGGTGCGCTTGCGCAGAGAAAGGGAATTGCACTGGTCGAGGACAGCTCACACGCACACGCCACCGAATGGAAGGGCCGTCGGATTGGCGCGCTCGGCAAAGCGGGAACGTTCAGCTTTCAATCGAGCAAACTGATGACCGCGGGAGAAGGTGGCATTATCGTCACGAACGACGACGCGTTCGAACGCCAGGCGCGCAGCGTACACGACTGCGGCCGCATGCCCGGTGAGTGGTTCTACAGCCATTACATCAACGGCTCGAACTACCGCCTTAGCGAATGGCAGGGGGCAGTCCTGAGTGCGCAATTGACGCGCCTTGATGAGCAGACGCAGCGGCGCCACAACAATTCGCGGTTGCTAGACAAATTTCTCGCGCAGATTCCCGGGATCACTCCGCAGAAATTGGATCCGCGCTGCACGCGGAATGGCCAGTACGCGTATATTTTCCATGTGGACTCGAAGCATTTCGCCGGCGCCAGCACGAAAAAATTGCTCGAGGCCATGAACGCCGAAGGAATTCCGAATCAGGCAAGCTATCCACCGATCCACGCGCTGGATGTATTTCAAAAGGGGGAGTACCGGAAGCGGCTCTCCGGAGCGCAAGCCGCGGAGGCGCATCCCTTCCTGAACGCTACATACCCACACACGCATCGCGCCGCCTTTGAAACAATCTGGATTCCGCAGCCAGCCTTGCTCGGCGACGAAGAGGACATGCACGAGATCGCCGCAGCTTGGACAAAAATACAGAAGTATGCGAAAGAGTTGGTTTGATCCGCATCGCGTAGCAGGATTCCCCGGGGAAAGCACCACGCACATCGACCCTTGGTGATTTTTTGGTGATGTGGTGGAAAGTGCCGGCTATTCCTGGGTCAAAGAAAAACTTCTGCCGCTGATTGAGCGAACCCAGATCAATCGGAACCCACAATATTCCTTCCGGATACACTCCCGTACCCCCGCAGGATCAACACTTTCAAAAGTGTATGAAAACAAATGATTTTATCCCCCATTAGAATCAACACTTTCAAAAAAAGGGGGGAGGGGCAGCACCATTCGCCTGAGTGCCACCGCTTCCCCTCATCTGCCGTTCGACTTCTTGCGAATCCCGAGCGTCGCCCACCCGGACAACATGCATCTTTTCATCTGTTCTTGCGGCTGCGCACTGCGAGGATGGGTGTCTGTCTCAAAATGAACTTCGCAAAAATCCGCTCCGTCCTGCAGGTCATGACGATTTTCCTGATATCTGAAAACTCGTTCCATTTCTTGGGCTTAGACGCCCCCATGCGTTTCAGGTACTCCCATCAACTCCCTGATATGCCACGAATTCGCCGATTCCCGCCTTTGGCACTGCATTTGCTCCTGCCTACGGGAGAGGCGTTTCAAGGTAAGGTTTGTTCACCCCTTTCGGGATGGCTGCAGGCCACATTCGCAATGCGAAACCAAACAAAATACAGAAAAAACGAACAGTAGCCGCGCTTCTGGTATTAGGACTACTGAGCGTAATCCTCCCTCTTCTCTTCTGGGTCCTCTCCCACTCCTCACCTTCGGATCACTCCCAGTCCAATGTCCCAGCGTATTCCTCCTCTTTGCCTTCGTACTGGAATTGGAGCGATGCCGACTTCTCTCCGCCCGCAGCACTTCACGCGGAGCGTCCCGTTTATGCCTACTCGGTTATTCCCGGCGGCATCGCCAGCGCGAAAGAACTCCAAACCGCTTTGCACCAAGACCCCGTCGTTGCTGAGCATTACTCGGACTTCCAGACACACTCCGCCCGCATCGTTCGCCTGGCGCACACGCGGCACGTCTATGTTTCCTATCGCCTGGGCAATCGCATCTACTGGACACGCAAGAAGGTTACCCTTCACGCCGGCGAAACACTTTTCACCGACGGCAAGCATCTTGCGCGTGCGCGTTGCGGGAATCGCATCTCCGAAACTCCCGCCGTACCCACTTCGCCTTCCGAGCCGGGGGAAGAAGTTTTGAACCATCCGGTGGCACCGTTCATCCCGGAAACAGCCGACTCTCCCCTGCCGGGGCCAATCTGGTCTGATGGGTCCACGCCCTTGCTACCTTTGCCCGGCGCTCCCGGCGGGACAGACCCGGGCCTGCTTCCCTTTGCCCCCTTTCCTTGCTGCGGTTCTTCGCCCGGACGATCTCCTTCGCCGTCGCCCGAGCCTTCACCGCAACCTAATCCTCCGCCAGTGGTAGCCACGCCTGAGCCAGGCCGTGATGGTGGACGAGGAAGTATCCATGCCGACGACGGTCAGAGTGTAGGATCCCGTCGCTGCGTTTGGCGTGCTCGCCGACGGCTCTGGCGGGCGCGTTTCGAGGGGAGCTAGAATGGCCTCATGAGGAAGCAAGTGGATGTGCGCTTCTATGCGGAGCTGAACGACTTTCTGGCGCCGTGGAGGAGGGGAGGGGCGACTCCCTACGCCTTCGAGGTGAGCGGCTCCATCAAAGACATGATCGAAACGCTCGGCGTGCCGCATACGGAAGTGGACCTCATCCTGGTGAACAGCCAGCCGGAGGATTTTACGTACCGCTTGCGGAACGGAGACAGAATCAGCGTCTACCCCGTCTTCGAATCCATCGATATCTCGACGCTCGTGCCCTGCCGGCCGCAGCCGCTGCGCGACTCGCGTTTTGTCGCGGATACGCACCTCGGGCGGCTCGTTCGCTATCTGCGGATGCTGGGATTCGACACCAAATACCGCGACGATACTCAGGATGAAGACCTGGCGACGATCTCCTCACAAGAGAGGCGGATTCTGCTCACGAGAGATCGCGCAGTGCTCAAACGAAACGTGGTAACCCGGGGCTACTGTGTGCGGGCGACGGATTCTCGCGAGCAGCTCAGAGAGGTGTTGCAGCGCTTCGATCTTTCGGGCGCGATTGTGCCATTCTCCAGATGCGTACATTGCAACTCTTTGTTGCGGCCAACGCAAAAGGATTTGATCAGCGATCGGCTACCGCCGAAGACAGAGCAGTACTACGAAGAGTTTCATGTGTGCCCGGGTTGTGAACGAATCTACTGGAAAGGCTCACACTACCGGCGCATGCAGCGGTTCATGGAGGAGCTTCTCGAGCGCGAATGAGAAACTCATTTGACGGGGACTGCGCTTGGGAAAACCAAGGTGCCGACTATCCCGTCCCTTCCGCTATGCTAGGGGGCGGCTCATTCGGTCAGCCGATTTGGGCGCTGTCACGCTGATTTCTAGCATTGCAAGGGAGAAGAGTCAGGCTTAGAAGAGGGCAGAGCGCGTGTTTTGAAGGGAATTCCATGTTTATCGCAGCGGAACTAAAAGAGGGAATGGTCATTCGGATCGAAGGCCAGATCTATCGAGTTCTCGAGGCGGAATCGAAGGCCGGAGCGGCGAAATTGGGCGGGGTTGTCAAAACTAAGCTGAGCAATGTGAGAAGCGGCCACATCTGGGAGCCGCACTTCCGCCCGCAAGAGCGCCTCGAAGAGGTGCAACTCGAACGGCGCATACTGGAATTCGTGTTCGCCGCGGGGGACACATGCACGTTCATGAACCCGCAGACCTTCGAGCAATTGGAAGTGCCTAGGGGCGTTCTGGGACCTGCGGAAAAATTCTTGCAGCCAGGGATGCAATTGCCTGTGGAGTTCTTTGAGGGTGAGCCACTCAGTGTTGGCTTCCCCGAGGTGGCCGAAATCCGTGTTGCCGAAACAGCACCACCAGCGCACGCACAGCAGGAAACGGCCTGGAAAGAGGCAAAGCTCGAGAACGGCCTTAGCGTTCAAGTGCCGATGTTCATCGGCCCAGGTGAAGTGGTGCGGGTTGAAGTGAAGACGGGACACTACATCGAGCGAGTGCGGGTTGAACGCAAGCGAGGTGCCTGAGTATTTTGCTGCGGATAGAATCGGAGGAGTCATGCTCGAAATCAAAACGGTCCGCATGGAGTTTCCTGCGGATGCCAACATCATTGTTGGGCAATCGCACTTCATCAAGACGGTGGAGGATTTGTTCGAAGCGGTGTGCACGACCGTGCCGCAGGCCAAGTTTGGATTAGCGTTCAACGAAAGCTCTGGGGCGTGTTTGACGCGGGCAGATGGGAATGAGGAAGGGCTTCGCGAGATCGCCATTCGCAACGCCCAAGCGCTGGGTTGTGGGCACACTTTCGTGCTGGTCATTCAAAATGCGTACCCCATCAACGTATTGAATGCGATCCGCAACGTGCCCGAGGTGTGCGCGATCTTCTGCGCGACGGCGAACGCGGTAGAGATCGTCGTGGCACAGAGCGAGCAAGGCCGGGGTGTGCTCGGTGTGATTGATGGAAGTTCCCCGAAAGGTGTCGAGGGGCAGGCGGATATCGCTTGGCGGCACGATCTGTTGCGAAAGATTGGCTACAAGCGGTAGCGGGACAAGATTCTCTTTTGATGGTTTCGGATTCAGAGATGTCAAAAGTAGATGCCTGTGCTTCCCGAGGTGATAAATCGCCTTATCATCAGTCATCCGGCATGGCAGTCTGTTCCTGCTCCGGCGTTTACAGACCAGTTGGGGGACATCTTCTAATAGCGCCAGGATTTTAGGTCCGCACCCGCTGGCGCAGTCTTCTCGATTCGCTCGAGAATCTTACCGACATACATGGTGTTGTAGTGCAGACGTGAGAGATAGTTCGGCAAGTCCGGATCGCCGTTCCAGCAGTGCTCCGCCCGGTCGCCGTATTTCACCTCGCCGCCGTAGGGAGGATTTTTCGTGGCCTTGAGGACATCCTCCAGGTAGTAGACGGCGTTGTTGAGGAAATAGGTGTCCGCGCTGCCGACATAGACGTGAATCTTCCC
>Ga0208192_1001939_pt1 | contig 10955 bp, 12 predicted proteins | sample June2015DPH_13_1_2_FD_184711 | JGI IMG/M metagenome (GOLD analysis project Ga0208192, IMG submission 184711) | Peatland microbial communities from SPRUCE experiment site at the Marcell Experimental Forest, Minnesota, USA - June2015DPH_13_150... | ecosystem: Environmental > Terrestrial > Soil >... | reverse complement strand
GGCGGAAAAGAACACGGAGAGAAGCAGGCGCACCCAGTTCTGAATCTCTCCATGCTCGATCTTGGACAGGATCAGCCCGCCAATGCCGCTGATCGCGCCGCTGACGAGTCCGCCCATGCTAGAAGTGAAACGTCGGCCCGAACTTAACGATCAAGCCGTTGTTTTGATAGCCAGGAAACTTGGCCCACTCGACGCTGCCGCCAAGCGTCCACGAACCGCTCGTATTAAGCATGTAGTTTGCGCCGCCACCGGCCGTGAAGGCGTAGTGGTTTTTGGTGACTCCTGCAAGGCTTACCTGATCAATGCCGGCGCCAGCAGTGACAAAAAGTTGAACACGCAGGAAATTCACGTTAGGACTGATGTTGTCGATCTTCTTGTTTAACCACGCCAGCCGATAATTCACCCCGCCAGAGAAGACCTTCAGCACCCCGTCCGTGCTGATCAGATTGCGATCGTAAAGATCGAGGCTCGGCGTCGGCGTGAACGCCAAGCCGCTGTCACTGGCCGCGATGGTTTGATGGTTGCCAGGCAGCGACAGAACATTCGTGTTCAAAGACCACGGTTGAGAGACGATCTGTGCCGGTGGGGTAGTCTGCGCCATTGCTACGCCGGAAATGAGCAGGCAAAGGATGACCACTTTGGCGATGTAGGCCACCTTGGCCGACGTGCCGTCGGGATTGTAATAGTGGTTGTAAAGCGCAAGGCCCAACTGGGAAAAGCCAAGAACGAACGCCACCAGGGGCTGATATTTCGCGGGAACGATCCCACCGAACAGGTTGACTGCCTGACCAATGAGGAGCAGGAACTGATAAAGCAAATGCATGAAAACGGTCATTGCCACTTCCTCCTTAGTTAAGATGAGAATCCATACGTCTGATTGACCCAATCCCAGACGGCTTGAATGCCGCCGTCCGTCAAAAGCTGCAACAGGTTGTCGTCGGGGTCTGCGGGCAATTCCTGCAGGTAAAGGTGCGGGGCATCGGCAAATGTCCGCCAAGTCGCGCCCTCGGCAAGTCCGAAGGTCAGCGCTTGCACAAGAAATTGCTTCCACCGTTCGTCCGTCGTGGACCAATCCGGCTGCCACGTCGGAAGGCCGGGCAGGTCCGGGCAGCAATCCACGGCGAGTCCGTAGTTGTGCATGGAAGTTCCGGGCTTCGCGTTCGTGATGATCGGTCCCGGCGCCGTGCGGCCTTGGGCATAGAGTGCCGCTTGTTCCGGCCATGTACGCAATGCCTGCGTGACGCGGAGATGGATTGCGGGCGAAGACGCGGTGAGAAGCTGATCGAGTTGCAGGATGCGGCGCTGCAGTTCCGGGTGAACGGTCTGCAACCGCGTGAGGCTAATTGCGTCCAATGAGTTTTTCTACTGCATTGCTCTTGCGAAACGCCATGCTTAAAATTTTCTCGGTGATGATCAGCAGCACCATGCCGATGAAGACCCACAGAAGCTGCTCGTGATGAGCCACCGTTAGTTCCAGCGCCGTCAAACGATTCGTGATGAGATCGTATTGCCCTTGCTCTTTGTCGAAATGAAGCTCGTGCCGGATTTCCAGTTTGTCCAGTCTCTCCTCAATCGCCCTGAGCCGTTGGCTATCGAGCGCGAACTGTGTTTGCTCTGAGTTTATTTTGACCTGTTGCGCGTAAAGGAAAATAAAGGGTATCAGACAAAACAGAATGACTGCGACGATGTAGTGGGGTTTCTTCACGGCGTTGTTTGGTCCGAAAAGAATTTTTCCTGCATAAGCCGCTGGCTCTCGTAGGCTGCGGCCTCATCGGAAATAGCTTGCTTCGCGGCGTCAATGTCGCTCAAAAACTGGTCCTCGGTATAGTCCAGACTCGGTGCGGGATTGAAGACGTGCTCGCGCGTCGTTTGGCCGCAGCTCGCTACAAGCAGAATTGATCCGTCATCCCGCTGGGATGCGGTCACGGTCACGCTCTGACCAGCCTGCGTCATCGTTCCAAGCGTCTTCATGTCCGCCTCATTTCACCCCCGAGACCCAAGCCTCGAAGAAGTCCAGTACCGCGGAGCCGCTCGTGTCATTGGCCAGTTGCGAGTGCAGAACTTGTATCTGAATCGCAGCGCAGTTCTGCGTTTTCGCAAGCGTTACCGTGTCGATCGTAGTGGCAAGCGTGTTGCCGCTGGTAATCTGCCGCAACTGCGTGAAAGTGATCCCGGCGTCTAACGAATAGGAAATCGTAATATGGCTGGTGCCACCGTTGAGCGTGTTCGTCGGCACGGCAATCTTCACGTTCAACTGCAGGCTGCTGTAGGTCGGATCGCTCGGAGTGCTGAAATTGCTGAGGACGTAGGTGCCGGACTTGATCTGCGAGGTTCCTGTTCCCGTGAGCACGCCGAACGTGTTGACGTTGCCGTCAAGCGTGTTGGTCTGATTCGTCCAGGTCGGCGGCGACGTGCCCGCGGTCGTGTAGACCTGTGTGCCAGGTCCGCCCGTAACTGTCCCGCCAGCGCTTCCGACTCCTCCGTCTCCGTTGCCAGTCGTCGGCGCCCCACCCGATGGCGGGGTCACAATCGAACCGACGAAGAAGCGCCCGACGCCGGTGTGCGCCGTGGCCTTCGTCGTCGTCGCTTGGTATGTCACTGAGCCGCCGGTCAAGTTCGGATCGTCGTAATAGACCCAGTACAACGTGTTGTAAGCAAGGGCCGTGATGGAGCCTGAGTTCAGGCTGATATTTGCATGGCCCGTGAGCTGCATCGTGAAGGCCGCAATGCTGATCGTCGCATTCGAGCCGGCATCCGTTGCCGTCAGCGGATTCGTCAGCGGCTGGTAGCTAGCGTAGCCCGGCGCCATGATGTTCAGTGCGCCGGTGTCGAGTGCGATTGAGCCCACCGTGCCCGCCAGGGTGAAGGAATAAGCCGTCACATTGGAGAGCAACTGTTCGTTCTGGCCCAGCAGGTTGAACGAAGTGAATTTGTACCAGATGGTCTTTCCGACGTAGGTCGGATCGAACTGGAACGTGAACGATGCTTCGTCCAGTCGCGCGAACAGGTCGCCGGTGACGTGCGCACCAGGTGTGGTGCCGTAGATACCGCGGTAGAGCGTGGTCAGGTTGTACTGCTGGTCAGCGACAAGGGTTGCTGTCTGGTAACTCAGAAGTTCGAGAACTGGACCGGCGCTAACAATAGCTGAGAGCGTGACGTTGGATGCCGCGCCGGTCGGCGATGTGCTGGAGAGCGGCGTGTTGTCGGTCATGGCCACGCCGAGTGTATGTCCCGTGTCAGGGTTCGCGCCGCCGTAACTGGCCAGATTCGCAACCAGCGTGCCCATGCGCGCCGGGAAGTTCACCGTCTCCTGAAGCTGGTAATTAGTGCCGTCGAATGACACCCAGACGTGGCAGCCGCCCCAGTTTTCGTTGGAGCCGTTCACGAAGCCGAACAGCATATTGCCTTGCTGCAGACCTAGGCGCGAGGGAGCCTCGAAGATTACCGCACTCGTGTTGCCGGGATCTTCCTGTCCAGGCAGAGGCGGTGGCGGATTGTTCGTGTCCTTGGGGTTGTAAGCCGGCGCAGCCGCGCCCCAGATGAAGTCTTCCGCCACGATGGACAAACCCTTTTCCGGGTCGTCTTCAATCTTTTGGATGCGCACTGGCGCGGCGTTTAGGCCCAGTATCGAATCGTTGATTGTGACGACATCCATCGGTTCGAGGAACGCGAAGGAAGAAGGAAGGCGGAACTCGTAGGTGTTGCGGATGTAGACGTTGCGCTGCAGCCGCATGGAAGCCGCGTATTGCGCAGCCAGCAAAGTCGTGATGAAGTCCCAGGATTGCGAATCTTCGCTCCGCAAACCGTAGCGCTGAATCGAGGCATCGTCCTGTTCATAGACCACTTCGGGGTTATAATCGTTCACCCGCGCCGAATAAGATACCGGCACGCGGTTGTAAGCGTCCATGTAAGGCGTTCGCGTGACCTTCACGGGGTCTTCGCCCTTATCGTCTACCAGGAAATCGCTATCAGTGAGACCGGCCACTGGTGTTGTTGAAGGCTGATAGAGCACGCCGTTCCCCACCGCCGAGGTATCGCAGTAAGGAACAAACTTGAGCAGCCCTTCGGACCAGTAGGCCCCGACCATGCCCGCTTCCAGCCATTCGCCGATTACGCTGGCGGTGGATTGCTGGTTTTCCAGAACCGGGGAAATAAAGAACGAATTGGCGGTCCAGCATTTTCGCGCGAGCGTGAGATCGCCGATGCTGGCGAGTGGAAATCCGATGCCGTAGCCAGGATCAGAAAGAATCGCCGTGATGCAGTCGGCGGGATTCGCGTCGAGGATGCCGCCGCCGACTTGATAGGCCCCAGCGACCTCATAGTTGTAGTTGGGAAGTTCCGGCGAATAGCCAAGATAGAGCTGGGACGATGCGATCATCGCCAGTTGCGTGTATCCCAGCGCTTGTGATGGATGCTTCGAGGTCAGGTAGGACCACGGCGACTGACCTTGCCCACCGCCGATGAGCGTCAGATTGATCGAACTGGGCGCGTTGTTGTCCGTGTTTGGGTCAGCATATTGGTAATTGATGACAATTCCCTGCCCTGTATCGGCTGCCGCAAAGGTATAGACGCCAGCACTGACTTTGTACTGTCCGACCGTGGGCGTGCCGCTGGAGATTTTGACAAATCCATTCCCTCCGGGGTAATACTTCACGCCAAGGTCGCTGTTGAAGGTAGCCGAGTTCTGCACCGTGACGGTGTAGGGGCCGGAAAAGGGCACAATGGAAAGTTCTTCCGTTGCGAGAATGTAGCGGTAAAAGCCGTAGGAAATCTGGACGTTCTTGCCTGCGTCGGCGCTCGCAAAGGTGTAAACACCCGTGGCGGGGTTGACTTTGTACTGCCCTGCGCTGGGCGTGCCCGTGGTGGCCGTCATGCCGACTGGCGTGTTGCCAGCCAGCGTGATCGCTCCGGGCGAGCCATAATCGTTGATCCCTGAATAGCTGTAGGCTGTGACTGCCGCGACTCCCTGGTCAGCCGCAAATGCAGCGGCGTAGGTGGGCGTATACGTGTAAGGCGAGCCCACGGTGTAGGATTCCGTGACGCCCTGGACGACAAAGCGCCCGGTATTGTCCCACACACTTAGGAGGGCACTCAGAGGCCCATGACAGAGCGCCGCCATGATCGAAGCGGTGTAGACGTACTGGCTGCCGCCTTTGCCAAGCCCTTTGCCGCCCTGCTGCTTCGCTTTGTTCGCGGTGAAATCGCCGTACCAGATCAGCTTTCCAGTAAGGCGGTTCTGTCCGAACAAGATGGGGATGGGGATGCCGAGGATGGCAGCGTTGGTGCGGATCGCATGATACTTCTGAATGATTTGCTGTGGTTGGCCGAAACCCATTTTAGAAAAGACTGAAGTACCGCCGCGGCCTGCGCCGCAAAAATCCCTCTTCGGTGCCGTGTGAACCGATCACGCCGCGGTCGCGCACCGGATGAATCACAAAGTTTGGCCACTCGGCAACGATGGCGCCGTGGCTGAAAGTGCGCCCAACGCGATACAGCACAAAGTCTCCCGGCTTTACTTCTGCTTCCGTGATCTCCCGCATGTACCGCAAAATCAACTGGAGGTAAAGTTCCTCATCGCTGTGCAGCATCATCTGCGGAGCGTATTCCGGGGGTTTTGGGATCAACTTCAAGCCGGATTCGTTCAGCACGCAGACTGGCAAATAGGCGCAATCCACGCCGACACCCTTGATGCCCGCGCAGTCATGGAACGGAGTGTTCAACCAACTCTTTGCGACTTCCACAATGCGTGCGCGGGACTCGTCTTCCGTCATACCGCTACCTCTGGATTGGGTACATAAGGCTCTGACCCATTGTTGAGTAAATTTCCGAGTTGGCTGCAGCGCGCCTGCGTCTTGTTGCAGCCCTGGTACATCGTGAAGCCGTCGCCAACGGCCAATGCCAGCGGCGTGAATCCAGCCAGCACAATCTGCGTGGTCGAAGGCTGTGACTTGATGCTCATAGTGATTCCAGCGTTGGCGCCCGACGTGAAAGTGATGAATCCCTGGGCGTAGACAGCCGCGGTCACCGCAGAGCTGAGATTGATGGTCTGCGTGGTCGAACCCGCGGCCACGGTGCGCGACACGCCGAAGGCGGAGGCCAGTAGCGTGCAGTTCGCGTCATAGAGCGTGTGGCGGCAGGAAGCCTGGATGAGTTTCGGCGGCGTTTTCAGGTTCAGTAGATAGAGCAGGTCCGCCACAGTGAACTCCACGATGGAGCGCCCGGTCTGCTTGAAGTCGAGGATCTGTCCGACAAATTTTGTTTCCACGCCGCGAGTTGTGTTCGGTGCTTCGCCTGGTGCCCAGTACGCCGTATAGACCGTCACCGCTGCGCCATCGAATAGCCCGGCGGTCAAACACTGCATCATCGGAATGCTCGTACCAGGGAAAAGAATCGAAGCTGGAAGCATCGCCGTCAGCGGCATGTCGTTGGCGGTGAGGCTGAATGAGGCTTCCATCTTCAGCACGCCGCGCTGCCAGGCACCGTAGAGCGATGAATAGAAAATGTTGCCGCCGTAGGTGATGTCAGCCTGGCTACTGGTGGTGCGGAGGACTTGACCGTTTACAAGGGTGATGGCGAAGAGGTCAGCTCTGCCGAAGATGTTATTGGTCTGCAGGAACGTGAGGAGAGTTGAGCCGAGGTTTTTCACAGTAAAACCGAACGGAACTTCAGCGAGGTCAGTTGCCACCGCTGATATAGAAATTCTTCAAGGTCAGCCCATTCGTCTTCCTCGAATCTGCACAGGAAATAGAACGAGCCCGTCCAGGTGATCGGCGCAGCGTTTGCCGGTGCGCTCGTGAAGGTGACCAGACCAGTCGGCGAGATTGAGGCTGGCGTTACCGGACTGCCGCTCACATAGATCGTCGGCGTACCGTTCAAGTTTTGAATCAGGTCCACCATGCCGCCAATGGTGCGCGTGAGTTGAAACGTTTTCGTTGCGCCGTCGCCGGTGCCGAAGTTCATCGCGGTCACAGCGTTGTCGTAGGGATCGCTGTACAGCCAGTTCTGGTAGCTGCCCTGCACGCTGCCCATGAATCCGGCGAGCGTTTGCAGCGCGGAAGAAGCTGTCGCGTAGTCGCCCTTGAGAATGTCGAAAACTAGTTCAAACTTCCAAATTGGATACGGAGTCAGCGAGATGCGATTCTCGCCGCGATTGTTGGCGGGAATCTGAACGATGGTGCGGAATGATGGCGTCTTTTTGACAGGCCACGCCGGGCCGCCATTTGTCGCGGTGAACGTGGGGAAGATAGCGTAACTCATGTTAGACGTTTAGTGGTACTATCTGCTGCCAGGAGGTCAATGTGGCAATACTCTTCCCGTCCCAGCCAGGACTGCGCGGTAAAATGATGTTGCACATGCTAGATGCCCGGCGTACTATCCGACCGGAGGTCGGCGCTATGTGTCCTCTGGAAGCAACAACCGAAACCATAAAGATTGCTGAGACTGAAACTGATCACGCTGTTCTCGTAGACATTCGCAAGGCGATCCAATCCATGCGCGCAATGATGATTTTTTTCACCGTGATCGCCTCTATCACCGTCTTTGGCCTTCTCTTTTATGTTGGCCCACTACATTGAGTCAACCAGTAATCAGAAAGCATTTCGCTTGCGCATGCCCCGCTGCAGCGTCCGCGTCAGCCTGTCCTGATTTTGGTCGAACCAAGCATCAAGTCCTCTCGCATCCACGGCATGAATGTGTAGATGCATCGCGCCGCCATCAGTCTGACCTGCAGGGGTGATTTTTTCGCCTTCGTGAACGAGTGCCAGTCCCGTCCTCGGAACGTAATCGGTCCCGGCGGCGAAGGATTGCAGGCCCATAGTTGTCGCAATGACTTCCGCCGCGACTCCTGGCGCGGTCATAATATTGACCGGGAATGGAAGCGCCTCGATCACCGAGGCATAGCCCGCAGCTCCCGCGAGGCCTGCATCCGTGGTACCTTGCGCCACCGCAGCCGTCTTTGACGCTGCAAGTTTCGTGCTGTAGTAGCCCAGATACGCGGCAATCGACTGCGCCAACTGGCTTTTCTCAACCACATTCACCATGATGGCGTGCGCGATGTGCTGCGCCAGGACCTTCGCCAGCGCGTTCACCATGATTTGCAGGATGCCGTCACCCAATTTGATGAAGGCTTTTTGGACGGTCATCGTCCCTTCAATCAATCCCATCGTCGTATGCGTCATGGTGCGCTGGATATTCTTAGATAGCTGATCCCACGGGCGTTCGAGTTCCTTCGTGATGCGTTCCTGCTCGCGCACTTCGCGGTTATTCTCTTCGGTGATCTGGCGCATGAGCCTGATCTTCAGTGCGGCGAGTTCCTCGGCGCCCTTCTTTTCCTCCGCGTCCATGCTCTTGTTCGCGGCCTCGTTCTCCTTGGCTTCTTCCGTGGCGACGCGTGTTCGTTCTTTTGCGGCCCTTTCATCATCATTCAATGCCGCAAGAGTCTGTTCACGCTGCAATCGGGCCGCTTCCTTGGCCGCCTCCATAGTTTCGTGAATGACTGCGATTTGTTCTTCCTTACGGAGCCCGGGGACCTGCTGCCCTTTTTCTGCTCCTTTTTCCGCAACTTCCTCCTGAGCTTTGGTGACGGCCTTCAATTGCTCCTCTAAGGCTTTAGCGTCCTTGTCCATTCCTGTTATCCAGTTATAGAGAAACGCTGGGCCGCGAACGGTTGCCGCCGCGTTGTTCTTTATTGCCTCTAGTTGTCTGTTTAGATCGGCGGCTTTCTGGGCAAGCACTTCACCCAATTTGCCCCAGCGTTCCTGCGAATCAACGACATTCAGGATTTCGCGCGCATACTTCTGTGACCCGGTAATGCCGATGAGATTCAGCGCCTCTTGTTTGTCCGCCAATTCGACGTTCTTCATCAGCAGACGGTTGTTGTCGCTGATGATGTCGTTGTAGGTTTTGCGCGCCGCATCGTCCCATCCCGTGAACTTGGCGATGATTTTGTCGATCGCTTCGGGAACTTGCGCAAGAACCTGAATGAACATGCCGATAGCTACCACCGAGAAAGCTGAAGCGAGGATGGGACCAATGGTGGAGGATTGCGCCAAAAACGAACCCAATACCCGAGGAATCCTGATTCCAATTTCCTCGCCAAAGCCGCTCGCGGCATGCCGCGCTTCCATCAAAGAATACTCGATCTTCTTCGGGGCCTCACCCGCACTCTCCATCGCGGTCTTGATGCGCTTGGAAGAGTCTTCTACCGAGGCGGCCGCAGCTTGGCTTTCGCCGAAGAGAGCGCTGAAATCAGCGCGCGCCTGAATTTCGAGGATGTTGTCAGCCATTGTTCTTTCGCTTTATCGAGACGCCAGACATCGACATTAGAGTTGAAGCGGGTTCACCGCCGCCATGCGTGAGACGTTCTTTGCGGTAGACGCCCGCTAGAGCAGCGGAAGTGATGTGCGTTGGCGGATTGTTGGACCAATACTTCATCAGGAGCGTGACCTGCTTCCATGTCAACGCGTCAACGTCTCTAAAGTGCCATCCGGTAGCTGTGATGACTGAGCCGTAGAGGTCGTCCCAATCAATCCCGAATCCGGGCTTTCGGTTTTTTTTTGTTCTTCCGGCACGTCATCGGCCACCAGGCCGGACACTTGCAGCAATGCCTTCATCGCTCGCGGGAAGTTACGAAGCGTGAGGCAGCGTTTTACGTCGTCAGATTCGAGGGAAGGTTCGGCGACTTTAGCCGAGCGGAAGATAATTTCTGCGGTTTGAACGATGGAGTCGCGTGCCGTAATGGTTCCGGCCTGCGCGTCCACACCAATCTTTTCGAGCAATTGCATGTCGAGCAGGTTCAGCGGGGTCAGTATAAAGTCCCTGCCACTCAGTTCGACAGTCTTGCGTTCTTCCAGCGCCATGAAGATTCCTTTCTACTGCGAAATAAAAAAGGGAGAGCGCAGGGGCGAGACGCTCTCCCTCCTTGGGGTGACCGCGTGGGAAAAATTACTGGCTGAAGTCCAATTCCGCGAGATTGCCCGCGGCATTGGCGAACATGGCGAACTCGACATCCTGAATCAAGTAATCGCCCTGCTTCGCCGGGAAGCTCCACTTCGTCATGCGGCACGCAAACCAGCGCGTCAAGGCCACCTGCGCTTCGTACTGGATGAACAGGTCGGCCTCGAAAATCGGGCCATAGCCCATGAGCTGATTGGCAATCGTGATGGAAAGCCCGGAAGCTGCAACGGAGTAAATGTAGGAAATCAGAACCTTGATTCCTGACACGTTGTCCGCCGAGGAGAAGATATACTTCCCTTTGTTCGCTCCGGTGAGGCTCACGCTGTATTGTCCCGCAGTCGGCGTGCCCGTGCCGTCCGTAGCGATGCGCACGAACGGGACGCCCGTTGCCGCGTTGATCACACCCAGATCAGCGATATAGTTCGTCGCGTTGGTGACCGTGATCGTGAACGGCGTGGCTGGGATGCTTGTCGGTCCTTCGTTGTAGACCGGCGAGTTGTAGCCGACAGCCGTGCTTTGCCCGAAGATGATGTCGGTCAAGGTCTTGCCGGTGATGGAAGCGAACTTCGCCTTGCCGGTGACTTTGCCCTTTCCCGTTGCCACATCCACGGGAAATTGCGCCTGGCCGTACAGCTCCTTCACTTCAAAACTCACGTCGATGCTGCCCTCCTGCAGAACACCGAGCGCCAGCGGCGTCGGTAATGCTGACAGGTTTCCAGCGTTCGGCGTGCAAACCAATACGCCACTGTTGAACAGATACATAGAAAATCCCTCCCTTTAACTTGTGGTGATGATGTCGATGCGAATGCCTGCCACACCGATTCCGGTCTGATACCCTGGGTCTTTTGCGCCTGAACCTGAGAACCTGCAATCCACGGCGATTTCGTTTCCGTTCGCGTCCCTGAGCGCCAACCTTCCCGTGGCTGGGTCGGGACGCAGCGCCACATCAATCGCATCGAGCATGGCGTTGATCACCGCGTAGCCTGGAATCGAGGTGTCGC
>Ga0208192_1001925_pt1 | contig 11016 bp, 10 predicted proteins | sample June2015DPH_13_1_2_FD_184711 | JGI IMG/M metagenome (GOLD analysis project Ga0208192, IMG submission 184711) | Peatland microbial communities from SPRUCE experiment site at the Marcell Experimental Forest, Minnesota, USA - June2015DPH_13_150... | ecosystem: Environmental > Terrestrial > Soil >... | reverse complement strand
CCTACGGGGATAACTTCATCTTGTTGCAGCCCCAACCTTTCTTGCCATTCCCGCGGCCTGGGCATCTGCTTTTCGGCCGCTTCGGAAATCTGCCAGTCCGGCATCTTGATCGCGTCGTAGGGCATTCGTTGAACTCCCGAGAACTTGATACTATCAAGGTTTTGAAGCACTTACGCTGCCATTATTGCCAGAACGGGGAGGAATTCAAGCCCGGCGGGGGGATGAGAACTTGATGGCAGGTTCTGCCTCGCAGCGCTAACGTAGGTCGGGTTACGGCCGTTCTGGCCTGGGGCGAGAATCCAGAGCACAGTCATTCCCGCGAAAGCGGGAATCCAGTGGGCAGCCCGGACCGCCGATGGCCGTCATTCCCGCGAAAGCGGGAATCCACTACAATACCTCCATGGCACGCCAGTACTACGTGTACATTCTCGCCAGCAAGCGAAACGGGACCCTGTACATCGGAATGACCAACAACCTCGCCCGTCGGGTGTGGGAACACAAGCGGGGATTAGTTAAGGGGTTCACAAAGAAATACGACGTCGAAAGACTCGTGTACTCCGAATCCTTCGCGCGGCCTCGCGATGCCATCGAAAGAGAAAACCGCCTTAAGAAGTGGAATCGCGCCTGGAAGATTCAGCTCATCGAATCGGTCAACCCTGGCCGGAAGGACTTATCAGAAACGCTGATGTATATGCCGTAGTGCAGCCTGGTCACCCCCGCGCAGGCGGGGGCTGGATTCCCGCTGGAGCCTGCCCCGACCGCGACGGGGCGGGAATGACACGTCGTGAGAAGTCCGTAGCCATAAAGCGGTCATCCTCGCGTAGGCGGGGATCCACGTTGCTCGTCCCGGCAAATCGCATTCTCCGCCGCGGCCGTGCTGGATTCCCGCTGGAGCCTGCCCCGACTGCAACGGGGCGGGAATGACGTGCTGGGGGAAGTGCGAATCCATAAGGCGGTAACCCCCGTGCAGGCGGGGGCTGGATTCCCGCTTTCGCGGGAATGACACGTCGTGAGAAGTCCGTATCCATAAAGCGGTCATCCTCGCGTATCCGGGGATCCACGTTGCTCGCCCCGCCGAATCGCATTCTCCGCCGCGGCCGTGCTGGATTCCCGCTGGAGCCTGCCCCGACTGCAACGGGGCGGGAATGACACGTCGTGAGAAGTCCGTAGCCATAAAGCGGTCATCCTCGCGTAGGCGGGGATCCACGTTGCTCGTCCCGGCAAATCGCATTCTCCGCCGCGGCCGTGCTGGATTCCCGCTGGAGCCTGCCCCGAAACCTCGGGGCCGAATAGATGTGTGTTGGAACCTGGCCACCGAATAAACCCGCGCCCCGAACCACGACCGACGGCCAGCTTTCACTTCACCGCGCCGACAACCTTACAGATAGATGCGCTACCTGCTTTGCAGCGCAGAGCTACCGCTCTGCGCCAGCCCGCGCTCGCCGCGGCTGGCCGCTAGGTCCTGTTCGCTTTGAACCATGCTCGGACGCGCTCTAGCCCCTGGTCCGTCTTTACGCAACTGGCACAGACGGTCAGACTTATTGGAGCTCTGAAAGACCTCTCTTGATCGGTTAACTCCCCTCCGCCAATGATCTTGCGTTGTAACTCCTCCGCCCTTTCAAAGCCCTTATTGAGATCCTCCACAATAAGTTTAGGGCTGCGTTCAAAAGCCGCGGCCTTGAACGTTGGGGTTAGCGGTTCACCCGAGCAGATTATGTAGCAATCGACACCTGCCCTATCCAGCATATCTTCAACCTGTCCTTGTCCCTCGACGACTCCCATCATGCGGAGAGGTGGGGAGTCAAACGGGTTTGTCGCTGCGAGAACTTCCACCTGTTTGAGTTCGTCCAGGAAGATCAGGTGAATGCGGAGGCTATCATTTGGAATCGGCATTTGCGTAACCTCACACAAGGGGGTGGCACAGCCATGCCTCTAGAGCTGCACTACAGGTCTTACCGCACGGACCAAAAACGGGGCTATAGGAAACTGCCAAGGTCCTTGAAGTTGTCGAACACGATGATCCGCGTCTTAGGGTTAGTTCGCCTCCTGAATACGTCCCGAATGCGTCGCCTTACCTCGGGATCAGGATTGGCGATAACAAGCAATTTTAGCTTCCTTGCCTTGTGAGCATCCACCCGAAAGAGAGCTTGGGCCGGGAGGTCCGTAACCGGCATCGAAAAACCTATGACCACAATGGCGGCGCAGTTTCTAATTCGCTCTCGCGCTCGCCTCCAAACCGCTTTGTAGACTCCCCTGCGAATTGTCTCCTTATTCCATTCGGGTGGAACGATTTCAAATCGAACGTCGCCGTGTTGGCGCCACCACCGCTTCTTCAGCCGAAGCTTCACACCGGCACGTGTGGGTGGATACGGTTTCCAATTCAGTGACCCATGCATCTTCAAAAGGAGAAGGCTCCGACCGTCTGAGACCGGCGTGTCCGGGCTCCAGTGCCTAGCATCAACTTTATGGCATGCAAGTCCGTAGCCGTCGTTTGGATTCCACCTCCTGTCACCGAACATCTTAAGGTTGTAGTCTACAACGCAATCGTAGTTGAAGCTGATGATTGCGTCGCTGCTGCCCAGACGCTCTATCATTTTACGGTGGTACCGACACTCAGGCTCTGTCCCCACAGCTTCATGGAGAACGCTTGCGAGGACCTGAAGGAATACGGGTCTCACCGGGCGATAGGGGTTATCGGGCGGGCGACCTTGAGACTTATAATCGTCAAATACGTTGGCCAAGTGCTCGATCTGCGTGAAGAACCCTTCCATTGTCAATTTGAAGTTCGTTCCGAAGATACTCGTCACTTGACTCATCAGCTTCTGCATTATCCGCGATTGTTCGCCCGAAGGGAGGCGCTGGGCCTGGGTGAAGAAATCGGTGTCTAGCGGTGGCAGGATAGGCGGCTTTACAAAGGAAGCACCGCGTGTGGCGCCAGCGCCTAGTACGACGACAGTAGGACCTGAGAAGTCGATTCTTGGTATCCGCATACGCGAATCCTCGGGGACGCAGCTTTGAGCGCCATCCGGCTTGTAGCCGGTAGCGCTTACTTGCGTGGGTAGGCCATTGCTCCGCAGACCAAAAGGAGGCCGCTCCGCAGAGTTACAAAACAGCTCTGTGCCTGTGTATACCCGCTTCTACACCAACCGGGTGCTAGCCTGCTCATGTGTTAGCAGAGAAGAACCCGTCTTTGCCGAGCCAGGTGTCTGTGACACTGGCCAGCGCGTTCAGCGTCACGACCTCAATGTGTGACAGACGGTAGGTGACCGGCCCCCCCCAGACACCGGGGGTGACCGACCAACCGTGATTGACGAACAGTGTCGCCCGCGGGACCTGCCGAGGGGGTATTTGAAGCGTACCATCTGCGGCGTAGTCGACCTGCCATAAGACGCCTGCCGGAACGGCCAGCATAGGCACGATCACTCTGAGAAACGGCGGAGAGGGTTTGGTCACGAAGTGTTGAACCAGTTCTTGGCAGCTATTCAGTGCTTGGTTGAGTTTGTCGAAGGTCGCTTGGTCATCGCTGACCAATCGCCCAGAATCCTCCTTTCCGACCTGATCGGTCTTTTTCCCTACCATATCTCCCGGTTTGTAGACGGAGGCAATCCCCTGGACGTGTCGGATCCACGAGGGCTGTACTGCCTGCCCCGGCCCGAAAAGCACACGCTCGTGGAAAGCCTCGGCTGGAGTTCGGGGAACGGCACTGACTAGCAAGGGACGGCTTTGGCGTAGGTTTTTGCACTCGACGGCGAGCACCAGCGTCGCGGTACCATAATCCTTCCAAGCGTGAATATCGAATTGTCGAATCTTATCAGTGATGGGATCCGTATAGGTCCCGGAGTGTTCGCAGTGGAAGCCCAGAGCCCGTAGCTGCACGAGGACCCGCATCTCGAAGGCGAAATCGGAGTCATTGTCGACGAATTTCTGCAAATCGCTCTGAGTGATTGGAGGTTTGGGTTCTGCCATATGAACTCACAGGTGGCCCACGCGTCGTTTCATGGCGCAAGCGGTGCGATGAACGCGAGACCATATACTCACGACACGGTTGTTACCGGAGCGTTAGCTATGATCTTTATAAACCCGATTGACTAAGAAAGCAAGGGGGAGGAAGAACAGGATTCAGGAGCTAGGATTCAGGAGTCAGGAGTCCGAAGGACAGGGGCTGGGGACTAGAAGTACAGGGAACAGGGGACAGGTTACAGGGGACAGGAAGACGAGGGGCTGGATCAGTGAACCATTAGAAGCAGTGAATCAGTGCATCACTGAATCAGTGAGTCAGTGAACAACTGACCCGATCCCCGGCCCGTTCCCGGCACGAGCCGGGGCGGGCTCCCGATTGCTTGCACGGCTTGGGCGTTCACAGATGCGATACTTTATATTAAGCTTAACGTGAGCCTTCCTAGACCGGGGCGGCAGTAAGTCTCCGACCGGCTCGGGGCTATAGGTATTTTTAGGTCTGGCATAAATGGAGTTCACCTCGACTTCTTGCACGTCTTTGCCACGATGTTTTAGAAAAGAAATATGGTTAGCGATGAAGAGCCAAAACCCTGCAAAAATCCATCTCGTTGAAACAAAGGGAGTTAGTTTGTTCTGTTGTGGCGAGGGTGACGAAAAAAAGGGGGCCCCAAAATGAAGGTAAGTCTAGCGATGTTATTGAAAACAAATTTGGAAAAAATTGCAGTTTGTGGGTCTTCCACAATGTTGGTGAAAACAAATGAGTTATAGTCATTCTTCCACGATATTGATGAAAGGACAGGAGTTAGGATCTAGGATTCAGGAGTCAGGAGAGCAGGGGACAGGGGACAGGTGACAGGGAACAGGAAGAAACAGGAGTCAGGAGTCAGGAAAACAGGGGACAGGGAACAGGTGCCAGGTGCTGGGGAAAACCAGTCCCATGTCGGCTGGCTCGTCACTTGTGACTGCCTCGTGCCTACTGCCTTCTGCCTACTGCCTACTCCCCCGCGTCCAGGGGCGGGCGCGGCACGAGGCGTCCCTCAGGACGCGGAGGCGCTCAGCGAGAGTTCCTTGCTGACGGAGGAGGCGAAGGCCCCCACCTCGGCGAGAGGCCGCAGGGTGACTTCGGCATCCCTCAGGAGGCGGTAAGAGTGACCTGCGGTTTCGTCTCGCCGCGCCGGCAAGGCTTCGATGACGGCCGTGAGTTCCGTGGGTTCTTTGCGGCGAACGTAGCGGAGGGTGTTCGCGAGGACGTGAGCAATCTCATTATCGCGGTGCAGGGAGAGAGCGTGGATCAGCTTCAGGTGTCCGTTGGGTTTTCCGGCGGCGCGCAGCGGCCGGTAGCCAAAGTCGAAATGGAAAGGGTCGCCTTTCTCGGTCCACTGCTCGGCCGGGATGCGCTTCTCGAAGAGCGGATGATCAAGCACCCTGGCTCGTCGCAAGGCGTCCGCGAGCCGCTGCTTGATGCGCATGCGAGTGTCTGCCGCGGGAAACTCCGCCCGGCGCTTGCCCACAAATCTCTCGAACAGTTGCTGCATTTGCGCCTGCGCCTCAGCGGCGAGCAGCGGGCGGGGCGGCGTGAGCTGGATGAGATTGGAGAAGGATTCCTGCATTTCCTCGAGGTATCTCTCCAGATGGTCTTCGTGCTCCTGGATTTGCTGCTCGAAATGACTCTGCAAATCCCGCAGGAATCGCAGGTCGGCCTGGGGGTGGAAGCGCTTGATGCGGCGGAGGTCGTCGGTGAAAAGGCAGTCCAGGAACTGCTCCTCGGCGCTGTGCAGGAACAGGCCGATGTTGAGGAACTCTTCGCGCTCGGTGTCGGGGACGTAGCGCACCAGAAAATAGGAACAGGCTTTCAAGCTGCTTTCTTCTGCCATCGGTTCCGACCACCCTGCCCTCTCGGCAGACGTTACACCCAGTTGGGAAACGGGTGGAGCGCACAGTTCTTGGCGTCGATGATCGCTTGGCGCAGTCTGCGACGCCGCTCGAAGAGAATCTCCACCAGCCGCAGGAGTTGCCCGGGATCCGGCTCGCACCATTCGGTGGGGATTCCACGCGTACAATCCTCCAGCTCACCCGGCGCGAGGTTCTCGATGCGGGAGAGGAGGGGTTCGAACGATTCCAGCCCGCGGACCTTCTCGTAGACCAAGCGACGCGGATAGAGGCCGCGCAGGGGGCTGTCCGGAAAGGTCCAGTCGCCGTCGTTGAAGCAGAACCCCTGGTCAATGAGCGCCAGGGAATAGGTGGATTCCTCGTCGTCGGCGGGGCGATGGAAGATCACTTGGCGGCCATCGCAGTTGCACGTCCACTTGTCGAAAACATAGGCCCCCAGGAAAACGGCACTGAGGTTCTTGACGCGGCGCAGCAGGCGATCGGGCAGGAAATCCACGACCAGTGTCTGGCCGGGGATTCCCGGGAAGCGCGAGCCGAATTGCAGGCCGGGCTCGAAAGGTCTCCGGCGGTCACCGACCTCGAAGGCGAGATGAGGTAAACTGCCAATCAAATGACGGGAGACTTCCACAAACGCCGGGGTGGCCACCGGCAAGCGTACAAGCTGTGCCAAGCGCGAGGCCAGCATCTCGTTGGCGAGCACGCGGGCGTGCTGGGGGTTGTTCTGAAATTTTACGACGTAGCTAGCCCCGTCTTCGCAGCGCAGCAGGCAGGGCTGGGAGGCGCCGCGCATCCGGCGGACAAACTCCACGGCACGAACCCTGGGCGCCGCCGTCCCGCCGGCAGGGTCCCCCACCCACACCTCGCGCTGCACTTCCTGCGCTTTGCGGCTCAATCGAGTGGGCTCAATAGGCGGCATGGTCGGAGACGCATGGAACCTCGGGCACACACGACCGGCCCGGAGGCGGGACTCTCCTCGTCCGCTGACCCGGCACGGGGCGAACGCTGGAACTATCGCCCGAGGCCCTGCGCCGATAGTTCCACCTACCGACGCCGACCCCGCTTCTTGGCAGCCCTCTTCGCCTTCTTGGCTTTTGCGGCAGGCTTGCGGACCTTGGCCGCCTTCTTGGCCGGCTTCTTCGCCTTGGGTTTGGCTTTCTTAGCCGGCTTCCGTTTTGCCGGGGCGCGCTTGGAGGCTGCGGGCGCAGGTCTGGGAGCTTCCACGGCGGCAGGCGCAGGCTCCTTACCAGGGGTCACTACCTCTACCTTGTAAGAGACCTCCTCCTCGAGCTCCTCGCCCTCTTCCCCTAAACCCTCTTCCGCTTCTTCCTTGTAGTCGGAGGAGAGTTCTTCTCCGTAGTCCTCCAGCTCGTCGCCTGGTTCCTTTTCATCGTCGAAGGCCATGAATCCCTCCTCCCGTCGTCTGGTGTTCAGCCATGGATTCTCGCTTTAGTCAAAGGTCGCATCCCAACGACCACAATTCCTGCAGTCCGGGCAGATGTATACCAGCGGAATCATCCTGTCAAGAGCAATTGATGAAGTTTCGTGAGGGGTGTCTATTGAACCGGCAGGGCTGCCGCGGGAGCGGGTGAGGTTCCGGAAGCCGCGGGTTTCTTGTTGGCGAGAGTGGCTTTCGAGGAGGTGGGGTTCTTCGCGGCAGAAGTTTGACGCCCCTTGATATTACGGTTCGGATGGGAAGGCCTGGAGGTGCCCCTCTCTTCTGACCGCACGTAAAGGCGCAGGGATCTGCCCGGAGCCAATTTCGCAGACTGCAGGTTGTTCCAGCGGCGAATCTGGTATGGCGTCACGTCAAAACGATCCCCGATTAGGTCCAGGGTGTCTCCTGGGCGCACGCGGTAGCGCATGAGCCGCCGGGGCCCTCTCTCCCGTACCCGTACCAGGGATGAGTCCGTCCCCGGCGCCATCGGGACTACGAGGTGCGCACCCGGCTCCGGCAAGGCGCCCGGCCTCAGTTGATTCACTTCTGCCAGGGCCACGGGCGAAATACGGAATTGTTTGGCGATCCCGGCCAGGGTCTCGCCTCCGGCCATCTTGTGCGCCCGCCACCAAATTCGCTTGTCCGGCGGGATGACCACGATGTTGTACTCGTAGAGGTCTTTCGTCCCCGGCGGCAAATTCAATACGAACTCCGGGGCGTTGCCGGGCGTCGTCCAGCGCAGCAAGCTGGGGTTGAGATTGATCAGGTCTTCGACGGGGTGGTCGATGAGTTGGGCAATCAGGCGCAGGTCCGTAGGTGTCTCGAGGGTGACTTTGTCGGGCGTCAAAGGTGGATCGGGTTGCGTATCGAACCCGAAAGCCTTGGGGTCTTTGGCAATCATCGTTGTCGCCAAGAAGACGGGCACATAGTTCTCGGTTTCTGCCGGCAGGGCGTGGAGCCTCCGCAGCGTCCAGTAGTCTGCATATCCCGTCCTCTCGATGGCCCGCTGCACCATCAGGGCGCCGCTGTCGTAAGCCGCCATGGCCAGGAACCAGTCGCCAAAAGTCTGGTAAAGGTCTTTCAAGTGGTGAGCCGCCGCAGCGGAGGACTTGATGGGGTCCTCGCGTTCATCCACCCAACGGTCCTTCTTCAGGCCGTACAACACGCCCGTACCCAGCGCGAACTGCCAGATACCTACGCATCGCGCCTTGGAAACGGCGAAAGGATTGAAGGCACTCTCACCCGCAGCGAGGTAAATCAGATCCTGAGGTAAGCCTTCTTTGCGCAGCGCGTCTCCGATAATTTGCTGGTACATTCCCCCGCGTTTCAGCACCGCTTCCATATACCCGCGTCCCCGGTTTTGCAGATACGTGAGCACGCCGTCCACGTAATCGTTGGAGACCAACGGCAGGTCGGATTGGACCGACTTCAATTCCTCCTGGGCTTGCTCCTTGACCCTGGGATCAACGGGAAAGGTCAAGCCAGAGAAAGAATCCAGAGGAGCAGGTTCGTAGTTGTGCGGGCTCAGCGAATCGCCATGCTCCAGCGAAGCGGCCTCTGCCGTGTAAACGTTCTCCACGACTTTGTCAAACTCGGAACTCAGCCGCTCGTCGCCTTGAATATTCAGGTCCGATTCCAGCAGGGTTGAGAACGCTCGGTCGAACTCTTCCTTGGCCTTTTCGAGATTCCCCAAACGGTAATCGCTCATTCCGGCCTCGTAGAGGTTCTCCACTTGCTTTATCAGAACCTCCACGGCGTCCGGGATAGAAGCCATCTCGGGAGGAATAATGCGGTCAGCAGTCTTGAGGGGCAGAGTCTGGAGAGGCGGGGGCGGAGTTGGGACTCGCCCGACCGTCGTACGCTTTTCTGCTGTCGCACAGCCATTAAGAAGCACGGCCGCGCCTAGACAGCAGGGCAGCCATCGTTTCGTCAAGCCGACTCCTCCCAGGACCCGATATTAGCAAGCACTCGGCCATTCCCCACGCGCAGGGCGGCCATATGGTTAAATTCTACTTACGCAGGGATTCCAGGGTCAACCCGAAAGTCAGTTGCCCTCCATGACGGTGCTTGTTTTGAGGCTGTTACAGTCAGAATGCTGGCAAGCGAACAGGCTGTCCTGTGTTACAGGGCTGACCCGCTCGACCAGAGAATCGGCAGCGATCCACTTCGGTACTGACCTGCCTTGTGCGTGGAGAGCATCCCCCCGGGTGCATTTCCTCAGGGGGGTGAGCCCAGCGGAATGGTTCGGTGGGTTGCCAGCCCGGGGTACACGGTCAGCTTCCTGGTCCTAGAGCCTCCCACTCGATCGCTTCGCCGCTTACTTTTGGTAGTACTGCGCGTTGACCTCGGTGAAGCTCTTCCACTTCTCCGGCAGGTCATCCAAGGGGAAGATGGCGGAGACGGGGCAGACGGGGACGCAGGCTCCGCAGTCGATGCACTCCACCGGATCAATGTAAAGCTGTGCCAAGTCGGCAAAGTTTGCCTCGTCCTTTCGCGGGTGGATGCAATCGACCGGGCAAACGTCCACGCAGGCGGTGTCTTTGGTGTTGATGCAGGGTTCAGCGATCACATACGCCATAGCAGCTTCCTCCGGAGGGCCCGTCTGTTTCGCCGATCCGTGCTGGCCCTCCTCATCTTGAGCGTACGTGTCCGCCTGCCGCGGTGCGATGACTTAAGTCGTGCCTTTACGTGGAGGGTTTGGTAAGCTGAATAGTGCGGGCTCTTGCTCATTCCCCTACAGAGGCGAGTTGCACGCCATGCCCAGCGAGCCTAGGACGATGGCGATGTCAGCTTTGGATCCGCTTGAAACCCTGCGCCGTGTCCCCTTCTTCGCGGTGCTCCCGCTCGAGGAGCTGAAGGTTCTCGCCGGCCATTGTGTAGCGCGGCGCCTCCTGAAAGACGAAATCCTGGCCGGCGAGGGCGACCCTTGCGATGGCCTTTTTGTAGTTCAGGCGGGAGCCGTCAAGCTTTTCAAGATGGCGGAAAATGGCCGCGAGCAGATCCTGGTGATCGAGCGCGCCGGCTCGACCGTCGGCGAGCTCTCCGTCTTCGACGGCGGTAACTTCCCGGCCTCCGCTGTGGCCGTGGAGGATTCCACGCTGCTGTTCCTCCCCAAGCGCGAGTTTCTGGAGCTGTGCCAGCGGAATTCGGAAGTGGCTTTTGCCGTCATCCGCTCGCTGGCTTGGCGCTTTCGGTACCTGGCCAGCTTGGTTGAAGAGCTCTCACTCAAGGAGGTTAGCCATCGCCTGGCGCGGTTCCTGCGCGATCGGGCGCTGAAACTGGGGGTGCGCACCAAACGGGGAATCGAGTTTCCCCTGGAAGAAACCAACCAGGAGATCGGCGCGGAGATCGGCACGGTGCGCGACCTGGTCTCGCGGAACCTGCGGCGGTTTGTGGACCGGGGCATCATCCGCCTGGAGCGCCGCAGGGTAATCGTATTGGACATGGCAGAGCTGGAGGCGCAGGTCTCCGGCGCCAAGAGGGCCTCCGCCGGCTAGTCCCGTGCCCGCCTGATGAAGTCCCGAGTGCATTCCGCCGACGCGCCGCCTTGGTCGCCTGGGGACGTTTCCGTATAGCACCTAACCAGGCGGGCACGGGACTAGCCGGCTCATGCTTATCCGGTTGTTTCAGCAGAATGCTACAGGTTGTGTTTCTATAGTAGTTAATAAAGCCATGCGATTTTGTTTTCTTTTTTGAAACTAAAAGCATGGTACAATTCTCTCGTCTCGAAAGGA
>Ga0208192_1001917_pt1 | contig 11058 bp, 8 predicted proteins | sample June2015DPH_13_1_2_FD_184711 | JGI IMG/M metagenome (GOLD analysis project Ga0208192, IMG submission 184711) | Peatland microbial communities from SPRUCE experiment site at the Marcell Experimental Forest, Minnesota, USA - June2015DPH_13_150... | ecosystem: Environmental > Terrestrial > Soil >... | reverse complement strand
GATCAGGGAGCCAGTCGATTCCGCGAGTGTGCAGGTGCGCGCGGAAGTCACATTATGGGGGTATGCAAGAAACAGGAGCGAGCCACACACCGCGGGCGACCTTACGGCGAGAAATTCATGCGGCGCACGGACGCGGGTTCCGCTTCCTTGGCAGGGTTTGCGGCTCTTGGTGCATGGAAACCTATTTGGGAAGGTTCATGCGGCGCACCAGAGCCTGGAAGCGCGGGTCGGAGCGCAAGGGCGCGTAGGCGGGATTGTCCCTGAGCCAAGGCAGAAAGCTATGGCGCTCCTTGTAGGCGGCTTCCAGCCATCTGAACGCCTCATCCTTTTCCCCCAGGGCTCCGTATATCTCAGCCAGAAACCAACTCGCCCAAGCACCCGTCGGCTTGGGTTTCTCCCCCAAGAACTTGGCCAGTATCTTCCGCGCCTCGTCCTTCCGGCCGGCCTGCGCATAGGTACGCGCAAGACCCCATCTCCAGTCAGGGTCGACTGCGCCCGCCTTTTGGTGCGCAGCGATGGCTTCCGCATACATCCCCTTTTCTGCATACACAACCCTCACGGCGTAGAGCCCCTCATTGAAATTGGGATCCAGTTCGAGGGATTTTCGGGCTTCATCTATCGCTTTGTCATTTTGCCCCGCCCACCAATATTGCCATGCCCGATCCGCGGCAAAAAGCGGCGTGAGCGGTTCCACCTCTTGCGCTCCTCTCATTTCTGCCAGGGCTTCATCCCGGTGCCCGATCAGGAAGAGATACCACGAATAATCGCGATGAGCCTCGCCTAGACTCGGGTTGAGTTCCATGGCGCGCCGCAAGTCCCGCTCCGCACCCGCATAGTCCCAGTCGGAGTAGAGTTTGGTCATACCGAAAGCTAGGTGCATTTCCGCTGGCGGCTCGCCGCCCAACTCTTCCGCCTTGCGCGCGGCAGCCCGAGCTCGTTCGAAAGCGTGCACATCTCTTTCGTGGCCGATGATGCTGTGAGCGAGCGCCAGTCCTCCGTACGGGAGGGGGTTTGCGGGATCTTTGTCGATGGCCTGCTGCATATATGCCAGGCCTTTTTCGAACCCTTCTGGCGTCATTTTGTTCACGTAGAACTTCCCCTTCAGGTAGGCCTCGTAGGCTTCGGGATTGACGGGGCGAGCACTCGCTAGGCGGGCTCGCTCGGTGGGCGTCAGGGCCGCCTGGACTTTCTCAGCAATCACGCTTGCGATTTCGCCCTGCAAGGCCAGGACGCCGCGCAGGTCTCGCTGGTAGCTCTCCGCCCACAGGTGCTGGTCCGTTGAGGCCTGAATGAGCTGCGCGGTGATGCGCACCTGGCCGCCCTCGCGCAGCACCGAACCTTCGATCAGTGCGTCCACGTTCAGCTCCTTGGCGATCTGCGGCAAAGGCTTCTTGGTGCCCTTGTACTGCATCATCGAGGTCCGCGAAATGACTTTCAGGGCGCTGATCTTGGCGAGGTTCGTAATCAGCTCCTCGGTCATGCCGTCGGCGAAATAGTCCTGTTCCTTGTCGCCGGAAAGGTTTTCCAGGGGGAGCACGGCCAGCGACTGAATGCGGCCGGGGGCGGCTCGGCGCGCGAGCCGGTCGTGCAGTCCGCCGACGTTGAGCCCAACCAGCACAGCGAAGCAGGCAAACGGCGCACTGATGCCCAGTGCCAGCATCCAACGCTTCTGTAGGGCCGCTGCTCGCCGCGCCCACCTCAGCAGGGCAAGCCCTGCGCCTACTTTCCCCGCGGTCTCGTGCTTCAGGCGTTCAAGGTCGGCCTTCAGCTCTGCGGCCGTCTGGTAGCGGAGCTTGCGGCCTTTTTCGATCGCCTTGCTGATAATGCGCCCGAGTTCCGGCGGCAACTCGGGATTCAGCCGCAACGGAGAGATGGGCGCACGGTTGAGAATGGCGTCGAAGACGGTCCCGGGCGAGTCGCCCGTGAAGGCGCGGTGTCCCGTGGCCATCTCGTAGAGCACTAGCCCAAAGCTGAACAGGTCCGATCTGGCATCGACCTCCTCGGCCCGCACCTGCTCGGGCGACATGTACTCGAACGTGCCCACCGCCATCCCCGTGCTGGTCAGCGACTCCTTAGCCGCGGTGGGCAGCGACGGGGCCCCCGAGGAGGGCGGCGCTCCTTTCGCCAGCCCGAAGTCCAGGATCTTGGCCTGGCCCCGTTTCGTCACAAAAATATTCGCTGGCTTGATGTCGCGGTGGACGATGCCCTTCGCGTGCGCCGCCTCTAGCCCGTCGGCAATCTGAATCCCCAGGTCCAGCACTTCCTCGGTCTTCAGCGCCCCGACGCCCAGATGTTGCCGCAGCGTCTCGCCCTCCAAGCATTCCATGGCGATGAAGGGCTGGCCCTCATGCTCATCAATGTCGTAAATCGTGCAGATGTTGGAATGATTGAGCGCCCGCGTCGCCCGCGCTTCGCGGTGGAAGCGCTCCACGAACTTGCGGTCCTGGACCAGATCGTGGGACAGGAACTTGAGTGCGACGAACCCGCCCAGCTTGGTGTCTTCGGCCTTGTAGACCACACCCATGCCGCCGCCACCCAGCTTCTCCAGAATGCGATAGTGGGAAACAGTCTGGCCGATCATGAGGCGATTGCCTCACAGCAAGATGCAGGTGAACTCCGGAATGACGCCAGCATACGCCGCGTATATCGACAAGTCAACGACCGCAGGTCTAACGGGAGGAGTTCAAGGAGGGGAGGGGGTTCGCAGAAGCGCCGACTGCAGCAACACCTCTCCGTGCTGGATCAACCGTGAAGTGGTCCCCGCAACAGACTAAGGTTTCCCCAAGGGCTCCTGTGCGCATCATGGCTGCTGGGCGCACACAAAATGGATTGGGAATGAAAAGTTGGCTCTCCCAGAAAATGGCCGCCGGCCAATATAGACGCCGTAGGGTAGAGCGAAGTCGCCCAACTCCTGTATCGTCGCCGACTCGGAAACAACTCCAGCCTCGCGCGGCTCGTACTCTGACGTCGGCGGTCACGCGGCCGTGAAGTTGGCATCTCGGAAACTGGCGGCATCCTGAATGTTTCGCAAAAACCGTGTTTCGTTCGCGGGGGCGCTTGCCGTGCGGAAACCATGGTTTTGCGCAAAGACAAGGTTGGAATCGGGGATTCCGGTTACTCGCTGTGCTATAATCCCTCCCCTGCGTGCTGGGCATGGCCCATCCCTGCCACCTTGGAGGTGATCATGAGTGGCAAGCTCCGCACCGTTCTTATCATTGTTGGTGTTCTGATTATCCTGGTTCTCGTCGCTCCATTCTTAATCCCCGTCAATCAGTTCCGCCCCACCATTGAGGAGAAAACTTCCGCCGCCCTCGGACGTAAGGTACAACTCGGAAACCTGAGCCTCTCGCTCCTCAGCGGTTCTCTCTCCGCCGAGAATCTCGCGATCGGTGACGATCCCAAGTTCAGTTCGTCGTCTTTCCTCACCGCCAGCTCGCTGAAGGTGGGCATCGAAATCATGCCGCTGATTTTCTCGAAGGCAATCAACGTTACTGGCGTCACGATTGATAGACCACAAGTGACGCTCCTTCGGAATGCGGCCGGCCGGTGGAACTATTCTTCCCTGGGCGGCTCCTCCACTCCCACAAAGTCTTCGAGTCCGTCAAACTCTCCCACGGACTTCTCCGTTAAGAAACTCCAGCTCAAGGACGGCAGCATCATTGTCGGCACCACGAATTCGCAGAGGCACAGCACATACGATCACGTGAACATCACCGCCTCTGACGTTTCCATGACCTCGAACTTTCCGGTCACCGTCACCGCCGATCTTCCCGGAGGTGGTAAATTCAAGCTAGATGGCAATGTCGGCCCTATCGATCAAGCCGACACTTCGCTGACTCCGCTCGAGGCCACGCTCCATGTCAGTTCTTTAAGTCTCGCCTCGTCGGGTTTCCTCGATCCCACCGCGGGACTCGGGGGCATTCTCGATCTCGACGGCACGCTCGCCTCGCAAAACGGTGAAGCCGAAACCAAGGGCAACGCCAGACTCTCCAAAGCCCTGTTAATTGCCGGGGGATCACCCGCCGGGGTTCCCGTCACCGTGGATTTCAATACTAAATACAATCTCCGCAAGAACGCTGGCGTCCTCAATCCTTCCACCCTGAAGATCGGCAGCGCAGCGGCTAGGCTTGCGGGCACCTATGAAATCGTGGGCGAGGCCACCGTCATCAACATCAAGCTCGACGGAAAGGACATGCCCGCCAAAGATCTCGAATCTTTTCTCCCCGCCCTCGGGATCAATGTTCCGCAGGGTGCTTCGCTTCAGGCCGGGACGCTCAACGCCGATCTCAATCTCAATGGGCCAATCGACAAACTGGTTACTACCGGCACGGCAGGTCTCTTTAACGGAAAGCTTGCTGGCTTCGATCTGGGCTCAAAAATGTCCGCCATCTCGGCGCTCACCGGTGTCAAGACCGGCAAGGACCTCGACATCGAGAAGCTCACCACGAATCTCCGTATGGCGCCCGACGGCCTCCGCGCCGACAATTTCAATGCCGCTGTTCCTGCTCTTGGCACTCTCTTCGGAGCCGGTACAATCGATGCCAAGAACAATCTCGATTTCAAGATGGTTGCCACGCTTACGAGCTCCCTTGGTGGCGCGACTGGTGCGGCGGGGGGTGCCGCCGGCGCTCTTGGAGGGTTAGTTGGAAAAATCCCTGGCGGCAGTGGCGGCTCGACCGCGAGTACGGGCCGGCGAATTCCGTTCCTGATTCAGGGCACCACTTCGGATCCCAAATTCGTCCCTGACGTCAGGGGCCTCGCCGCTGATATGCTCAAATCACAGCTCGGCAACCTGGCTTCTCCCAGCACCACGTCGCAACAGCAGCAGAACACCAACAATCCGCTCGGCGCACTCGGCGGCCTATTCAAAAAGAAAAAAACCTGACGCCTTGCTCAAATACCTTCGTGCACGCCGCGGGAAGTCTGGCAAATGAGAAAGAGGCCATCGGGGACTGAACTGGAGCCATGAAAACCTCTCACAAGGTTGTCCTGCTCGGATTGACGGTCCTTGCCCTCGCCGCAGTGTTGGGCCTCAGGCTGACAGGCGACTCCCTTGACATCATTCCCCGATTCGGAGGCCGACGCGCACGGGCGACCAAGCAGGCTTCCCTGGTCGATCAGCACTTGCTTGAGACGGCACGCAAGCTGGCTCCCCTCGCGGTTACTCCTGACGAACAGCAATTCGCCAAGGATGCGTTGCAGGCGGCCGACCACGACGTTTCCCTGGCCTTTGCTGCTGCCTTGCGCGCCGCTAATCGGGCCCCTAAACCGCATAACGCCGAGATGCAAGCGCTGGAAGAACGCATCCAGCAACTTGAAGCGGAGATCAATGCCGACGAGGACAGAATCAAGGAACTAAAAGCGAAGGTCACCAAAGCCAGGGGAAGCCTGCAAGACAGCATCCAGGCGCAGGTCGAACTTGTCCAGGCCGAACAAACTCTTAATCAGGACGAGTTGGCAGATGCCAAGGAAGACTTAGTGCGCGCAGGAGGCGACCCGCGCAGCCAGATTCAGCGCCTGATGGCGGAGCACGATGCGGCACTGCGGGCCACCGCGCCCGTCCAACCCAGCGCAGAGGATAACGGTCCAGCGCAAGGATTGTTTTCGGCTCACAGCCTGGTCATTCGCTGGCGCGTCTGGAACACCCTCCGCGACACGCACACGCAACTGCTTCAGGCCCAGCAGGAGTCGCCAGGCGGGGGCCATGCTGCCCGCGCACCGCGAGTTGGGTCAAATAGGGGTAGAAATCAAGGCTGAGGATAAGCCATGAAAATTGCGAAGAGCAGGAAAGCGATGAGGTTTGCGGCGCTGGTGTTGGGTGCGGCGGCCATGGTGTGCCCGGGCCCAGCGGCGCGGGCACAGACATACCCCGCGAAGGCGGGCAGCATCAAGTCGTACGAGGTCGACGTGGCCGGGACAAAAGAATGGGTGGACACGAACGTCGACGTGCGCGGAGGGGCGAAGCTGCGCTTCACGGCCACCGGGAAAATCACGTATCCGCCTGACGAATCGTACAAAGGAAAATCGCGAACGTTGGGGACGTTTGGTCCGGACGGGCTCCCGCGTGGATTTGCTGACCTGATCCACCAATACGCGGTAAAGTATGCCGGCCACGGCGCTTTGATCGGCCGAATCGGTTCTGACGCTTATGCGCAGCCGTTCTTGGTGGGCGCAAGCAAGGAATACGACGTGCCGGTGGCAGGAAGACTGTTCCTGGGGATCAATCAGAGTATGAGCGAAGCCTCGACCGCGGACGGAAGTTTCCACGTGAAGGTCGAAGTTCTGGACGAGGGTTCAGCGGATGCCACAAGCGTTGGCGGTCCAGTGGAGACCCGCCTTCCAGGCATCACTCCCGATTTGCTGAGCAAAATCCCGCGTCGCAACTCCGATCCCAACGGCAAACCCGGCGACATGGTCAACGTCTTGATCGTGGGAACACAGGATCAGGTGGTTCAGGTATTCACTACAGCCGGGTGGGTCCAGGTGGATAAGTCGGTGGGGAGTGCGATGCTGAGTGCCGTGATGGGCACTATCGAGAAGAAGGACTACCTGACGATGCCGATGAGCACGCTCTTTCTTTTCAACCGGCCACAGGACTATGGATTCGCGCACGGCGAGCCGGTGAAGGTTGCAATGTCACGGCATCACCTGCGCGTCTGGAAATCGCCGTACGAGGTCGGCGGGCGACCGCTGTGGTGCGTGGCGGCTACGCACGATATCGGATTCGAGCGGGACCAGCGTAACAATGGCGTGACGCACAAGATCGATCCGGCGATCGACGGCGAACGCGAGTACGTGAATGGCACGCTTTCGGGAACGGGGCTCGTCGTCCAGCGGGATCACGTTACGCCAGCCGATCCGCTGACCACCGCCAAGACCGCGACGGGCGGGGAGTTTCACTCCGACGGACGCATCCTCGTGCTCGTGCTCAGGAACACGACGAGCAAGAGCAACTAGACACGATTCCGCTCTATTATCATCTTCAAGTCGGTCCTGATCGCAATCGGGCGGAGCCCGTTTCCACTGCGCACCGAATGAAGTTGGCGAGCGACATGAATTTGAGGGCGTGGATTCCGGCTTATTAGGGGCGGGAACTTTAGGATCGCAACCCGTCAGGCCGTTCGACCTTCATCAGTACGCGGAGGGGTTCACTTTCCGGCAAGCGCGTTATGGGTCTAAGTGAATTGTTTCCGAGTGCGCCGTGACCCAGGCACAATCGCCCAGGGTCAAGAGGCGGACCACACCTGCGATTCAACGGACACACCAAGGCGACAGATCTCTGGTGGCAGTTGCAGCCACCCTTATGTGCGACTGATTTAAGCGTGGACTCCTCAGAAGGGGATAAGCCACGCTTTGGAAGGCCCCAAGCGTGGCTTGTATCTACCCGCTGCGCCGCCGACGCGGCGTGGTGTGGTTACTTCTCTCGATCGCCGCCCGCGCGTTTAGTGCGCATAGCAGACTTGGCCGCGGTAGCGCAGCACCAGCGTATTCTGGTGAAAATCCGCCAGCCCGAAGTAATCCAGATAACCCGTGGCATTCTTGAACTTACCGGTACCGCCGTTGATCTCGGACCTGTAAGCTCCCCAAAGCACGGACACGATACCCAGGTCATTTGTTAGGTAAGTGGGGTGGAGCACGGCCACCTTCAGCGTGATCGTGTCACCCGCCGCAGTGACCCAATAATGCTGGACGTTGTAAGAGCCGTCGCCGTTCTGTCCGAGGATGGTTGCTGCCACTGAGCCCTCCAGATCACCAAAGACCGGGCCCAGGTTGGTTTCGCCCGCGATTGCCCCAATATTCGTCATCAGAGCCCCGCCAACAAAAGCGCTGGCTTGTGGCCGCGATGGTCGGCGCGCTCGTCACGCTGCTTGCGACGCTCATCGGTCTGAACGTGGCGGGCCTGCGCGGCCGCCTGGCCGCTTACGTAGGGGCGCACAGCCGTGCTCCCGTACAGGAGCCGCACATCGAATCCATCGCCGTCCTGCCGCTCGAAAACCTCTCCCACGATCCCGAGCAGGAATACTTCGCCGACGGCCTGACCGATGCCCTGATCACCGATCTGGGCAAGATCGCGACACTGCGAGTGATCTCGCGGACCTCGGTGATGCAATACAAGGGCGCCAAGAAGCCGCTGCCGCAAATCGCCCAGGAGCTAAGCGTGGATGCCGTCGTGGAAGGCACGGTGCAGCGCTCCGGGAACCGGGTACGAATCACCGCACAATTGCTTGAGGCACGGACCGACCGCCACCTGTGGGCGGAAAGCTATGAGTGCGACTCCGCTGACGTCATACAACTGGAGAAGCAGATGGCCTTGGCGATCGCCCACGAAGTCAGCGGGCGGCTGACCACCGCCGAGGAGACGCGCCTAGCCAGCAAGCGAGCGATCAATCTGCCAGCGTACGATGCTTACCTACACGGTCGTTATCTTTGGAACCAGAGAACTGAGGAACCCGCCACGGAGGCGGTCGGATACTTCGAGCAGGCCCTACGGGGAGACCCCGGCTTCGCTCTGGCCTATTCCGGCCTCGCCGATTGCTATTCAGCGAGCTGGTCGACAAAGGTGGACTATCCCCTGGCGGAACAGTACGCCCGGAAGGCGGTGGCGCTCGAACCCGGCCTGGCCGAGGGACACGCGTCGCTCGGAATCGCCGTTGTGTCCCAGGGCAAATTCGCCGAAGGGGAGAAGGAGCTGAAACGAGCGATTGAGTTGAATCCGAACTATGCGATGGCCCACCACTGGTATGCCCTCCACCTGCTAACCCTTGGCCGTCTGAGCGAGGCGCTGGCCGAGAACGACCGGGCGCGGCAACTGGACCCCTTTTCATTGCCAATCAATTACCTGCGCGGCGTCATGCTCCTCGGCCTGCACGAATATGATCGGGCGGTAGAGCAGTTGGAAACAGCAGCCGCAATCAACCCGCAATCGGCCTCTCCCCACGAGGAACTCGCCCGCATCTGCTGGATCGAGGGCAGAGTTCCGGACGCCCTGGCCGAAGAGAGGACGGTAGCGGCCCTAGCGCACGATCCGGCGCTGTTCCACGACCAGGAGGAGATCACCTCGGCTTACGCAAAATCGGGCCTGCCCGGTGCGCAGCTCAAGGCCGCGCAACTCACGGAGCGACGCTACGAAGCCAATCGGCAGGAGATGGAGAGCGGTGCGCCCTCCCACGACTTCGACTCTTATTCCGCTTTGTACGTCGCCTTCCACTACGGGCTACTCAAGGATAGGGGGAAAGCGCTGCATTGGTTGAATCAAGCTTGCCACGAACGAAGGGGCCTCGTCACCTATGATCTGAAGAGCGCACCCGAGTTCGACATCCTGCGCTCCGACCCGCGCTTCCAGGACCTCCTGCGCCGCCTGAACCTCCCGCCGTAGTGCTACATATGCCTGAGTATGTGATTTCGGCGCGAGTCGAAATACTAGGGGGCACGCCAGAGAATCACTTGGTTACCGGCCATCTTCCCGTTGGTCCCGTGGCACGCGCCAGAGAAGCTGCAAGCGGCCACCTCAAGCCCAGGTAATTCCGCCTTTCGAAAGCAGGCTGATTACTGTTGATACGATCCCCACCAAGGATCAGGCTGCTGATCCACAAACGGCGGTGCAGGAGAACACCTGTCACTGCCTCCGCCATTTGGCTTTCCTTAACCCGCACCCCAAAAGCGCGCCCTCGACCGTTTCGAGCTTAATCACCGACTGCGAGACGATAGGGAATGGATGGTCGCCCACTCGGAAACTATCCGGAAACGGGGTTCGGGTCCTCGAAGGGGACTTCCGGGCAGTCAGGGGTTGCACTTCTACAACGAGGGAATTATCGCGCAGGTCGTTCTTGGCAATCCTAAAGACTCACCTCGAAATTCCCGATAAAATAGCCTGGGCACGTTTGATAGGGCCTCGAAGACAACGCTACGCCGGACAATCGCGACTGGAGGAACTGTGCAGGTCTTCGATCATATCGACCCCCGAAAGCTCGAGCGGCGCGACGCGGAGCTGTGGATAATGGCTATCACCATGATCGGCATCCTAGCCGGGGGGATAGCCTTGCTCATGTACTTCTCTTCCCTCTGGAGTCCTGTGCTCCCCAAGGGGGTATCGCTGCGAGAAATTGTCTTCAGTTTTTGTGTTCTGTCTCTGCTTCTCGTCGCATATCTCGTCGAAAGGCAGTTGACCGTGCGTCACCTGCGCAAGCAGCTTCGGGAAGAACGGACGCGGACGGCAAGGCTGCTCGGCCAGGCGAGCGCCGACCTACTCGAAACCATACCAGACCTCGAGCAGTTTCGGGCCCGATTGAAGCTCGAGTTTTCCAGTGCGAAGACCTTCCAGCAGCCGCTCTCACTGGTGCTAACTCTTCTCAGACCCTCACGGCAGGTGCTCGAGTCCGGCGAGACTTCGACGGTGATTGCGGACGCGGTCAAGGCCACGGTCCGAATGCTCCGTGGCGAGGACACAGTCTATCTGCTCGCTCAGGGAGTGTTCGGGATCCTACTGCCCGGGGTACTCGAGGAAGACGCCGACCGCGTGGCGGAGCGTCTGCGCGAACGATTGCTTGATGCTTCTGGTGCCAACAACCGCTTTGCGTTTAACGTGCATGTGATCAACTATCCTCGGCATGTTGCTTCAATCAGCGAAATCGATGACTTCATCGAGTCCTGCGGCGCCGAGGCCAGCCCCGAAAAGCACCCAGTCTGAAACGCTGGCGCTGTAGAAACGGCGCTGTCGCAGCACTGGGAGGTTGTACCTCATATAAGTACGCCGCAGACATCCCAGCGCCAGCGGCTGCGCCCAACAGCCCCTATCGCAAGTGTCCCCGCCCGAAATGACCAGGTAGTGGGGCGTTTTTCCTCTGTTGTCCAAACCCATTTGTTCGAGTGCGCCGTCGCTCGGCCAGAACCGCGGATTGCCCCTGCGGATTCGTCGATAAAGACTAGGCGACTCATGCTTATCCGGTTGTTTCAGCAGAATGCTACAGGTTGTGTTTCTATAGTAGTTAATAAAGCCATGCGATTTTGTTTTCTTTTTTGAAACTAAAAGCATGGTACAATTCTCTCGTCTCGAAAGGA
>Ga0208192_1001911_pt1 | contig 11084 bp, 8 predicted proteins | sample June2015DPH_13_1_2_FD_184711 | JGI IMG/M metagenome (GOLD analysis project Ga0208192, IMG submission 184711) | Peatland microbial communities from SPRUCE experiment site at the Marcell Experimental Forest, Minnesota, USA - June2015DPH_13_150... | ecosystem: Environmental > Terrestrial > Soil >... | reverse complement strand
GGGACTAGACCTTTAAGCAACGTCTTAATCACGATGTCTTCGGCTATCTTTCCACAGGCTAAGCATTCAGGTCATTGCGCTGCTCGCCTAGCCATCCAACATAATTTTAGATGCCGAGATCATGGAAATAGGATTAGCCGTCTGTCTCCCAGCTATGTCAGGGGCTGATCCGTGAATTGGCTCAAAGATGCCAAAGTCATCTCCCATATTTGCTCCTGGAGGCATGCCCAAGCCTCCCACCATATGCGCAGTTTCATCTGAAAGAATGTCTCTAAACATGTTTGTTGTGACTATTACATCAAATTCATGAGGAGACTTTACTAACCTCATTGCAGAAGTATCCACGCATTATTCTTAAAATGTAATGTCAGGGTATTGCTTAGCGATTTCTTTACAGATGCTCGCGCTCGCGCGGGCGAATTCAATAATTCATTTTTAGCCGAGAGACCGAACCTCCATTTTTGATAGAGGTTGAGAAAGGAGGGTAGTGTTTCACCATTTTCGACCATTTGCCTTATTCTTTATCGTAACCCATAAGTTTTCCAGGTTAAGCATAAATTTTAGAGACTAACATTAATAAACGATTTTGCAAAATATCGCATGGTGAACAATATGCCGAAACCTAAAGTCTATGTTACCCGAGAACTTTCAGAAAGAGGTCTAAAGATAATCAAGGAAAACTTCGACGCTGAAGTCTGGCCTGAATATGCTCCACCACCCAAAAAAGTGATAATAGAAAAAGCCAAAAACGTTGATGCCCTTGTCACACTTTTGTCAGATAAGATAGATGCTGAAGTCTTCGAGGCTGCACCAAATCTGAAAATTGTCGCCCAGATGGCCGTGGGCTTCGACAATATAGACGTGCAAGAAGCCACCAAAAGAAGCATATACGTAACCAACACTCCAGAAGTTTTAACTGAAACCACAGCGGACTTCGCATGGGCCCTACTGATGACCGTGGCAAGGAGAGTGGCAGAAGCAGACAAATACGTTCGCACAGGCCAATGGAAAGTAGGCTGGCACCCGAGCATGATGCTAGGCAGAGACGTATACGGAGCCACCATAGGCATAGTAGGCGCAGGGAGAATTGGCTATGCATTGGCAAAACGCGCCAAGGGATTCGACATGAAAATCCTTTACTACGACGTTATTCCCAGACCAGAAATGGAAAAAGAGTTGGGAGCGAAACCCGTAAACTTGGATGAACTTTTGAAAGAGTCAGACTTTGTCAGCATCCATGTTTCACTGATGAAAGAAACCCAACACTTGATAAACGCAGAAAAACTTAGGCTTATGAAGAGAACCGCCTACTTGATAAATAATGCTCGAGGACCCATCGTAGACGAAAAAGCCTTATACCGAGCCTTAAAAGAAGGCAGAATAGCCGGCGCAGGCCTCGACGTTTTCGAACAAGAACCAACACCCGTAGACAACCCGCTATTGAAATTGGACAATGTGGTTGTTGCTCCGCACATATCCAGCGCCAGCCAAGAAACTCGCTCTAGAATGGCTGAGATAGCTGCAGAAAACCTAGTCGCTTTCTTTGAAGGGAGAAAACCGCCAAACCTCGTAAACCCTGACGTGATGAAAGTGCGCCCACTAACAAAATAGGCTTAAAAAATGTTGCATTGCGAAATGTAATGTAATAGTTAAACAAATATACCTCTTTTTTTCTTATTTCCATTCAAAATCGAAGGCGGTTCATGTGAGTTCTATATTTGCGAAGAGAATGGAAAATTTAGGGACAGAAACAGCTTTTGAAGTCCTAGCCAAGGCCAAGGCGTTAGAAAAACAAGGAAAAGACATGGTGCACCTAGAAATCGGTGAACCAGACTTTGACACCCCGAAAAACATTAAAGAAGCAGCAGTAAAGGCTCTCAACTCGGGCTATACTCACTATGTGCCCTCTGCAGGCATTCCAGAACTGAGAGAAGCCATAGCAGAGTACATTGCAAAAACTCGAAGAATAGAAGTTCACCCCGATGAAGTTGTTGTAACTCCGGGCGGCAAACCAATAATGTTCTTCGCTATTTTGGCATGCGTAAATAAAGGCGAAGAAGTCATGTATCCAAATCCAGGATTTCCCATTTACGAATCTGTCATAAGATTTGTTGGAGCTAAAGCTGTGCCGATGCCCATCAAGGAAAAAAACAACTTCAGTCTTGACCACGAATATTTCAAGAAAAAAATATCTAAGAAAACTAAGATGATTATTCTGAACTCACCAGAAAATCCCACCGGCGGAGTCTTAACCCATGAGGATTTGAAACTCGTAGCCGACTGCATCGCCAACAGAGACGACATAATAGTACTTTCAGACGAAATTTACAGTAGAATAATATACGAAGGCGAACATGAAAGCCTTGCATCGTTTCTAGGAAAGAAAGAAAAAACGATGATACTTGACGGGTTCTCAAAAACCTATGCCATGACAGGTTGGAGACTCGGCTACGGCGTGATGCGCAAAGACCTGGCGCAAAAACTTGCACAACTTATGACCAACTCCAACTCTTGCACATGTGCCTTTATCCAAATGGCAGGTATTGAGGCCTTAAAGGGACCTCAAACAGAGTCAGAAAAAATGGTTGAAGAATTCAGAAAAAGACGAGAAATAATAGTTTCAGGTCTAAACCAGATTAAAGGTATCACCTGCAAGAAGCCTAAAGGCGCCTTCTACGTATTTCCAAACATAACTGGAACTGGAATGAAAAGCAGCGAACTAGGCGACTACCTGCTCAAACAAGCTGGCGTAGCAGTCTTGCCAGGAACATCCTTCGGAAAATACGGTGAAGGCTATTTACGCTTGTCCTTCGCTAACTCCGCTGAAAACATCAAGAAGGCCTTAACTCGCATCGCCAACGCTCTTGAAAAAAGATAAACCCTTAACTTTCTCTTTTTTTCCTTCTTAAAGCTTCAACTATATCTACGGACCAACTTAATCAAGAAAACTTTCAGACTCCAGATCAACTCGGAAACGGAGAGCCCAAATTCTGCCAAGAAACCCATTCTGTCCTAAGTCTGTATTAGCTTTTCGATGGTTTCTCTTATTAGCCTTTTGACATCTCCGTTTGGCGCTATTCTTTGTAGTGCCCAGTAGGTTTCGGGGGTTATGTGTACGGGAACCAGGCGCCACTTAAACTCTTTTCCTAACAGCTCTCGTACACTTTGTCTTGTTTCGTGGACGCTTAGTCCCTTGGCTTGGGCGTGGTCTGGGCGAATGTTCGACGTCTGACGACCTCTCTAAGCTTCGGATGAAGCCTAAGCAACTTCACTCTTTGGGAGATATAGGGTCTGCTCTTCCGAAGCCTTCTGCCTATGGCTGTCAGCGAGTGGCCATCTCCTTAAGCGCCTGATGACGGCCACCCTCGCCTAAACAGGGCTGTGGGCTTCCCACTTCAAAACCCGTCGCTTGCCAGCCTGCGTAGGGATGGTAGGGGCCTCGGGCTCTGCGGGCGTTTTCACCCCCGTCACGGGTGCATAACTCAGCCACGTTAGGCCGAGCTTCTTGATCACTTTAGCCGAGTTCTCGTCTCTGGGCGCGTTCTCGCCGCGCGTTCATCAGCTCTTTTCTCCTTCCAATATAGCACCTTTTAGCGCGCATGCGCTTTCTTGGCAATACATCCTGTCTCCGCATTCCAGTTAGCCATCTAGCCAAAGAACACTTTTGCCATGTCATAGAGTCGAAGATCTACAATTTTTCGCTTGCCGATAACATCTTTTAAGTTAACGGACACAATTTCGTTACCTCTAATTGCGACCATGCATCCGAATTCTTGTTTGTGAACTAAATCAATAGCAGCTATTCCAAATCTGGTTCCCAGCATTCTGTCGAAGGCCGTAGGTGAACCGCCACGCTGAAGATGCCCTAGGATGACTACCCTAGTCTCAAGACCCATATTTTTCTCTATTTCCCTACCAATATAGAATCATACGCCGCCCAAGCGGGCATGTCCGAAATCATCCACAGTTTCGCTGTAAACAATCTCCTTGCCGCCTTTTGGTTTGGCTCCTTCTGCAACGACAACCAAACTGAAACGCTTTCCTCTGTCAATCCTGTGCCTTATATATCCGCACACTTCTTCCACATCAAATGGTTTTTCAGGTATCAATATAACATCCGCACCGCCTGCAATACCCGTTTCCATGGCAATCCAGCCTGTGTAGCGTCCCATTACTTCTATAATCATAACTCGGTGATGGGCCTCAGCGGTGGCATGTAATCGATCCAAAGCTTCTGTTGCTATTGAGACGGCGGTGTTGAAGCCAAAAGTATAGTCAGTACCCGCCAAATCATTATCGATGGTCTTTGGAACTGCTACGAGCCTTAGCCCCAATTCAATCATTCTATAAGCCACCGTCAATGTATCATCGCCACCGATAACAACGAGTGCATCAATTCCGGACTTTTTCATATTTTCTAATACTCTTCTTGTTCCGTCCTCAGACTTGAACGGGTTAGTTCTTGAAGTCCCAAGGATGGAGCCACCGCGAGGCAAGATTCCTGAAATTGTATCCAAATCTAATTACACAAACTCTCCTTTGAGAAGCCCATCCCATCCATCTCTTATTCCCACAATTTCATAGCCATAAACTTGGATGCCCTTCCTGACTACAGCTCGTATTACCGCGTTGATTCCAGGAGCATCTCCTCCGCCACTTAACACGCCAACCTTCACTAAGCTCACCGATGATAAGTTGAAACGAAGATGCAGTTGGCAAAGCTTTGGCTTAAAAGTCTTTGCATGCAAAAAGTCCACGCAGTTGCACTCCACTTAATTATCCAGTCACTTTTCTCTAAACTACTTGGTCCTTACCTAATTTCTACGGCATTGATTTTCTATGGGTGCTTTCAGAGGAACGAGAACCGACTTCAACCCATATAAGCATACAATGAGGCAATGTCTAAGTGCTAAATCGCTTTGCGCGTCAATTTTTGCCTGCTCAGTTCGGAGTGTTCTGAAACAATTCCTTTTCCAATCATTTCAGCCCTTAAAACTTTGGACGCTTTCGAGGGCTTTGCAAGATCCGCGCGCATGAGCAATTTTTCCGAAAAGATTTTACCCAACAATTTTGTTTCGGGTTGGGCCATATGGATCAAAGGGTTTGCCACAATTACCGGTAAACGTTCTTTCGCCACATGCAAAACTTTCATCCATTATCCCTCATGGCCTTTGCCTATCACACCTTCTGGCCTGAATGTTGAGATGTTTTGTCTCGAAACTCTGCGTAACCGTGGTTCAAACGGATAGCCGTGTTTATTTCGAAGCACAGGTCGCGGGGGCGTTATTTCGTCTTGCTATTTTTTCAACTTTCTGATAAAAAGCAGGCGTTGTTAATTATTACTTCTATGTCTATTCCCAGTTCCGCAGCCGCTTTTTCAAGCTTTGAATAAAAGTGTCTTTCTACCATTATGGTAGAAAAATTTGTGTTCGAGTAGCTCAAGAATAGCGAGCGCAATTGGTCTTCACGTTAGAGTTGGTCTCGAAGGCAACGTCTACTACAAGAAAGGGGTCTGGTGCGAAAACAATGCATAGCTTGTTGCACGAGCAGCTCGAATAGCAAAAGAGCTTAACCGTGATATTGCCTCCCCAGAGCAAGCCAGAGAGATTCTTGGACTTAAAAAGAAACCCACTCGGTACCTTTGAATAGCCATCTGCAACTGGGATTTAAGTTTCAGTTAGGCTAGCGGGTAAAAGAAAAAACCATGTAAAAGCAAAAGCAAAATTCTTTCGAGCAGAAAAGCTCACAAAGCCAACGCAATAATAGCTCTTCATGACTATCTGCGGAGGTTCGGAAAACATGCTTTGTAGTCTTCAGTTGCATGGCATGCAACTTTCTGTTATTTACATAAAGTTTACTTTTGCGCAAATCACAATTAAGTCGAGAATTTTCCATCTGTAAAGGGCTAAGCGAAATAAACGAGTCTTCCAAGCAGGCCACGTTCTTGGAATCCGCGCGCGCCGCGCTGCCTTGTCCCTTTATTATGTGTTGAAGTAGGTAGGTGAGACTGCTTTGTCGAATCTTCCGATGTTTTCTGCTACCTCTCGGTTCAGAACTAAGCACAAAATACTGAAAAGCGCGTATGAAGCTACGTCCCCTAAACCTCTAACCTTATTGATTGCGAGATTGTACTTCTCAATTTCGCTGAAGACTGTTTGGGAATCAGCTTCGTCTTGTCCCGCTAGGACTCACCTCCTAAGCTTGGACGCAACTCATTTGATACGAGACCCCAACCCAAAAATAAACGTTCATATTTTAGGGACAAGCCAGCGCGCTTTTTAACGTCGTTTGGGTCTGAGAATCGGAGACCGCACTCTCGACAGAGCCATCGTTGTATTTTGTCTCCAAAATCAGAATAGCGCAAGGCGTCGCGCCAACTTCGGTTGCTACAGCCGAAGTTCCCACACAATAACCGGCCAAGTCTTCGGGTTTCACAGATGAATTTGGGAACAGCCGCACGCACTAGTTGTGGGCTGCAGAACGATTATCTTTGGGTTAGTCATGAGTTTGCCAAGGCATAAACCAATGAAGAGAAATATTGGGATACAACTCTTGAGATGTTTTTGATCTCACAAGAAAACGTTGAAAGGGTAGTCGGGATTATTTAATTCAGCTGAAGTCAACATCATTTCTCTAAGTCTGGCTTGAGCTGCCACGAGTCTAACAATCGGAACACGGTATGGGGAACAGCTTACATAGGTTAGACCAAGAGCTTGAAAGAATTCCACACTGCGAGGATTACCGGCGTGTTCACCGCAGATGCCCACTTTGAGTTTAGAATTACCTTTTTTGCCCCAATCAATGGTGATTTTCATAAGTCTACCCACCCCTTTAATGTCCAGAACCTCGAAGGGATTATCAATAAGAATCTTCAACTCATTATAGAGAGGCAGAAACTTGTTCTCCGCATCCTCCCTTGAGAAAGAAAAAGTGGCCTGAGTCAAGTCATTTGTACCAAATGAAAAGAAGTCGGTTACCTGTGCCAGTCGACCAGCTCGCATGCAAGCCCTAACCGTTTCAATCATCGTCCCAAATTGAATGTGCAATTGAACACCGTGTTTTATCTCAACTTCCTCCTTTATGTCTTCCAGCCACCTGCGGACCCTCTTGAGTTCTTGCGACGTAACTACTTGGGGAATCATGATCTCAGGTTGAGCATCCACACCTTCATTGAGTAGTTCCGCGGAAGCCTCAAGACAAGCTTGAATCTGCATTTGGTAGATCTCAGGATATTTGATGCCCAGCCTTACACCTCGGTGTCCTAGCATAGGATTGACTTCGACAGTCTCGCGAACCTTTTGTAGAATCTCTTCTTTCTTCTTGATTAGTTCGTCAAGAGGATGATCTTCCTTGATTTCTGAAAGCTCACTAATGACATTTTCTACCTTAGGGATGTATTTCTGGAGTGAAGGCTCCAGGCTGACCTTAACAGAATCAGATATCATTTCCATCTGTTGAAGACCTTGTTGCACGTCCTTGAGCCGTTCGATCTCCTGTAAAAGCGATTCTATAGAAGGCAGGAACTCATGAAGCGGTGGATCGATAAGGCGGATCGTCACGGGAAGTCCTTCCATTATCTTTAGAATCTGTTTGAAATCATTTTTCTGCATTGGCAGAAGCCGGTCCAGAGCCGCCTGTCTCTCTGTGGCACTGTCAGCGAGAATCATCTCACGAACAATCGGTAGACGATCTGTGGAATTGAACATTCTTTCCGTACGGCAGAGACCAATCCCCTCGGCTCCGAATTTTTTGGCCCTCGCAGCATCCTCCGGAGTGTCAGCATTAGCTCGCACCCCTAGAGTTCTAATCTCATCGGCCCATCTGAAAATCGTACTCAATTCTGGGCCGAACTGTGGATCAACAGTGGGGACCGCCCCAAGATAAATCGATCCAGTAGCTCCGTCGATCGTGATGACGTCGCCTGCCACAACTTTGTGTTCTTTAAAGAGGGCTGATTTGCTATGGTTTTGAATCTGGATATCTCTGCAGCCTACAACACACGGTTTTCCCATTCCCCGTGCAACTACGGCCGCATGGGAGGTCTTTCCGCCGCGGCTGGTTAGTATTCCTCTCGCCTGAAAGAATCCATGAATGTCTTCCGGCTTCGTTTCTTCCCTCACGAGGATGACTGCTTCGCCCAATCGCCCCCGTCGTTCGGCCTCGTCAGCATCAAAGACGACTTTTCCATGAGCGGCCCCTGGAGAAGCAGGGATGCCTTCCGCAACTGGTTCAGCATGCGCCGTCGGGTCGATTCGATGGTGGAAAATCTGTTCAAGATGCTCCGGGCTTATACGAAGAAGAGCTTTCTCCTTAGTGAGGAGTTTCTCTGACACCATGTCAAGAGATGTCTTGATGAATGCCGTCGCGTTCATCTTCGCGTTTCGGGTCTGGAGCAAATAGAGTTTTCCCCGCTCAATTGTGAATTCGAAATCTTGCACCTCACGAAAGTGCTGCTCTAGGACTTGGCGGATCACCTCAATCTCTTCGTACTGTTGTGGCATTTCTTTTTTCAACTGAGCAATCGGTTCAGGCGTTCTTATCCCTGCAACCACATCTTCACCCTGCGCATTGATCAGGTACTCTCCGAAAAGTGCATTCTCACCGGTTCCAGGATCTCTTGTGAAACCAACGCCTGTTGCAGAGTCATTGCCCATGTTTCCGAATACCATGGTAACGATGTTAACCGCGGTGCCATCAGCTATTTTCGGAGTGATCTTAAATTCCCTGCGATAGTCGATGGCGCGTTTTCCCCTCCATGAACGAAAAACCGCTTCGATAGCCATTTGGAGTTGTTTCCAAGGATCTTGAGGGAATTCCTGCCCCAATTCTTTTTTGAAAACTTCCTTGAACTCGTTGCAAATCTTAAGGAGATCGTCTGTGTCTATGTCCGTGTCAAATTCGACGCCGAGCTGTTTCTTGGTAGTTTCAAGGATACTATCAAAATAGCTCTCATCCACTCCCATTGCAATTTTTCCGAAGAGTTGCAGGAACCGGCGGTATGCGTCATAGGCAAAACGGCGGTTCTTTGTAGCCTTTCCAAGTCCCTCTACAACTGGGTCATTGAGTCCAAGATTGAGTATGGTATCCATCATGCCGGGCATTGATAAGGCTGCGCCAGATCTAACAGATACAATGAGTGGATTCTCAGCATTGCCAAAGCCTTTTTTTGTCTTGTTCTCGAGACGTTTCATATGTTTCGTTACTTCAGCCATGAGACCATCTGGAAGCTTCTTGCTCTTAGCATAGTACTGGCGACAGGCTTCAGTGGTAATAACACAGCCGAAGGGTATGGGAAGCCCAATCTGGGTCATCTCAACTAAGCCGGATCCTTTTCCTCCTAAAAGTTGCTTATTCTTGCCATCTCCCTCTTCAAAATCAAAGACAAACTTCACGTTTCCCATGATCTTCGAGTCCTTTGATCTTTCTGTTCCTGTTGTTGCTCTTCCACGCTGCGAATTCACTTCCTTATCCCTGAGCGCATCACTGTCCACAGACGCGCGCTTGCCTTCCAGGTTCATTTGTTGTTTCCTCGCATCCGCTTAAGATAACATCCAGTACACTCTTTCTTGTTGCCTTCCCAGACATTCGCAAACTCGCCACACGCGCACTTCATTTGGTTGGGGTCTCCAAGGTCTTCTCTTTGTTCTTGAAATAATCAGTAAAAAATTCTAGGGCTGCGCTAGCTAACTTGAGCATTTCAACATTATCCGAAGGAATTTGAATGTAACAATTACTATACTGAATTTTCAAAAGTGGTTTTCTCTCTTTCTTTTTTTTCTGAGTATTATGGGATTTAATGGAACACTACTAATGCTTACCACGCATATCAGCATCTTGAGGGATACTAGACGCATCTACTAGATGTGTTGTTCCGTCAGGACAGTAGACTTTTCCGTCTTTCTTAACTAGTTGATAGCGCCCACTGCAAACGTGCAACTGAGTGCAACCATCACAATCTCTTGATAACATTCTTTCGCCTTCTATTAGTCCTTCATCGAACACCTTGGGAACTCTTAAGCATATCTCACATATTTTCCAAGGGACTCGAAATACAATGGCTATTGCTTCTTTTCTATAACAACTCTGAATTCAGACTGTGAAGCCACTCTACTCCTTTCTTAGTGAACAAGTCATGGTCTAGCGGCCACTTCAAGCCTTCGTAAGTCAAGAAACTCTTGATCTTGACTTTTACATTGACTCGCTCTCGGACCAGAAAGGCCCTTCGTCGAACTTGTTCTCGCAGCATGGAAGTTCCTTTATCAGGCACATAAGCCAACGGCAAAGCGTCTAACCTCGTCAATTCTGCAATAGTCTTGCAATCAACCCTGTCGCTTTTAATCTTAGCTTCTGCTATGTAACGCGTCTTCTTTGGATGAGAAACCACAACGTCAAAGCCTTTACTCGCCAACTGCCGATACAACGACGCTGCGGGCGTTGAAGCTTCCATAGCAAACTTGCCAACGTTAAAGTGCGATAGGTACGACAGCACTTCCTCATTATTCATTCTCATCTCGTTGATTACTTTTCCTTCAGTATTCAAAATAGTCGCATAAGTGGAATCCTTATGCACGTCCAACCCACAAACCAAGGCGCTCATAAAATGGCATAAGCGCCGCCCACCTTTAACACTTCCCACACCATCATTTTACACCAATTTCGGGACAAGGCAGCGCGCGGGATTATCTTCTGTTTCTTTTTCTCCAAATATTAGTTTAGCTGGGATTGGCGAATGTATTTCGACGCCCATTTTTAAGCCATATCTTTCTGCTAGGGTGATGTATTGAATCGTTAGCCAGTGAACCTGCTCTGCAACTCTAACGATTTTTGCGCCAAGAACTTTGGCTGCTCCAAGGGCGTCTTTGACCTGCTTGCCTTCTTCTTCGAAAGTAGCTTTCTTTTCCGAATGGATCAAAGTGTCAATGTAAAATGAGTAGCATGAAACTGCCATACCAAAAAACTCAACATATTCTTTGAGGTCCAGTAGATCATACGCCGTTGGGTGTGGATAGTTCGGCAAGTGCATTTTGTCAAAGAATTCTATCCCTTCCACGTCAAGCCCCGCGGCGTGTTCAATAGCTTCCTTG
>Ga0208192_1001902_pt1 | contig 11107 bp, 10 predicted proteins | sample June2015DPH_13_1_2_FD_184711 | JGI IMG/M metagenome (GOLD analysis project Ga0208192, IMG submission 184711) | Peatland microbial communities from SPRUCE experiment site at the Marcell Experimental Forest, Minnesota, USA - June2015DPH_13_150... | ecosystem: Environmental > Terrestrial > Soil >... | reverse complement strand
GCGCAAAGACAGCCGGATCCCCAAGAAACGCTTCGCGGTTGAGCGGCGGGTCAAGTGGCACATAACCTTCTAAGCGAATCAAATAGCCCGGCATGTCTTCCCAATCGGTCCGCGGAAGACCAATGAAATGAGGGTCGGCACTACTCGCGGCCACCGAGACGCCCGAAAACCCTTTGTTGTCAGTGAGATGGAGGATAATATCTCCGGGCTGCACGTCACGCATGGCAGAATAAATGTTGCGTCCTGTTTTTCCTTGTTGAGGTGACCAGAGTGCATTCCCCACAGCGTAGTCGCCGCTAACGCGGTCTGCTCGTCCTTTGACCAACGTTTTTTCGACCCAGTAGCGTTTGGAAGGCATTACACTAGGTTCTTGTTTTTGTCGTGGGTGTGCCGTTCTGTTCTGTTCAGCTTCCGTGAGGAGGGAGAAGATGAATTCAGCATCTTCACGACGCTGAAACAGGGTAGGGCTACGACGCAAGAAGAACTTGTATGCTGGCCGATCTGATGGTCCCTCGAAGAAAGAGACCTGTCCTTCGAGTTTAGCCAAGGGCACTCCGTCCTCAGGATCAAGAATGATGATGGGTCGCACCTCTAGACGAGACGGATACTCGTCTCCTCTCCATATTGGGCGATCGTCACTGCTGGGTCCAATAACTGCGAGTGCCCCTACCCACAGACTGAGCCCAGAGACATAACAGACGAGGATATCACCGGGTTGCACTTTTTTGACGGTATTTCGGCGCTTCTCTGGAAATCCAGTTGTATACGCACCGGCGTTCTGAAACTCCTGCCAAGTCGCGGCTGTGAAAATATCGAGCCAGTAGTTGTTTATCTCTCCAGAATCGTTTATACTGAATCCCAGCTCTTTTAAGAAATCGTTTGTTTCTGCGCCGCCGCTAAACTTGGATGGCTCCAGCTCTCGTCCATTTGCGTATTTATTGGCTATCGAGAGAACATATTTCGGCGGGTACGGTTTACCCTCGTAGATGAGGTTGTATCGCACAGACTCCCGATGGTAGCGAACGCCGGATCTTTCAATCTCATTGATCGCTTGAATGATGTGCTGCTTTTCTATGTTTTTAGGGATCATATTAAGGGTGTAAACGTCCACAGGATCGGCAAGCGGCCGTTGTCTCTTGCTTGGGCGTTGAATTAGAACATGTGAAACTAGAGCGATGTGGCTTAAATGTTGCTTTTTTCAAAAGATCAATACTTTTCGTGCTTAACAAGCAGCCTCTTGTTGTAAGCGTGCGCTTACTGTTTTGGGGGGGTTGTCGCGTGCATTACGGCTGATTGGCCAGAATTTGCACCCATTCTCGATAGAACCGATCTTTTTGAGGAGTGTAGTGCGGATTGCCCCCCCACATTCTTCTGATCTTTCCTTTTGCGTATGTGTATTCGTCTTGCGCTTTCTTCCTTCTCGCCCGAGCTGTAGAGCCCAGCTGCTTAACGAGGGTATCTTTTATCGGATGCGAGCTCGCGATAAAGTATTCGTTTCGTGTTATGAGGTTCTCGACAAAATGAAACGAGGGGAGGTTGTCTGACTTGTTTTCATTGCAGAAGTCGTGTGCGAGCACAAGATTCCATATCTCGTTGTGGAGCAGTGCTTGATAGGGGATGACGTGGTCGACCACTATGTCGTATAACTCCTCGCCGCAGTAGAAACACCGATTTCGCTGATACCCATTCAGGGTAGGAATCAGTTTGGTGAGGTTAGTGCGTCTCTCTTGCTTCAAAATGTGAAGTAAATACTCATCAACATCTAGTGATTCGACGTTATTGCTTCGCTCGTACGCGTGTTCAAGCAAATCCCATCGCGAGTGCAGTTCGTCTACGAGAATGTTGTAATTGCTCGTTTCGCCGACAAGGGAAAGGAGATTTTCGTTGAGAATGAGATGGCGTGGCGTTACGGTGTAGAACGGTTGACTGATATTTCGATTGTTCAGCACATTGAATCGCTGAAGCACCATATCACATAGCGCGTTCTTTTTGATTATTGCAAGCGATTGATCTCGACTTTTTGTTCCACTGTTGATCCCTTGTAGCTCGCGTTCAACGTACGTGAACCGCCCTTTGGTGGCGAGTTGCGGCCTTCCGGTTTGACAGCGTTCAGTATAAAGGTCGAGGAAATCGCCCGCAAGGGTATCGAGATCCACTTTGTCGCGGTTTTCGTGTGCGTAGGAGAGAAGACAATATCCTAACCCTACCTTGTACGTCGACTGATACTTTCCGTAGAGTATGAGCGCACGCCAATAGTCAAAGTTGGTGGGTATCATATGGGTGGTACTCTTTTTTGTTTCCCGACAGGCTATATAAATCAACTAAAAATTGATCTTGTGACCTGCAACGAGGTTATGTTAGCACTCACGCTAATGATTACTCATACGGCCAGCCATATTCGCGCTGCTGGAGCAATCGCACCTGTATCCTTTTGATGATCCGTCGCACCTGCTGCCGTGCGCTGTCGGGTAGCCAAGCATCGTTCACCCGGTCTTGGAGGTATTGATAAGCTTCCCAACTGGTTGAGCACTTTCGTAAAAGCTTCTCGGCAGCCATATCGGCATGGTCGTTCTTGTAGTCGGCGACTTTTAGTATGAGTTCGTCGACTTCCGCGCACTCGTTGTTCACCCTTGAAAATCCGTGTGACGGCGGATGGTCATTCGGTAAAAGCGGTGCGGAAGTGGTCTTGAGGTTTACTGGATCTTTAGAAGCATATGCTTCATTTCGTTGAATTTGTTAGACGCTACCCTGCACCTTCATTGCTTCTGATGGTCCTCTCAAACAAACCCGACGATCTTTCCTGTTTCAGCGGCCGCCTCAAGCATCAAGTTGGAATGCTACAATTTCGCTGCTTATCGTTATTCTTTCGGATGACAAAAGAGAAGTTCTCTATGAGTTCCCTTGAAGAGCACATCATACGCGTTGAAGAACCCAAGACCGAGTAACGGAGTCATGGTTGTACCATCGTTATCGTAGGGATTTGAGGTGTCCATTACGTGAATATGTATCGTTTGTTTCTCGCCGCCCACTTCACAAATAGCTTCGTAAATATCTACACTTACTTCACGCCCATCGGCCGTCCTATCTAGCTGCGGATTCTTGTTTATCTTATTTGTCAAGTCCAATTTGGCACTTTGTAGAAGCGACTTCGAGATGACCAAGTCAGGCTCGCAGCCAGTATCGGCCCACGCTGTAATCTTTCTTTTTGAACCACCTGAGAATATCGAAACCTCTACAAGCGGCAAAAATCTGTCATCACGCGCGTCAGTGTATTCGCACGTGTGGAACTCGCGTGGATGCGCCATGTCTAGATTCTGTTTAAGTACCTATATCCTACTCGCTTAAAATCGAACTGCTTCTTCCTTGTTGCTTCTTTGGCTGCCTCGTAGGCATCAGAAAGCGTATCGCCTATACCGACTATACGGCCTAAATCATCATCAATAGCAACGACTTTTCCGTAATACTTCTCTTCAAGTTCGGCCTTGAAATGTTCGTATATGCGGTCGGATTCAGTATATTCTTCTTGTTGCGGAGCGTATTTTTTCAATCGGCGAATTTCACTCCTTAGGAGTTTTACTTCTTTACTGAGAGCGTCGATTTTGTCATCGGTGGTACTAAATTTAGCGCTCCACTGTTTGTCTAACGAATCTCGCGTGAACTCAATGAGTTGAAACAGATATTCATGTTCGTCTCCGCGCGTTGCCGGCAGACTTACATCTATTGCTTCTTTCTGAAAGATTTGTGCGAAAGCTGACTGTTTGGGGTTCATTCATGACTCCATTTCAGCTAGTTTTCCAATTAACTTGGCTTGTTTCTTCAAGTCGCCGTATTCAACTTGCAGGAGGTCAAAAGGAATCTCTCCTTCGTAATGGTTGCTGGAGAATAACATTTCGGCCTCCTCCATGCCGGTCAACCAGAATTTTTTTCCATCCAGCTCATATTCAAACATGACACCAGCGACAGTTAATGTTAATCCGACTTTTTCATTTATTTTTGTGAGTCTTGATGCCCCAATTATTCTTTCACCAAAGTCGATTTTTTTCTTTCCCCCGATCGTTGTCTTCGAAGAGCGAACCACGCAACCTTTAGCGCCTTCACCAAGAAGAGTGGTGATGAAGTTGATTACGTCCTTGCCTATTTTGTTAGCTCTAGACATATGTCTGTTTTTATCTGGTTCACCCACAACGACCGTAAGTCCGAAAGTCTTTGTAAACGATAATCGCAGCTCGAATTCATTCGAATCTAAGACTAAGCCCCTCTTTTTTTTGTTTGATCTGACTCGCACATTCCAGTAGTTTTTTTTCTCTTCGATTAGGGAAAGGAGTTTGTTGAATACTACCTGTCTGCTCTTATCAAAATCTGAAGTTTTAGGAAGAACGATTGTAAATTCGACGGAGTCTTTTTTTTCTTCCTCGCTCATCTTTCTCACCTAGTTCATACCTGTACTTGCTCACTAATCTTTCGGTTGCCGCGACGAAGACAACAAGGGGATCTAGGTAAGCACAAGTCAAAGTGCTGCAACTTTCTTTTCATATGTTGAGACCTGTTTTATCGTTCATCCCAGACAACAAACTACGTACGCAAGCCGGTGCTGACAGCTTAAGCGTTGCTGTTTAACGGCGGCTCATGTTGCATCGCATGATGGCTCGAAAAGTCTCACATAACCCCTGCTTATACCGGTCTTTTACCCTACTCTTGCCGACGTTTTGCCGACACCTTACCACCCGTTTCCTCCTTCCAAGATACGTTTTTCATGCTCTTCCAGCTTCAGGGTAAAAATATGGTCGGAAAAAGCCTGAGCCCGCCCTAGCCAAGCATATTTCGCACTATACCGTTCAAGTTGCCGTACGGAAAGTGACAGGGCGTTGGTTTGCCGGAGCTTCCGAAGTGATCGGGAGGGGCCTAAATCTCGATATAGACAAAATAGTTCGTACGCCTTGATGGGTTCGTTGGGTAATCGTTCCCACGCTTCAGTCATTCAAACTATTCCTTTGTCTCACGGGGGCAGCAAATAATCGATCTTCTGACGCGGAGAATCTTAATATGCCGTAGCCGTGCCAGTCTGCGAACCCTGTAATAGAGTTCCTGATAGGGGGTGGTATAGAACTCTTTATTGAGCTCGGCAAGTGATACACACTCTAGATTATGACCCATAGAAAGCCCCGGAGTGAAACGGGATCTCCAGCAAATCCGAGTTATGAGTTCCTCATCGAGTTCATTGATTTTGTTTTTGTTATTCACCTTCATCACCTTCTAACAAAAGTGGTTTTCCGCCGGTTAATTTCAAAAAAATTGAAGCTGTCGGGGTTGTGCCGTTCACGATCTCGCCTGCTATCCTGTTTGCTTTAGCGCGACTCTCGGTCGTGTGCTGGTACTGCTGATTGGAGATGGTTGTCGTGATCGTGATTGGCAGTTGAGCCTCTTTGTTAAAAGTAGCCGAACAAGTAGCCGCTCTAAAAACACATCCTGCTGTGGGAAAACCTAGTTGCGGCGATTTTTTGACAATCAAACAGATTTTTGCGGGCAAGTAGCCGAGGTAGCCGAAGTAGCCGCTTTTTTGGGCATATATGATGTATACATACACGTGCAGTGAGGCGAGACAGACATGTAACACGGTATATATTTCCTAATTCGGCTACTTCTGATACTAATCTAAAAACTCTCTGAATTGACTGTGTTTCTGGCAAACAGAGTTTGCAGAAGCCTTTGAATGGTAGCACAAATTCGGCTACCTGCTGCTACTTCGGCTACTTTTTTTGCTACCGACGGATTCTACTCGATTCGTCGGCATCATTGACATTCGCCCTCGTCTGTGTCAGTTCCGATTATGTCAGTAGCTTTAATGCATACCACGCGCTTATTTTTTCCAGCGATCTTTTTCTGATAACTATTATGCCCTTTCTGTGCATGTAACGCAATTCCCTTGTCAACGAGTCGCGTGTAGAGCGTTGATTTGGTAAAGGGGAGGGAGGTACCCTGCTTGTTCGCTAACTCCTGTGCAATTGCAAACGCCACTGTAGGCTCAAGATAAAGTTCGAGGTGTTCGATCCACCCAATACATTTACCATTCGGCCACCAGTTCTCTCGATCAAAGTGCCAGCCCCAAGCGGTTTGGTCACCGTCAGGAGGTACATCGTTATCCTTTGTGCTACATACGTGCGCGTATCCCCCCGATAAGGCCCCTCTGATGAGGTCAATAAATTGTTGCGTCGGTTCTTCAGCACGGATGAAGCTAGTTTGTGCGCGTGCTACCCCCATAAGCACGCTCGCGCACGTCTGCTTTAGCTCCGACGCGCGGTTCTCGTCAATCGCTCCAACGTCAACCGCGAACCTCGCGAATGCTGCAAAGCCAACATAATACTCAGCCATGGTGGTGGCGGTTCGTTCGTGCACGAGTATACGTGCTTGTTTTAGCTTTTCAGCAAACTGATCACGTTTCTTTCGCTGTGCGTGCCGAATCGAGTTATCGCGTTTTAGCCGCTCCATCTGCGGCGCCAACCACCGGAGATAGCCAGCCATTACCTGTGCATACACCCCGGATTGTGCGCGTTGCTGAGCCTTAGAAAGCCATTCTAGGTCAATATCACCGAGCCTAGCCTCACGGATGAACATCCGACCTCGCACGCTTTGCCCTGTCGGCACGTCTTCGCCGGTCGTCGCAACAAACCCACGACTATGATATTCGGGAGCAAGCGACATATCTGCTCTTAGACGCTGTCTTCCAGCGTTGTTAGCTTGACCACGGATAACGCGCTCTGCATTAGTGTGCAGCGTCTGAACGTCTCTCGCTGTGCCTTTGGGAGCGAAGTCATCTATAGTAAAAACCGCGTCTTTCACAAGGAACGCTAGTCGTTCGAGCGAATTCGCGGTGCTCGACCAATTTGCCGGTAATGTGGAAGCGTTAAAACCTGCACCGTAGAATGATTGAAATACGGAAGATAAGGCCGTTTTCCGGGAACCGGTAACTCCGGTTAGAAAATCGGTTGCTTCAATAGGCACAAGTTCGTTGAGCGGGGCTCTGAATACTTTGGCGATTTCCGGATAGGTCAGGGTCTTTTTTACCTGCTCCTCGTCGGGTAGAAGATCAAAAACCTCTCGAACTGCTTCTTTGAGCGCGTTCCCTTCGGGCGGGTCGGGTAAGTCGTAGTACCTAAGTCTACTGTCTGCCAGTGTAACATCAATATCCGTGCGCAAACCGTCGGCACCGAGCGCACCACTGGCAGAAAGGTAGTGGTATTGATCACCGATCTGTCGCCAACCGATATGGGTGTAGACCACGCGCTCTGGGTAGTCGTGCAGCTGACTGTAGTATTGAATCGCAGCTCGCGTGTGGTCTTTCAGGGCGTAGCCAGCGTTGATAATCGCACGGCCACCCCATTGAGAAACCCATGCCATCACTGGAAACTTGTCAGAAGGCACGTCAATCAAGGGAAGGGCCGTTCCGTTCGCGAGCGTACCCGTAATGGAGTATTTGCGTGTGCGCTCAGCGCCATCGTCATAGATACGCCCCTCTGCGATCCACGCTACAAAGTTGCATAGCTTTACTGGATAGTATTCGGTTATTGCCTCGCCGTTGCGCGGCTTGAATTCTTTTCTAACATGCGTCAGGCATCCATCTTGTATTCGGTACTCGTCATTTATCGTCGCGTCTTGCGCGTCGTCTGCGCAATCTTCTTGGGGCGTCTCACTTGCAACAAACGCGCAAGCCTTGTCAATGGTAGTAGTTCGGTAATCTTTACGCTCCCATTTTGGTCGATATAGCTTGGAAGTTCGAAAAATGCGGTCTATCTGTTCTTTATCTCCGCCGGTGCGTTCCGCCAGCTTGACACACAAAGCCATATCAGCCCTTGAATCATCGCCGTCATACCCGCTTGTGTCGCCATTGTAGAGACGAGCAAATTTCTCCCCGTTGGGGGCCAAGTTAGCACGCATGACCACTGTGGCATCATCTTGATTGCGTGGCACGTGCGTCGCAGCGAAGCACTGATCATCTCCTCGCAATGCAGAATCGTCTCCAAAGAATTCGCGATAAAATGCGCCTAATTCATCTTGGCGGGGTTCTATAGTCGCTGGCGTACCTTCTCTGCGCTGACCTGTCATGACAAAATATCTACCTGAGTCGTACACTTCGATGTTGCGCGTTCTGTTTCGACTTCCCGGTAGGTTCCCTTTTACAAGGATATGCAAACCTTTTCCAGAATGAGAGATCTCTGTATAACTGTTCAATCGGCTTACCCATTGCGCAATATGCGGATCGATAATTTCTCCTGTCGCAGGATCCAGGCAGTTGTCAAAGTCGACACCTGCAATACCTAATTCTTTGCTAAATTCGAAGCCGATGCCGTCAAAGTGACCGCCGTTATCAAGCGCATGAATGCACGTTTTATAGGAGGCCCACGTAGTAGGGTCATTAGCCTTCGCCTTCCCCCCATGTGGCGAATAAGGTACTTTTGTTGGCTTACCGTCTCTCATTTCGATTCGGCACAGCACGAAGTTGTTGTATGCCTTCAATTCTGATGGAATGTGATCAAGCTGATCGGCGATCATGCTAGGGTTCCCTACACCTCTTCATTCCTGAAATAAAAGCGTAACAATCGTCTGCGAAGTTTGAAAGCACTAAACAGTATTCGTTATTTTCTGGATCAGCTCGATCAAGCTCATCGCAAACGTCGTCGCAGACTGCCTTGGCACTCATAAGAAGCGAATCGCATGGTTCTAATTCGTGGCGAGCACTGCAGACGTGGGGTAGCGTCACTTTAGTCATGTTTGTGCCCCATCTTTTCGCTTAGGCTTTGGGCCTCGGATTTTAATTTCCGCTTGTTCTGTGAGCTTAATGAAATCTTCGCGACTATACGTTCTCACTCGCACTTCAGTTTGAATTGGTTCTTCGATCGGCGTAAGCCCAACTCCAGCGAATTCATATCTTAGCGAACTGCTTCCTGTATCGCCGTCTCTAAGGAACAAAAAGTCGCAGTACACGCGGTCGTTGATTGCGTGGCTGAGTTTAGCTTTCTCCAATCCCCCTACATATTCGAAGAAGTCACGACGATCATCTAAGTAGTGGCTGTAGCCCCAAGCTTTCTGTAATTCGTTGAAGTCACTTCTTACGTAGTGCTGCTGCAATTGTGGCCACTGAAAAGTCTCAAAACCAACCGGATCACTATAAAAACGGTCGGCGAGATGCTTTGCTCGTTTAACGGAATCTGCGAAATCGCGGCGATAAGAGCCAAAGTTCTTAATGCAAAAGCAACCCGCTATTTCTTCTAATGACTGTTGAGACCAGTCACTTATAGTGCCACGCCCTTCGCCTTTTTGTCTATGTCGTCTACTTGGAGGCGTCACGAGTTTGTCTTTGGCCCAACGCCTGATCGTGCTCGCTGGTATTGTCGCATCTAATTTCTGGAGCGTATGTGTCAATTCTTCGAAATTCACGGGCACTCCTTAATTATCTTTAACTCTCATTATATTATCAATAATATATAAAGTTTATTCCTTATTACTAAAGCTAAAGAAAGGCAGTCTGTTGACAGATTGGCCTGATATTTGTACCTTGAGAACTTCGCCACGTAAAAAAAGAAGACGATCTCAGGTTCGTGCCTCAGCTCAACACCGACTCAAAAAAGGAATAATCTTTGTCGCAACGTACTGCAGCGTATTTTCGCTAATATGCCTTGGTTTTTCTTGCCCTCGGAAGCCTGACGACGACCGGTGGCAAGCCGTCGTTGGCGACGGTCACCTCAACATTTCGACCGCATCTTCGATCCCATCATCAGTTTCTTGAAGAAACACGGCAGTCAGTTGATTGCCGCCGTGTTCTTCATCATCGGTATCTACCTGATAACACGTGGCGTGACGTCGGCAACGATGTTGTAGGTCGTTGGCGTGCGCAGCGAAACGGTCGCGGGCTTGAGCAAGAAGATGATGCCTTTCAAGTTACCGAACTCATATGCTACTTAATCTGTAAGTTCAAGGCAACTGGTGACTCCGGTGAAATATAGTGGCGAATCTGCGGTTGGTGAAATGGTTGGCGGCTATGGTGAGGGCCGGAGCCATAAGTGGGCATGACCCCGGCAGTTTGCTACACCACTGCCCCAAAAAAGGAGATGCTGCGTGTGGTGTTGCGGTAGTAGGGATACACGAAGCCGTATAATTCTTTCGCTCAGAGCGGCGTTGTTTGCTACAAATCTGAGTATTGCTATAAGAACAATTGCACCAGCTTAGAATTGAAACGTGGGGGGAGCGCAAACCCTAGATTGGAGGTAATGCTTACGGAAAACCTGTTAAATCTTGAGCCGCACTCCTGCCACGCGATTTGGCGCGATAGCTCTTAATCGTTTCCAAGGAAAAACTCAAAAGAGCATGACCCTCTAGGAAGGAGAAGTTGGGGGAAAAAAGGGCCCCTTTAAACTAGAGAGTCACTGCCCCGCAAGCCATTTTCCGCGACTACTCTTAATCGTTTCTGAAACGATTCGATTTTCAAAAACAAAATTGAGTTCTGTATTGATAATAATAATTCGCTCAGCGAGACTCAAATTACGCAGTAGCGCTTGACACAACGTGTTTGACGAATGCCACTATCCCGCATTTTTTGCATCAAGTCTCAAAAGAAGCCCCTGAACGAAGGAAATTCAAAAAAGAGACGATATTCGGGGAGTAACTAACAGGTTAGTCGGAACGTAATAACTAGATTTCAAGGTGCCACCTTAACCCCGTGCCCTTATCGCGCACCTGAATAGCTCGTTCAAGCGCTTTGATGGGGGGAAACCCTATATCGCGAACCTTTCATAAGCGCATAAAGGAGGCATGTCGAATGGTCGCAATGCCAGAAAAGGTAATAGAGAATATCAGAGCGATGAATGCCGTCGTGGTAACGACGGTAAGCGATGCGGGCGTACCCAACGCGGTTCCCGTGGCGTCGATCGTCGTGCGCGATCCCGAAACGATCCTTATCGGCGACAACTTCTTCAAAAAGACGGCTGAAAATACGAAGAAAGCGAACTGCAACGTAGCCGTCACGTCGTGGATCGGAAGGGAGGGCTATCAGGTGAAGGGCACGGGCAACTACGTGACTGACGGCCCCGACTATGAGACGATAAAGCAGGTCATA
>Ga0208192_1001899_pt1 | contig 11116 bp, 7 predicted proteins | sample June2015DPH_13_1_2_FD_184711 | JGI IMG/M metagenome (GOLD analysis project Ga0208192, IMG submission 184711) | Peatland microbial communities from SPRUCE experiment site at the Marcell Experimental Forest, Minnesota, USA - June2015DPH_13_150... | ecosystem: Environmental > Terrestrial > Soil >... | reverse complement strand
GACGACGGCCAATCCCCGGCGTGACACACTGCAAAAGCAGTGACGAGTGAGCAGTGACGAGTGACAAGAAAGCGGCAATGCCCAAGGGCGGAAAGGCAGGCAAAGCCGACGGCCAAACCCCGGCGTGACACACTACCCCGTATCGGTTATCGGTGGTTTGGACACGATGGATGAAGGGAATTGCATGGAAGAGCCACCCGTGACGAGCAGCACGCCCCCTCACCCGGCTTGCTCCGCTCGCCACCCTCTCCCGCCACGGCGGGTCTGCGGGCCCTCGGCGAGGGCTGAGGGAGCTTCCAGAGACACAGACCCACGGCTAGGTGGAATAGCAGGTGGCCAGTGCGCGAAAAAGCCGGGGCTTGCTCCGGTGAGCGCTGCTCGGGGAAGCTGTCCGGTGGCAGCATGGTGCCGTGGGGGCGCCGGTTGGGGCGTCGAGAGGCGACAGGAAGGATGCTGGGAGGTCCCACGCCAATCTTAACGCGAGGGCTTCAGTGCCCCTGGGGTGGCCGCAGGTGGGGGCAGGGTCAGAAAATGAAACGTCTTGATGATTTTGCCAAAGACCGCCTGCTGGAACTGGAAAGTCTCCGCGGAGGTGAGTCCGATGATTCCGAATACCATGTTGCGCTGCACGACGTGGACCGCCACACCGTGCCACTCGGCGCCGTCCATGACTCCCGTGAAGGTTCGCCGGATGGCCGGCAGGCCATCACACTGGACAGGCTCCTCCGAAAGCTTCCGGTACTCCTGGTAGGTCTGCCGGAGCTTGGACTCAACCAAGTCACTGGTCAGGTTGGGAGGTCCACTCCACACCTGGCGGTCAACGAACAACAGAGTCTGCTCGTCCTCCGCCCCCATGGCCATGATGCCGGAACCGGTCTCTTTGGGTACGCCTTCGTAGATCTTCCAGTCTGGCGGTTTGAACATGGAGAATTGGAACGTGTCGTTGACGTAATTGCCGCCCTCGACGTGTTCCTGAAGGTGCGCGGGCAAGGGCTCGTCGAGCGGGCGACTCACAGGCGGCGGGGCGGGCGGGGCAGGTTGCCCCGGAGCCTTTTCTGCAGCCGCACGCGCAGCCGGCAAGGGAGGAGCAATTTGTGGCGCGGGAGCGACGGGCGCGGGTTTCTCCGTTTCCGGCTTCATCCCGAACGGCTGAGGCGCCGGAGTCTTTTCTGAAGCCGCACGCGCAGCCGGTAAGGGAGGAGCAACTTGTGGCGGGGGAGCGGCGGGCGCGGATTTCTCCGCATCCGGCTTCGCCGCGGGTGGCTGCGGCGCCGGAACTTTCTCCGGCGCGGCAAGAACCGGAGCGGGCTTCTCCGCGCCCGGTTTCAAGGCGGAGGGCTTCTGGGCGCCGGCCTTCGCGGAGGCCTCGTCGGACTTCGTCATCTGAATCGACGCCACCTTGTCTTTGCGCACCAAGGCGAGGCCGTAGTCGGTCTCGACTCGGAACATGTTGCTCTCGTAGCCGACGATCGTTCCGACGATCTTCTGGCCGTCTTTCAGGATGATTTCTTCGGCGGTCGCGGGCCCCGCCCAGCCTACGAGAGCCGCCATCGCCAACAGCCGCAGCGTTCGGTGCGCTTGTTTCATGGGGTTTCCCCGACCCTAGTATTTTCGCAGAACGCCCACGACGCGCCCCTGGATCTTCACGTCGCGTGCGGATACCACGATGGGCTCCATTTCCGCATTGGCGGGTTGCAGCCGCACCGTACCATTGGTCTCACGGAAGAAGCGCTTGAGCGTGGCGTCGGTGCCTTCAATGAGGGCCACCACAATGTCGCCGTTGTCAGCCGTTTGCGCGCCTTCCACCAGGATGTAGTCGCCGTTGCAGATGTGGTCATCGACCATGGAGTCGCCCTTGACGCGCAGGACAAACAGGTTCCCGCGGCCGCGCGTGAAGTCGCCGAAGGAAAAGGTCTCGGCGTGGGGGATGGCCTCTACCGGCTGGCCCGCCGCGATGCGGCCGAGCAGGGGAAACTCCATGTTGCCGAGCACCAAGGCGGGAGTGGGAACGGGAGACAGCGCGCTCAGCCGGTGGCCGTCGCCCTCGTCGGCAGCCGACTTGCGCCGCCCAAAAGGCTGGACGGCCGTCTTGGCAAAAGGCACGGAAGCGGGAACCGCGACCACTTCCACCGAGCGGCTCTGGTTGTAGCCGCGCCGGATGAAGCCCTTCTTCTCCAGCGTCTGCAGGTGCTTGTGCACCGTCGCGAGCGATGACAGGCCCAGCCCTGCACCAATCTCCTCAAAGCTCGGTGAGTAGCCGTGGCCACTTATGAAGGTGATTAGGAAATCAAAAACCTGCTTTTGCCGGCGTGTCAGTGCCATGTCTCGAACCTCGGGTGCCGCGAAAGCCGCGGCGATTCGCGTCCTACGCCCCGGCCCAACTCACGTGGCGCCATTATAGGCGAATAAAAGGCGAATAGGCAAGCGAAAACTCAAACGCCAAGCTTGGAGCAGCTTTGCCTCCATGTTCTCTAACAGGCTTCTGAAAAAGGGCATCTGTCATGCTGAGTCCGCCGCGGCGGAGGAAGCATCTCGCGTTGGTTCGGCCCTTTCACGCAAAAACCCAGTGCCAGATCCTGGCGACCCAGGTGGATTCCCGCTTGCGCGGGAATGACGGCGCTGGACGCGCGAAATAGTGCCCGAACATCGGTGGATTCCCGCTTGCGCGGGAATGACGGCACGGGCGGAACGGGGCGGCCCTTTTCATCGTCACCCCCGCGCAGGCGGGGGTCCATCTCGTCAGATCCTTCGCGGAGTTTATGCTGAGCCAGCAGAGCGAGATCCTTCGCTTCGCTCAGGATGACAGCGAAGGGCCAAGAATGACGGCGAAGGGCTCAGGATGACATCGACGCGAGGCTTTTTCAGCAGCCTGCTAAATGACGACGGTGCCCAAAAGTTCACTCACCTTGACAATGAGTGTATCATTACGCCCTGCGGCAAGGATTTCCGCGCGGTGACAGAACAGCACCCGTGCTTGCTTCGTGGACGGCTCTGGCGCAGGGGCAGGGGGTCCGACCGTCGGACAACCCGCGTGGCAAAGTCAGGCTGTCGTGACTTCGCGAGGCGCAAGTTCTTCCGCTGGATTTCAAATCATCATACTCATTGAGGTGTGCTCATGAACATGCAGAAGCTGGCGATTGAGGGGGGCAAGCCGGTTCGGACGAAGCCTCTGCCTCTGGAGTTTCCCGGCGTCCATCATATGGACAAACTGGAAATCCAGGCAGGCGTGCGTCTGCTCAAGTCACGCTCGCCCTTTCGGTTCTACGGTGTCAAATTACAGAACGAGGTGGAGAAGCTCGAAAAGGAGTTCGCACGCGCGGTGGGCTCCAAGTATGCCCTAGCCGTGGGTAGTGGCACGGGCGCGTTGCACGCTGCCCTTTCGGCGCTCGGCGTCGGACCAGGACAGGAAGTTATCGTGCCGGCGTACATGTGGATTTCTGTGGTGGCGGCGGTGGTGAACCTGGGCGCGATTCCGGTCGTGGCTGACATCGATGACACCTTCTGCCTGGACCCCGCCGATGTCCAAAAGCGCATCACTCCGAAAACGCGCGGCATCGTGCTTGTCCACATGAGCGGAGCGCCGGGCAACGCCCCGGCCATCCAGAAACTCGCCCGCGAGCGGGGATTGTTCTTGCTGGAAGACTGTGCGCAATGCAACGGAGGGAGCATCCGCGGCAAGAAAGTGGGGACCTTCGGCGACTTGGGCATTTTCAGCTATCAGATGAACAAGAACATGACGGCCGGCGAGGGGGGCGGGTTGGTTACGAATGACCTCCGGCTCTACCGCCGGGCTTTCGCCTGCCACGATCTTGGCTATGCCCGCGACGACAACGGCCGGCTGATCTTCAATGATCCCGATCTGTGCTTGTGGGGCCGGGGATATCGCCTGGACGAATTGCGCGCGGCCGTCCTGCGTGTCCAGTTAAAGAAGCTTCCCCGGATTATCCGGAGCATGCAACGGAGCAAGTACCGGATCCGCAAGGCTCTGGCGGCGTTTCCCCAAGTGAAGCTGCGGCGCATCCAGGATCCGAAGGGCGACACGAGTTGTTTCCTGATCACCACTTACCCGGATGCCGCAACCGCCCAGCGCGTCTGCCGCGCCCTGCGCGCGGAGGGGATCGTGACCTCTCCCCAGGGCGTTTCCAACGTGGTGATGACCGATTGGGGCCTGCACCTGTACTACAACATTGTGAGCCTGGTGAATCACAATAGTATCGACGACCAGGGTTTCCCCTGGAAGTTGGCAGAGAATGCCGGCCTCGAAAGAGACTACGCCAAGGGTGCGTGCCCGACGGCCGATAGCTTGTTCGAGCGCAGCATTCTGATTCCCATCCCTTCCTGTTTGACCAAGCAGGACGAGGACGACATCATCCTCGCCTTCCAGAAGGTGCTCAGCACCCTGCTGTAAGGCGTCGTACCGCACGCCTGCCGGCATTGCTCCGGGGTTGCGACCGCACTCCGGATGAGGGCGGCAGCTCACGAATCCGTCACTCGTACCTCAACGCCACGATGGGGTCAACCTTCGTGGCCCAGCGGGCGGGGATGTAAGCTGCCAAGCCGGCGGTCAAAGCCAGCAGGAGGGTGAATCCCGCGAAAACGGGGGCATCGATTTGGATAACCCCCAGGAGCACACTGGATAGAGCGCGCGTGAGGGCCCAGGCGGCGGGAACGCCGATGGCGAGACCCGCGGCCGTCAGCTTGAGCGCCCGGCCGACCACCAACTGGAGGACGTCGGTGCTCTGTGCACCCAGCGTCATGCGCACACCAATTTCGTGCCGACGTTGCGAGACCGAGTATGCCATCAATGCAAAAATCCCCGAGCCGGCAAGGACCAGTGCGATTGCAGCATAGACGCTCATCATTTCGGCGGAGACCTTGACACCGCACATGTCGTCATCGATGATCTTCTCGAGCGAGCGGACGTCAAAGACCGGTTGGTCGGGGTCGAGGGCCTGCACCTGCGCGCGCGCCACCGCCGCGAGGTCCATGGGGTCCCCGGCGGTCCGCACGGCGAGGGCGAGAGATCGCTCGGTCAACTGGGCGAGGGGAAAATAGGCCGTGGGCGGGCCAGAAGTATCGAGGGGCTGGGGTTCGATCTTGGCCACCACGCCCACCACCGTGCACCACGGCGCCACGCTTTCCATGGAGCCAAAGTGCACGCGCTTGCCGATGGGGTTCTCCCCGGGCCAGAGCTGCTGGGCGAGACTGGCATTCAGCACCACGACGCGGGGTGAGTCCGGACCGTCCTGGGCGGTGAACAAACGTCCTTTGAGGAGCGGGATGCGCAGCACCCGGAAGACATCCGGCGTGACGGCTTGCGAGATGGCCAGGCGCAACTCGCCCGGGGCCGCGGCTGCCTGCCCTTCCGCGGCATACGCGGTGCGAGTCCAGTCCCATTGGCCGGGCAGGTTCGAAGTGGCCGCTGCCGCTTCTACGCCCGGCAACGCGCCGAGGCGCTCCACGAGCTGGCGGTAGAATTCGCGGACCTGGTAGGTGTTCATCAACTGGTGAAACCCTTTGACCATCAGGCCGGCTCCGGTCAGCAGCACTAGGGCCAGGGCCACTTCCGTTACCACCAGCAGCCCGCGCAGCCGGTGCGAGGAGGAGCCCGAGCCCGAGCCCCGTGCCGATTCCTTCAGCGCCTCGTTCAAATCGGCCCGGGAAGCGTGCCAGGCAAAGCCCAAGCCCGCCAGGATTCCTGCCGCCACCGCGACGGCCGCCGTAAACGCCAGCACGTAGCCATCGATGTGCATGTGCTTGAGGCCCGGCACGTGGTGCAGAATGAACGCCGGCATGCTCCCGCGGTCCCATTCCAGACCTGCGTAGGCCAGGCCTACCCCCAGCACTGCGCCCAGCAACGACTGGAGCACGCTTTCGATGAGCAACTGGCGCGCAATCCGCCCGCGACTGGCGCCCAGCGCCAGGCGTACGGCAATCTCCTTCCGCCGCGCGCTCCCCCGCGCCAAGTGCAGGTTGGCGACGTTCGCGCAGGCCAGCAGCAGAACAAACCCCGCTGCGCCCATCAACACCAGTGAGAACTGGCGTGAGCCTTGCAGCAGGTCATTCACCAGGTTCACCGCGCGCACGCCGTGCCCGGCATTGGTCTGGGGAAACTGTCGCGCCAGGCGTCCCGCGATGGTCTGGAGGTCGGCCTGACCCTGCGCCCCGGAGACCCCGGGCCGCAACCGCCCCATCACCTGCAAATAATGATCCGTGCGGTTCGTCACCTCCGCGGCGCGCAAGTCCAGGGGCCCCCAGACCTCCACGCCCATGGGGTATTCAAAGTCCTCGGGCATTACGCCGACGATCGTGTGCTCCTGGCCATTCAGACGCACGCGGGAGCCGATCACGCCGGGGTTCGTGCCCAGCCGCTGCTGCCAGAACCCGTAGCCGACCACCACCGCGGAAGTGTGCTCCGCTTCAAAGTCCTGGGCGCTGAGCGTGCGCCCTTTCTCAGCCCGCATGCCCAGTAGAGAAAAGAAAGTCGGTGTGACCTGGTAGCCATCCACGCGCTCCGGCGCGCCGGTTCCAGTCAGGTTGATTTCCCAGCCGTGCCCCGCTGCCAACTCCTGAAAGGAATGGTTTTGCTCACGCCAGTCCCGGAAGTTTGCGGGCGCCGCCGCGATGTGGTCCTCGTTCTGTTGGGGAGCGGTCTCCCAGACAGCCACAAGCCTGTCGAGGTGTTCAAAGGGAAAGGGATGGAGCAGCAAGGCATTGACGCTGGTGAAGATGGAAGTGTTGGATCCGATGCCCAGGGCCAGCGCCAGCACGGCCACGGCCGTAACCCCAGGGCTCTTCGCGAGCATGCGAAATCCGTAACGCAAGTCCTGCAATAATGTGTTCATCGTCTCCCTCGCTGTGCGCAGCTCAGCCATCCCCTTGGAGGCAATAGTGCTGCCATGGTGAGCTTCCGGTAAGACCTTGTACCTTAAGGAGATGCCACATCCGTTGGGGTGCGGGTTGGCCTGGGCATGTTCGCTTGTGGGATTCCACTATGCGAAAACGAACAGCCCGGGGCGGGTGGGGGACGAGGTAGGGTCCTAATATGGTGGAGTGAGTTCCCGGTCGGACCTTCAAGTCGGAGAATAGCCAGAACTTCAAACGGGGCCTTTAGGGGCGGCGGGAAAACCCTCCCCTGCTGTCATCCTGAGCGTTGACAGCCTTTCGGCTGCCCATGATGGGCAGAAACTCGATGAGGAGAACCCATCACTCAAACTGTCATCCTGAGCAGCAGCGAAGGATCTGCATGGGTTTTCAGTAACAAAGACAAATGCAGATCCTTCGTCCCGAAAGAACCGGGACTCCGGATGACAGTGTCAGCGATGGTGAATCGAATTGACTTACGCGCCGAGTTTCTGCAGAGCGGAGCGAAGGATCGCGCTCTGTGCATTTTCATGGCAATGCGAGATTCTTCGCTTCGCTCAGAATGACAGCGAAGGGCTCAGAATGACAGATCCCCTCTTTCAGCAGCCTGCGAGACAGCCGTGTTTGGGGCCGGCTCACTTTTCGAAGAAGGGATGCTTGGAGAGCGGCAACTTCGGCATTTCGCCCGACGCGGGTTTTAGGGTAAGGTCTTCAAAGAGCAGGGAGGGAACCACGAAGGAAACCAGGGGTGCTCCGGTCTGCCCGGGATAGATCCGTCCGGCGTAAGCCGCGTAGGGAAGGGTGTAGACGGACAGCTCACGCGAGGCCGCCGCCAGGTCTTTGAATGCGGAATCGTCCAGGCCGTCGAACTGGCCCTGGCGCGCGGGCTCCTCGTGACCGTCGGGGTAGACCTTATAGATTTCGCGGCCCACGCGCCGCACCACAATTCCAAATTCCTTGTTACGCTGCTTCACCATGGTCAGCAACTGGTCTTTCAGTTCCGCTTCACTCTTGCCGTTTTCAACGCTGACCATCAGATTGCTGGGTTGAGCCCCGAAGCTGTGAAAGCTGCCAGTGCTCTGCGCGATGCCGGTAATGGGATCGCGGGTGACGAGCAAGGTCTTGAGGATGCCCTTCTCCACCAGGGTCGTGGGGCGCGCGCGGACGCCTTCGTCGTCAACCGTGTGGCGGCCCCGCAGCGGCGTCCCCTGGTAGGAGACCTGCGTGGGGTCGTCCACCACGCTCAGGAAATTGGGAAGGACTCGCGCGCCCAGCCGGTCCTGAAACTTGCTGACGGTCTGGGCGGCGTAAGTCTCAAGTTGAGGGTTGTCGGAAGCGGGAGCACGCGTGCCCAGAAATTTGGGGACGATAACCTGGCTGAAAAGCTCCGGACCAGCAGCGCCGGCAAAGAGCACCGGCCCGTTGTAGCGGTCAACCAGGGGAGCTTGCCGCAGGCGCGTGAGGCGCTCCGCCATGGCGCGGATTTGCTGGGCCAATTCGGATTCAGGGGGAAGCTCCTCCGGCGAGCGCGCCGTAACCACCACCCAGTCGGGCAACATCATGCCATCGGCCGCTTGGGTCTGCGCACCCGCCACAAAGTTAGCCGCTGACGATTCCTGCATGGTCGCGCTTCCTTCGCTCGTGAGATACCAGGAGCGGGTATCGCTGATATCCAAGCTGACCGTGGAGTTGAATATTTCAGACTGCTGGCGGAAGAGCGCGGAGAGGTTGCGCACCAGCGCTTCCGCCCGCGCCAGGTCCATCGGGACGGGTGCGGGAGGTTCCTGCGCGGTGGCCGGTTGCTCCCGGCTGAAGTCGTCAAGGTTCTCGCGGACGGTCCGGTTCTCCAGGGCGGCGCGCTTTCTCGACAGGGTCTCCAGCGCCGCTTTGTAGGCCGCATCCGTGGCCAGCCAGATTTGGCGGCGCAACTCCTGGTAGTCGTCGTCGAGGGGAAGCTGGGCGGCTTCGCTCAGGCCGTTGGCGCGGACGGGGAACGTCATGAAGTTGCTGTTGTCGCGATGGTAGTCGCCGACCCGCACCTGGACGGTCAGATAGCGGGCGCGGGAGAGGCTGCCGGCCAGGAGCGCCCCAAAGGTGGCCGAGGTTCCGAGCTGCGTCCGGTCCTGTACGCGGTAGGCGATAAAATAAGGCTTTTCGAGCTTCTCGAGCTGCAATTCCTTCCGGGAGCGGGCCAACTCGTCACGCAGGGCCCGCATCACCACGTCGTCCGCAGCCGGCGCCGGCACTGCCAGCGCCAGCGTCGCGAGCAGGCAAATCCCCAGCCCTCGAAACATCATCTTCCGCATCAGTTCGCTCCTCGCACTCCCCCTCAGGCCTCAACCCTGTGGCTACTTTATGGGCGCCGGAAGGATAGGCAGCCGCGTGTTCGACTTCTCTTTCTTCTGCACTTCGATCTGCGAAACCAGGACATCCGGAGAAGATGCGGAAACGCTCACCGATCCCGACTCCGCGCCGCAGACGCCGTTGAAAGTTGCCGTCTCGCCATCCCCGGCGACGATTTTGCTGAAGGTGGTGAGGGGCGTGCCGATCAGGTCTACGCCGCGCACCAATTCCTCCCGCCCGTCGGGGTAAACGCGATAAACCATGATGGGCAGCACGTTGAAAGCGTTCGGGATGGTGCGGCCGGTGAGGGTGAATCCACCCTGGATGTCGTCAAAGTACAGTCCGAAAGGCTTGTTCTGTTTCTGCACTTCCGCGATCAGCAGTTTCTTCAGCTCATCGTGCGACACGGGGTGGTCGACCTGGACAATCAGATTCGACTGCCGGGCCACGGGGGGATGTCCCTGCTGTCGCCGCCCATGGCCGTTCGAGTGCGGAAATCCCTCGATGGGCGAACGCGACATCAAAAAGCTCTTGAAGACGCCGTGATCCACCACCGTGACTCGCTGCGCCGGCACGCCCTCATTGTCAAAGTCGTAGTAACCGGCCAGGTCCGCGGCGCCCAACTGGCGCACCGTGGGATCCGAGATCACCGTGAAATTGTCGGGCAGAACTTTCTCTCCCAGCTTCTTCTTGAATGTCTGGCCTTCGTGCTCGGCTTTCTGCCGGTGGCCTTCAATGCGATGGCCAAACACTTCGTGGAAGAAGACCCCGCTGGCTCGGCCCGACAGAATGGCGGGACCCGTGTAAGGATCCACAATCGGGGCCGCCCGCAAAGCGTGCAGGTCTTTGATCATCTGCTCGACGGTCTTGAGCACCGCCACGTCGGAAGGCAGGCCCTCCGGCGTGAACGCAAAGAAGGATTCGTAGCGCGGCAGCTCCATGCCATCGTCGGCCTTTGCCTGCGCCGAGAGGTAGAGGTGATAGAAGGGCCGCGAGACCTCGATTTCCGAGCCGTCGCTGTTGACGTACCAGCGCGTTTCGATATCGGCGAGGAAAGTCGCGGTGGCGTAGTAGATGTCGCCGTACCGGGCAAAAGGCACCGTGTACTTGCGCACCTTCTCCTCCCACGCCGGCCGCTGGGCGGACAGCACAACGGGCGGGTCAAAATGCTTCGCGGCGGGCTCGGGTGAGAAGTCATCGGACTTGTCTTCCTGCTCGACCTTGACCTGCACGTCGGTCTTGATCGAGGCGAGTTGCTCGACGGCCCGCTTGTATTTGAGGTCCGTGTGGTACCACAGAACCCCTCGCAGGGCGGCAGGGTCCGCCTCGATCGGTACATAGATAGCAGAAGCGGCCTCGGAGGCCCCTTCGCGCGTCCCGTGGGTGTTATCCAGATGAGAATCACCTACGCGCAGGTCGATATCCAACTGACGACTGCGGTTCTGGTAGCTCCCTTGCAGCTTTCCGAACGTGCCGGTGACGCTCGCGACCTCGTCCTCAGTAATCTCGTAGCTGAGAAAGTAAGGTTGGACCGGCTGGCCCTTGAAGGTTCCGAGCGAACGTGCCAGTTCCGCCTTCATAGCTCCGAGAATGGCCGTGCAGTTCCCATCCTGGGCCACGAGAAAAGGCGAAAGAAACGTGAGAAAAACACCAGCCCCAATCAGTTTTCGCAGATGCAACTCAATCCTCCGGGACTGAAGCATCGTACGGCAGGTTGCATCCCGCGTCAACTGCGTCTCACCGGGAAGCCGGCCCACCCGCCTGGGTCCGCCGGAAGGGCGGGGCTTCAGAGGCTGCGGCAAAACGCTCCGATGCTGTCATCCTGAGCGAAGCGAAGGACCCCTGTATTTGAATTTTCAAGCAAATACAGAGGTCCTTCCTTCGTTTCACTCAGGACCGGCTTCGCCTC
>Ga0208192_1001889_pt1 | contig 11149 bp, 10 predicted proteins | sample June2015DPH_13_1_2_FD_184711 | JGI IMG/M metagenome (GOLD analysis project Ga0208192, IMG submission 184711) | Peatland microbial communities from SPRUCE experiment site at the Marcell Experimental Forest, Minnesota, USA - June2015DPH_13_150... | ecosystem: Environmental > Terrestrial > Soil >... | reverse complement strand
CGGCTCTCCCCCCCCAGCCGCCCCGGAGAGAACAACAAAAGCAAGAAACTGCCCTGGAACTCGCTTTATGATTGGTACAGAAAACGGGGGCAGGTCATTCGATCCGCAGTGGGCCAGGAATGTCCGTGACCTGTGCTCAAAGAAAGGGATTCCGTTCTTCTTTTCGCATACCGGCGGCCGGAAAAGATATCCTGACCGTTTACTTGATGGAGTTACACATAACGGGATTCCGCCACTTATCCCCGAAGTCAGAGAAAGCAAACCAGGAGACTGCGAAGTTGTGATGTGCGCCTAATATATCAGGCACTCATCACGCAAAGGTCCACGCACGCTAGATTAAATCCTCCTGACCCCCTGCTGCCTTGGCTCTCAAGATGCGGGTCAAAGTTGGGTGGGTTTAAAGGTGGACGCAGCAGGGAGCGGTCAACCCGCTCCCTGCCCTACATGTAATCAGCTGTGCTCTCGCTATATTGAGGGCATACGATGCGACCCTGTTTGTTGGGGTCTGATTGCCCGCGCAAGTGGCGGGCTTGATAGCCCACGCAAGGAGTGGACCGAGCGGCACACAAAACGATTTACGTGTGCTGCTCATGATGCCTTCCCCCGTGTCTCGGTGTTCTGCAGCCGGCAACAGGGCGGGTGAGAAGGCGGACGGTGGCGACAGCCAGGCGCCAGGCAGAAGCGCTGAAGTGCCGCGGGGTGACCATGTCACTTGGAACAAACAGAACTGCTCACCGTTGTCGGACTAGCGGCACGCCTCAAGTGCAGCCGTAGTTTTATTTACCGGAGACTCAACCCGAGTCATCCCCAATACATTCCACATACCCGTCTTACGACTACCGATGTCAGGTTTGAGGGCCGAGTAATAGCCGACTTGCTTCCTAAGTCGGAAGGCGCTAGTGTCTCGTTGGGTCCGTCGGTGCAACCAGGAGGAATCATGGGTTGCACTCGACATCGAGATCGAAAGGGAAGTCTGTTAATTAGGGGAAAGAAACGAAAACTCTGGCTGTCGCAATGGCCGGAGGGAAATAAGCGCATGTCTCACAAACTGGGTTGGCACAATGAAATGTCCAGATCCCAGGCTGACCGTGCGCACCGCCAATGGATGGAGAAAGTGAATCACCAACACGAACTCGCCGGGGACTCGGTCACCCTGGAGAGTTTCTTCGCACAACACTACTGGAATGAAGAGACAAGGTCCTTCGGAGATGAGTTGTTGACCAAGCGACCATCTGTGAGAAGGGATATCCGATCAGTGATGAAGCACGTTTGGATTCCCCGGCTTGGATCCCGGAACCTGAACTCGCTCAAAACCGGTGAACTCCAGGGATTCCTGGTGTCTTTAGTCACCACCGGGCAGGTCAGTCGGCAGACGGCACACAAGTACAAGACGTACCTTAGTTCACTCTTCAGTGCCGCCTTGCGGCTCGAGACTGGTGTCACGCACAATCCTGTTCGCGCGGTGAAGTTGCCCTCGCCGGGGGCGGAAAACTCACGTACCCAACTAGCTCCGGAAGAGGTCGTCGCTGTCGAACAGAAACTCAGTGACCCTCGGCACCGAATGATCTGGAAACTCCTTCTCTGGGCCGGCAATCGACGCGGAGAGATTCGCGGCCTACGGTGGCGCTCGATTCACTGGAACCAGAACTCCATTCTGGTGACGGAGTCGGTGTGGGAAGGCCAATCCGGTCGGCCAAAAACGAAGAAGGGCTATCGCAAGATCGTGCTCACGACGACGCAGATCCTGGAGTTGAAGAAGTACAAGGATGAGAATTATCCCAACGCCGGGCCGGACGATTGGGTATTCCCCGGCATCCACAACCGCCCCGTTGACCTGAAGCGGTTTATGAGTACGCATGTAAAACCGATCTGTAATGAACTGGGCATCAGAGGTGTAAGCCTGCACGGCCTTCGTCACCTGAACAACTCCATGATGCTCAGCGAAGGCGTGGATGTGAAAACACGCATGGATCGGTTGGGTCACGTCTCCGAGAACACGAACATGATCTACTCCCACGTCGGAGACGAGGCGCAGCTGGCGGCTTCCGAAGCGATTGAGCGTCGGCTGGAGAAAGCTCGAAAAGAACTTGAAAGCAGGAAGTCGGGGTCAGAGGCCCCGCCTTCGCTCTTATCTGTGACGCTAAGTGTGACGCCGAATCAGCCTGTTCCGCTAACTGATTGAAGGAATGGAGCCGGCGACCAGACTTGAACTGGTGACCCTCGGTTTACGAAACCGATGCTCTACCGACTGAGCTACGCCGGCCAAACGGAACAAAAATGCTCACCCGGTAGGGCCAGCGTCGCCGCCAATCCAGCGGGTGAGCATCTCGAGAGGAGAATAGAATGGCGGACGCGCTCCGCCACCTAAACTCACAAGAAGTCTAGAAAAACCCTCAGACTATGTCAAGAAGATTTTCAGGAATTTTTTTGGCAGATAAGCTATTTAGTTTCATTAACTTACAGTAAAACTTCGCCATTGGAAATCGATATATGGGAAAAGCCCAATAAATCCCGCCTTGCTATCCTAGAATGCTTGTAAGTTATTGATAAAACAATAGATGCTAAGTTCTCAGATTAAGCCTGATGATCTGATCGTCATCGGCATGGCCCCATTGCCAGTCGGGAAAGAATCTCGCCGCAACTCTCCGTGAGAGGAAAAAAATGATTCCCGCAGTAAGACCTCCGGCGATGAGGAAGGCCGTGAGGATGAAGATAGCCAGAATCATCTGGATGAGTTGCAAGGTAAAAGATCTTTCTGTGACGTAGCGTTCGTCCCAACTCACTCCCTGGGTAACGCGGAACTGATCCATCAGCAGGGAGGCTGTCTCCGAATTGCCCGCGTGGAGGACCAGAAACACGAAGGAACCTCGGCGCCGCCCGTAAAGCGTGTCCGCCCCGCGCTCCTGATTGAGTGCAAGGAAATTCGTCAACGCCCCGAAGCGGACCCGCGCAATTTGCGGCGTGGGGTAACTGATGGCCATCAGGGTCGAAGGTTCTTTGGCTGTCTGGTACTGGCCAAGTTGAACTTCCGCGCCTTGCTCAAAGCCGATGAGGTCGGTGCGGAAGGCGGGCAGCGCGCGCTTGGCAGCTTCGAGCCCGAAGAGATATTTCTCGCTTCCTGGCGTCAGATCCCTCACCGGCAACCGCAGGGGGAGAGTCGTGAGCGGATTGGCAGCCGGTTTGGTTCCCCCTACGAAGACAAGTAACGCCAAGGTGTCGTTTTCCGCCAGGGTTGCATCCTTGCCTCGCAGGAAGCGCAGGAAATTCTTCCCGCGTGCCATCAGCGTACTGTTCGCGTCTCCGTAAGCGAGGTCAACCCCCTTCTCGGGCAGCATCCCAGGCGTGGTATAGAAAGTCAGCAGCCCGTAAGCGGAAGTGGCATCCGGCGCGGGCTCCACCACGACCTGCACTCGCGTCTTGCCGAGCTCGTAGGTCCGCAACTCCAGTGCCTTCACGCCGTATTCCTGTTCAATGGCCGGATCGCCGCCATACTTGCTCACCGCGGAAAGTGGCAGGGGTCCGGATTCCACTAGACGCCAGTTGGCGGCTGGCACCAGGGGCATGACCAGGGGTTTCTGCTGGGCAGGGCAGAGGAAGGGTATTGCCGTAAGCGCGACCAGGAGCCAAAGCTGTTTCGAAAGCCGCCGAGCCATCACTTTTTCAGGATATCAGAAATCCGGACGGGCGGCGGCGGAAGTTTGCTGCGAGGCAGCCCGCTCGACGGTCGCAATTTCACCGAGGTTCTTCACATACTCCACAATCCCGCTGTAGAGCGCGCTGGCGATCTTCTCGCGGTAGTCCGGACGCTTCAGCATCCGCTCGTCGCGGGGGTTGGTCAGGAAGGAAATCTCCGCCAGCACGGAAGGCATGTTGGCGCCGATCAGCACCACGAAGGGTGCTTTCTTCACCCCGCGATCGCGCTGCGCGCCGCTGGCCTTAGTCATGCGCGTATAGACTTCGCGCTGCACTTGCTTGGCAAGATCCTGCGATTCCTCAATCTTCTCAGTCATCGCGATTTTTTTGATCAGATTCTGGAGTTCATGCACGGATTCCTGTGAGGTGGCGTTTTCGCGGGCCGCCACTTCCAGCGCCTCGGGGCTCGAGGTGAAGTTCAGGTAATAGGTTTCGACGCCCCGCGCATTCCGGTCGGGGCTGGCGTTGGCGTGAACGGAAAGGAACAGGTCCGCGCCCTTCTCGTTGGCGATGGCGGTGCGTTCTTCCAGCGGGATGAACGTGTCGTCGCTGCGCGTCATGATGACCTCGCAGCCGGTGCTGTGTTCCAGGAGTTCCTTAAGCCGCAGGGCCACGTCCAGGACCACGTCTTTTTCATTTAGTCCCGTGGGCCCGATGGTTCCCGTATCGTGACCGCCGTGCCCGGGATCGATGACGATGCGGCCAATCTTCAGGCCTAGAGCGCGCGTCAGCGTGCGCGAGCCCGCCTCCGTGGGGGCCGCCGGTTGGACGGCGGGCGCGGGGGGCGTGGCCCCCGTCTCGGCTTCGGCCTTGGGCTTCTTGTGAGTTTCCGGCACTACGGGAGGTTTCCGCGAGGCTGTCTCCTTCTCCTCCGCGCCTGCGGTCGTGGACTCCAGACTATCCGTCTTGGCCTCCACGGCCCGGGGAGCAGGCGGAGGGGGCTTCGCAGCCATGTCAGCGCGCGCTCCAGACGTGACGGCGACCGAAACCGGAGCACTCGGAAGTTTCTCGGCCTGGCGGCCCTCGGGGCCGGGGAGCGTGCCTGCCTGCGCAGGCAGGGCAGGTTTGGCGGCCTTGGCGGTTTGGGGCTGCGGCACGCCGTGCACGTCGATCACCAGCCGGAAAGGATTGGGGAGCGAGAAAACCGAGTAGTCCTCAATCTTCTCCACGTCCAGCACTATGCGCGTGACGTCCGCGGAAAATTGCGCCACGCGAATCTGCCGCAGGAACCCGTCTTCCACTGGAAACGTCTTGCCCACCAGCGCGGGGTTCAACCGCGCGTTTTGAAGGTTTAGTACGATGCGGTCCGGGTTGGAAAGACGCACCGTGTCGAATTTGATTTCGCCTTCGACTCCGATCACGATGCGTGAATAATTGGGGCCGACCCAGCGGCGTACCGCCGTCACTTCCGGCGGCCCCGCGTGCCCCTCTGCCGGGGGCTTCTCGGGCGGAGGAGGCGCAGCGTGGGCCTTAGCCCGCTCGGCCGCTTCGAGATCGATCTGCTTCAGCTTCTCCTGTGCGTCGGCCAGCTTGTCGGACTTGGGATAGGTCTGGACGAAGTCTTGGAAGGTCTGGCGGGCTTCTTCCCGATCCACGAGATCTGTGCGGTAAATCTCTCCCACCGTAAACAGCGCGTCGCGCGAGAGGCGGTTCTGCGGGTATTCCTTGATCAAGAAGCGGTAGGTCTTGATCGATTCCAGGTAGTACGAGTCGGAGGCAAAGACGCGCCCCATTTCCTCATAGAGTTCAGCTATGGCTGCGAGCGCCACGGGCGTTTTGCTGTAGGCAGGATTAAGGCGATAGACCTCGCGGTAGGCGTCGATGACCTTCCGATAGTCCGCCTTGCTGCGCTGGCTTTCGGGCTGGGATTCAAGCGTGGTGCGCAGCCGCTGGGCATGGTCGAGAGCCGCGATGGCGCCCTGGCGCCGGGCCGGCGATACAGCGCAAATAGAAAAGGCGGGCCAGGCCAGAAAACTGGCCACGAGCAGGACCCCTGCCAACCCTTTTCGTGAACCGATGACCTTCAACCTGGGTGTCTCCGCAATTCCCCGCTCGCACGGCGCGGCCGGCTGAACCAGCTCGCTCCCTCGCTATTCCACGTTCGTGTAATGCACCACCCCGTGCTCGTCGACGTACCGGGTGATGGAAGGTTGGGGCGGTTCCCGGGGAGTAGTGCTCTTGGCCGGCGCGGGCGCGTCCCCGGTTTGGTAGAGGTTCCTGACTTTGCGCACGTAATTGCGCGTTTCTGCGAACGCTGGAATGCCTCCGTAGCGTTGGACCGAGTGCTCCCCCGCGTTGTAAGCCGCGAGCGACAGGCCCAAGTCGCCCCCGAAAAGCTCCAGGAGGTACTTAAGGTAGTTGACGCCGCCCTCCAGGTTCTGCTTGGGATCGAAAGGGTTCTCCACGCCGAATCGCTGCGCCGTGGCCGGAACCAGTTGCATCAGGCCCATGGCGCCCTTGCGCGATACGGCCTTGGGGTCGTAATCCGATTCGACGCGAACGATGGCACGGACCAGTTCGGGATCCACTTTGAACCGGCTCGCCGTTTGCTCCAGCAGGCCGTCGATCTCCTCCGGCGCACGCGCCAGCGCCGCGGCCGGGTTGGGGCGAAAGCTGCGCGTCATCCAATCCACGTGGGTGGCGGCGTCGCCGGTGTTGACGTAAACCTTGTGGCCGTGCTCGTCCACTAGCATCACGATCTGATCAGCTTGGGCGGCAGTTGGAAGTAAGGTGTAAAGGAATAGCCCGCTCAGAAGAACGGCCCAGTGTGAATGGATAAGAATACGCATAGGGCTCCTCGCACCTCGCCCCTGGCGCCCGCTCGAGATTATTCCCCTCCCATTCACCCAGGCCCGGAACGCGTCCCATCACGCTCCCCCGCCTTCGCCCTTGCCGGGAGCCTCGCTTGGCGTCTGCACTCCCCTCAGGGCTCAGCCCATCGCGGGCCTTAGTTGCTATTGATTATAGCATCGGGCGTCAAGCCGAGTATACAGTACAGAGGTTGTTGTACGAAGGTTGTGGGTAGGGGTGTCGTTTGCGAGGCACGGGCGCTCCGAGGTGCCGTCATTCCCGCGCAAGCGGGAATCTATGAATGCATCGCCCCCGAAGAGACCCCTCACCCGTCCCGATATGCCGGGACACCCTCTCCCCTTGCGGGAGAGGGTGCCCGAGGCACGAGGGAGGGGGCCCCGAGCACCGGGGGTGAGGGGTATTTTTCAACCCCATTGGACTTTGACGGAACCCTGGACCCCGCCCAGCGCCGATTCCCTTTGCGGCAATACTTCTTGTTAGAATCCGCGCCACGGGAGAGTTTCCCTGGCGCTCATGAAGATCTGCCACACTTGCCAGCAGACCTACTCCGATGATGTTGAGTTCTGTCCGCGCGACGGCGCTCGCCTTGCCGCGCAAGCCACGGAAACCGAAGCGCAGCTTGCCGCTGGACTCTCTCGTCGTTTTCGCCTTGTCCGCCGCTTGGGCGCGGGCGGCATGGGTCCAGTCTTCCTCGCCGAGCAGATCGCGGTTGGCAACCGTCCGGTGGCGCTCAAGGTCCTGAGCCGCAAGCTGCTGGATGACCCCGAATTCCTGCTGCGTTATATTGTTTCCAGATCTGTCATGCATGCTAGAATATGACTGGATGGAGTTCTGTGTCATGAAGGGATGATTATGTCTAACGTTCGCTTGCGCGTTAATGAGAACGGCCGAGTCGTCCTTCCGGCGTCCTTTCGCAAGGCCCTTAACATCCGCCCCGGCGACCAAGTGCTGGCACGTCTGGAAGGCGACGAAGTGAGGATCACGACGCTGAAGCATCGCATCGAGCGAGCGCAACGCCATGTGCGGCAATTCGTGAAACCAGGAAGGTCATTAGCGGACGAGTTGATTGCCGAGCGTCGCGAGGCCGCCAAGCATGAGTAGGATTGTGCTGGATGCCTCGGCGCTATTGGCGGTGCTCAACCAGGAGCCGGGAGCGGAGAATCTGCCACCGGAACGTCTGGCCCAAGCGACCATCAGCACCGTGAATCTCGCCGAGGCCCACAGCAAATTGGTTCGGGAGGGCGTTGATCCTGATGAGGCTTGGGAAGATGTCATGAGCCCTATTCAGGAGTGTGCCCCGTTTACCGCGGAGCAGGCCAAGATTGCCGGAAGCTTGGCGGCCCAGACCCGTTCCCTCGGCCTGTCGCTCGGAGACCGGGCCTGTCTGGCTCTGGGCCTAGCCCTCAAGGCCCCGGTCTACACCACCGATCGCGCCTGGAAGAGTTTGAAGTTGGGAATCCGCATTCACGTCATCCGGTAGCGGGGAAGCAGTGCAGTAGGCAGTAAGCAGTAGGCAGTAAGCAGTAGGCAGTAAGCAGAAGGCCGTAGGCAGCGAGCGCCGTTGGCGAGTCCCGGCGCGCCGGGATGGGCACTTCAAACAGGCTCGGTCGCAATCGCGGCCCCGCCTTTTTGCTTTGGTAGCGCGGAGTTGTTCTTGAACTCCGCGGCTTGTATACTCGAAACCATCGAAGAGCCGCAGAGTTACAAACCAACTCTGCGCTACCGGCTGTTTGGACACGGGGACATCGCGCCTGGAATAGTCGCGGGGATGACCGTTCACCCTGGCACCATCATTGAAACCGTAAATAATCACGGATTGCACGCAGGCGCTAATGGCGGCTACCACGTGCATGTTCAACGTTCTGGCAATCAGTATAGTGCGACCCGCGGTCCGATTCTTCGACCATGTCATCAGTGAAGGGGTAACGCGAATGCGGATTGGGATTAGAGTCATGTTAATTGCCTGTCTGTGGTTGACCCCAAGTCGGTTGCCCGGTCAAGACGGGCCCCAGACACCATTGGGGGAGAAGAGCGGCTTCGGGACGATATACGGGACAGTCGTTACATCATTTTTCGAAACACGCCTTCACAATGTGCCTGTGTACGTCTTTACTTTGGCGCAAAGTCGGCGGCTCCGAGAGATGGACGAGAGCGCATACAAGCGTGCCCATGCTCCCGGCGTGGTCGATGGCGAGTTCGGGGCGATCGAGCGGGTAGCGCAGAGTTAGGCGTAGTTTGCCTTACTCTGCGGTTCTTAGCATGGTAACCTCAACGTGTTTATTAACCTCCAAGGAAGAAAGGCCGCAGAGTAATCCCGCTCGGGGCGGGATAACTCTGCGCTACGACGCGGGCTCATGCCTTCTACCCTTGGCATCTCACGACTTGTTCGTAAGCGCTTTTTCTACCGCTTCCGGGTTCCTATCAATCACCGTCAAATAGGCGCGCACCGCGCTTTCTGGACGCCTGCGCCCTTGCTCCCATTCCTGGAGCGAGCGGGGGCTCAAGGCATAGCGCCGTGAGAATTCCGCTTGCGACAGGCCCAGCCTGGACCGGATCGCCCTCACCTCCACATCCTCAGAAACCTCGACGTATCGCATGGGAAGGGCCGTCCTCCCCTCCACGTGATCGACAACTTCCTTCATGGCGGCAATCAGCAAGCGTACCGTAGGCGCCAGTCTCTGAGGTCTGCGGTTCCTCCTCAGATTCACGCTTCCGAATCCGAGGGGTCGCGGTAGGGATACCGGTTACCCGGTACCCCCCGCACAGATCCGGACGTGCGCTGGTTAGCGCATACGGCTCTTATCTCGGATGCGTGGCGGCGAAGCGCTGCGTTGGCCAAGGATGCAGAACGCGCGGAGCAAGCAACCAGCGGTCCGCGAGTTTACCCAGACGGTCCCAGTTGAGGCGGTGGCGTTGGCTGCGTTGGCGCAGTTGAGTTCGCCACAGTCGGGTCAACCGGTCCCGAAAGGTCCGCAAGCGGTCGAGGTTTCCCGGTACCGCGTGATAGTGGAAGTAGCCCTGCACGACCGACCGGAGCCACTCGCCCGTTGGCGCCACCGGATCGTGCCGACGCCGCCGGAGTTGCGGCTTGATTTCCTGCAACTTCCCCCGCAGGCGCTTGCTGATCGTCTGGCGCTTCACGGTAAAGTACCCTTGCCGGTTCTTCCCGCTGATATGCGTGAAGCCCAGAAAGTCGAACGTCTCGGGCTTACCTTCCCCTCTGCTTTTCCGGTTCAGCTCGGCATACCGCCCGAACTCGATCCGGCGCGTTTTCTCCGGGTGCAGTTCCAGCCCGAACTTCCCCAACCGTTCCCGGAAATCCTCCAGAAAACGGTCGGCTTCCGCCGGGTATGGGAACCCCAGGACCGTATCATCGGCATAGCGCACGACGATCACGTCTCCCCTGGCGTGTTTCTTGCGCCACGCCTTCACCCAGAGGTCAAAGACGTAGTGCAGATAGATATTCGCCAGCAGCGGTGAAATCACCGCCCCCTGCGGAGTACCCATCTCCGTCTCCGACCATTCGCCTTCCTCCATCACCCCGGCTTTCAGCCATTTCTGGATCAGCCGGAGAATCCGTCGGTCGGCGACGCCGTGCTCGACAAACTTGAGCATCCAGGCATGTGAAATAGCATCGAAAAATCCCCGGATGTCAGCGTCCAGCACATAGTTCACTCGCTTCTGCGTGAGCGCATACGAGAGCGCATCCAGCGCTTGATGCTGGCTGCGTCCTGGTCGGAAACCATACGAGAAGCCCAGAAAGTCTTCCTCGTAAATCGCGTTGAGGATGGTGACCACGGCCTGTTGGACAATCTTGTCCTCCAAGGCCGCGACCCCCAACGGGCGTTGCCGCCCGTCGGCTTTTGGGATATACACCCTTCTTGAGGGCTTCGCTCGATACGCCCCGCGGTGGACCCGGCGGTGCAGATCGACCAGTCGACCTTCCCATCCGATCTCATACTCCTGCCACGTCGTGCCGTCCACCCCAGGCGCCGCTTTCCGCTTCAGTGCGTAAAAGCTCTCCTGGAGCAAATCGACCGTGAGGTGGTGGAGCAAGGCGGTGAACTTCGTCTCCTTGTGTTCCTTCGCGGCTTTCCGCACACCCATCAACCCCTGGGACACGCGTGCCCCGCTCTGCGTCGGGTGCGTGCTGGACTGACGAGTGTTCTCCTTGATCAGCGGCCTTCCCTCTTCATTCTCCGCCAAGGGCTTCCCCGTGTTGTTCGAATGATTCATCGGTACTATGCCACTGTCCGACCCCTCGAAGACGTGCCTGCGGGCTGTACGGCAATCGCCTTTTCCCGCCGACCGGCCACGCTATACGGCGGCCGATGCCTCCGAGGTCTCCCGGTTCTCGTGCAGAAAGTGTCTAGGCGTGTCTGGGGTCTACGACTACGCAGGACTGCCCAGGGACTTGCGCTAGCGCCCCTGTGCATGTTGCCTTCCGCTGGTCTGACGGCGTCGGCGTCCCGATGGCACATTTTCGAAGCTCCATACCCAGCCCACCTATTCCCCTGTTTACGCTTCGCTCCGTGCCTCGCAGCACGTAGCGCAAAACTCGGGGCCGAGTGGATCGCTACTCCTTCCTCGTGAGAATCTTTCATTCTCTGCTTCCTGCCGGTTTATCCCGGCGCACCAGACCTCC
>Ga0208192_1001888_pt1 | contig 11152 bp, 12 predicted proteins | sample June2015DPH_13_1_2_FD_184711 | JGI IMG/M metagenome (GOLD analysis project Ga0208192, IMG submission 184711) | Peatland microbial communities from SPRUCE experiment site at the Marcell Experimental Forest, Minnesota, USA - June2015DPH_13_150... | ecosystem: Environmental > Terrestrial > Soil >... | reverse complement strand
GCTAGTGTGCTGTCCCAGAAATACGGTTACATAGTCTTTCAATCTTGGCCAGAATCGAGTCGGCCGTGGCTGTCCAGACAAAGGGTTGGCATTGGCTGTTGGAGGAGCGCACGAATTGATCGATTCTCGCTACCAGTTCCTTGACGCTCTGGAAGGTCCCACGTCGGATCGCCTGTTGGGTGATGCGATTGAACCAGATTTCGACTTGGTTCAGCCAGGAAGCATAAGTCGGGGTGAAGTGAACATGAAAGCGCGGTCGCAGCGCCAGCCAGCGTTTCACCCGTGGGTGCTTGTGCGTGGCGTAGTTGTCGACGATGATGTGGACATCCAGATCCGCAGGAACGTTCTGCTCGATTTGGCGGAGAAAATCCAGGTACTCCTGATGACGATGGCGGGGTCGGCAGCGACTCAGCACCTTCCCGGTGGCTGCGTTCAGTGCCGCAAACAGCGTGGTCGTTCCGTGCCGCCGGTAATCATGCGTCACGCCTTCAACGTAGCCCAGCCCCATGGGCAGCAGGGGCTGCGTCCGCTCCAGGGCTTGAATCTGACTCTTTTCGTCCACGCACAGCACCACGGCGTCCTCGGGGGGATGCAGGTACAATCCCACGATATCGCGCAGCTTCTCGACGAAAAACGGATCGGTCGACAACTTGAAGTGCCGCTGTCGGTGCGGTTGCAGCCCGAAGGCCTGCCAGATGCGATGCACGGTGGACTTGGCCAATCGCGTCTGACCCGCGATCTGGCGGACGCTCCAGTGCGTGCCCTGCTTGGGTCGGGTCTGCAGGGTCTTGGCCACCAGTTCCGCCACGCGCTCGTCGCTGATCGAGCGGGGGCGACCCGGGCGCAGCTCGTCGTGCAGCCCTGTCACACCCGAGCGCAGAAATCGGCGGCGCCATTTGCCCACGGTCGCGTTCGCCATCCCCAACTGCCTCGCAATCTGCTGGTTGGTCATTCCACCGGCACTGAGCAGAATGATTCGCGCCCGGTCGACCACACCGGCGGGCAACGAACGCGAACTGGCCAGCCCTTCCACTTGTTCTCGGTCCTGCTCGGTCAGGACCAAGGTCGCTTTCGGTCGTCCCATCGCCATAGGCACCTCCATTGTGCACCAGAGATGCCTATTTTAGGAGCAATACTAATGCCAATTACTTATGGGACGACACACTAGCGTATCGCGTATCGCGCCGTGTCGTATCGCGCCCTAGCGTCAAGCCTTTTGTGTAAATTCCTTGAGGGGCTTTCTCTCCCAGGAACGACTCAAGCGAGTGATCACTCCGAAGACGATGCGATCGCAGCTCGCAGGGTTGGTGAAGCTGGAGATGGGTCGCGTGCGGCGCCGCACCTCACGGAAGGCGCGCTCGATCATGTTCGTCGTTCGGATCTTCCGCCAGTGGGCGGAAGGGAAAGCGTAGAAGGCCAGCAACTCCTCCAGATCCCGCTCCACGCAGGCGACCGCCCGCGGACGGGTGGGGCGCCACTTGCGCGCCCAGCGCTGAAAGCTCCGCTGCGCTTCTCGGCGGCTGGGGGCCTGATACATGGCCGCGGCCTCGCCCACACACGAGCCCGCTTTCTTCGGCACCTTGTCGGCGATATTGCGCAGCTTGTGTGCCCAGCAGCGTTGCCGGGGGACCTGCGGCCAAACCAAGGCGAGCGCCGCCTGCAACCCCACGGAGCCATCGGTGATGACGAGCCGCAGCCGGCGACCCTCCAAACCGCGTAGAAACATCCCTTGTAAGAAGGCCGTCCAACAGGTCTCGCTCTCGCCCCGCGCCAACTGGTAGGCGATCACCTCGCGCCGGCCCGCAGCGGTAATTACATAGGCTACCAACACCCAGCGCCGCCGCACTTTTCCGCCGCTGTCGCGCACCTTCAGCACCACTCCATCCAGGAAGATGTACACATACTCATCCCGCAGTCGGCGCTGATGGAAAGCCCCCACCGCCGCGTCCAGTCCGCGCCCGATCCTCGACACCGTCTGCGACGAGTAGCTTTCACCCAACACTGTTTCCAGGACCTCGCCCACTTGCCGGGTCGATACCCCGCGCAGGAAGGCCTCGCGCACTAACTCGTTCACCGATTCCTGCCGTCGCTGATAGCGCCGCAACAGTTGGCTGCGGCAGCCCCGCCGGGTGCGCGGCACCCGCAGCCGGCGCAGCAGCCAAAAGCGCGTCCCTAAGTCCCGCCGGTAATACCCGTTGCGATAATCCCCCCCCTCGTCCCGCACGTAGCGTCCTACCCCAACCAATCGGTGCGTTCCGCCTCTTACGCCTCTTCTAACAATCGCTTCACCTCGCTCCGCACGTGCTCTCCCAGCTCTTTTTCAAAGAACTCTTTCCTCTCTTCCCAGGAAAGCTTAAGATGCCCGTGGTCGAGGACTTTCAGTTCTCGCATGAGGGTGCACCTCCTTCGTAGAGTTTTGCCGCTCTCGAAAAAGTACACCCTCTTTCTCTTTCAAAAACCAAATTTACACAAAGAAGTTACGCTACCCTTTTCCTGACCTGCGGCTCCGCCGTCCGTCGGCTGACGGATGCGGAAAAGCATCGCCTTTCCGGGACACCTGCGTCGCAATCGGCGCGCCGACAACCTCCTCTGCGCAGGCTGGAAGGCTCAGCCTTCCAGCCTGCGCAGAGGAGGAAAGCACGGGCACCAACCGGAAAGCCGGCCCGCCCGCGGCGGGTCCATTGTGTGCCAGAAACTCCCGTTCCGGTGTCATTCCGAGCGCAGCGAGGAGTCTCGCTCTGCGCCCAGGCGGATCGTCAGTTCGAGCCGGACCAGGGGCCACGCGGAGGAAAGAACCAGAGCAAGATTCCTCGCTGCGCGCGGAATGACACACCGTTGAGAGGGGCATAAACACGGGTACACTCAGTTTGCGCTCCCCTGAACCCCATTCCTGCAGCCTGCAATTCCTGTAGCCCTCATGAAATTAATTTGAGAATTCGGTACGCTTGTCAGCGTAAAAGGTCCTTGACTTTCAATCCTGTTTTAACGAATATCGAATACTCGAATGCCATGATTAAACTGACCAAACGCAGTAACCTTGCGGCGCAGATTACAGACAGGTTATTTGACGCGATCCTTCAAAGTGAACTGGAACCTGGAGAGCGTATTATTGAGACGAAAATGGCCAAGCAACTCGGGGTCGGCCAGAGTACCTTTCGCGAGGCCCTCCAAGCGCTTGAACATAGGGGACTGGTTACGAAAGAGCGCTCTACCTTCGTGACGAGGCTCACCCTGGAGGACGTCAAAGTCCTGTACTCCGTGCGGGCTAATTTGGAACCGTTGGCAGCTTCGATGGCATGCGGAAAATTGGCCGCCAAGGACATTCGACAGCTCGAATTGTTCCTTGATGAAATGAAGAAGGCCAGGCAGCGGCGGGATTTCACCACGCTTCTAAAGTATGACCTAGCATTCCATCAACTGATCTGGGAAGTACCTCAAGTGAGTTCCCTGAAGAGAATTCTGAATGTCGTGTTGTCTCCCTTGTTTGCGTTTTACTTGATCCGGCTCACCCATTCCTGTTTGGGTGATCTATCAATCGTCGAAGAAACGTTCAGGAAGGAGTACACGGACCATTGCAGACTACTTGCGGCGCTCAAAGAGGGAAACCCCGACAAAGCCGAGAGGACATTTAGAGAAGTTATCCAGAATTTCTTGCAAACAACTATCGTCGACGTAGGGGCAGAACCGGTCCAGGGCACGGCGCCACAACCTCATCCGGAAAGTGGGCAGAAGCGTGCGTCGAATCGATGACTGGCTCTTCGTCTCAACCTGCGATATCTGCTGAACGATTTGGGTGTGGCAGCATAGACAATTACGAGCTTTTGTGGACAGATGCGATTTCGTCGTCGCGAGCTGAAATGGCCGAGCGGGGAGCGAGCAGGTCGCGTACAGCCTGGATGATTACCTTCACGCTGAGTCCATAGTACTGCATCAAGGTTTCCAAGTCTTCGCCCGAGGCGCCGAAGCAGTCTTGGATACCCACGCTTTCTATCGGAACCCGGGAACGGCGCAACGCCGAGGCCACGGCCGACCCCAGCCCGCCAATCACGCTGTGCTCCTCAGCTGTCACCACTGCTTTCATGCCCTGCGCCTCGTCCCGGATGGCCTTCTCAGCCAAGGGCTTCAGGGTGCTGACGTTGACGACTCGGGTAGAAATGTGCGTGACCTCCAGGATTGAGACGGCTTCCATGGCCATGAACACCAAGTTGCCCGTCGCAAAGATCACTGCATCGCCGCCCTCTCGCACGCGACGCACACCGGTCCCGCACGGGCGACGATCAGGGGAAGCATCTGTTCAACTTCCGCGGCGTCGCAAGGACAAAGGACGGTCATATTAGGGAGCGAACGCATCAGGGAGATGTCCTCAACGGTCTGGTGGGTCGGCCCGTCGCCGAAATCTGACAGTCCCGCGCTTGACCCCACGATCTTCACCGGCAGGCGGGCGAGCGCCACGACTTGTCGAATCTGATCGTAAGCGCGCCCAGTTACGAACACGGCAAAGGAATTCACAAAAGGAATCTTCCCCTCAAACGCCAGATCCGCCGCGGTAGCCACCATGTTCTGCTCGGCAATTCCCATCTGCAGGAACTGTAGTCTGGCGACCACCCGAGATTCCGCTTCCGCCATTTTCTTGGGATCTAGTATCCCCGCTAAATCAGCAACATGCACCGACAGCCCCAGGCGGCGGATTTTGACCTTTTGGACCAGCGCCAGAATGCGCCAAAAAGACTGGGATCAGTCCGCCCGGTATGTGCAGGCGTGCTCGTTGCATGCCCGTCAACTGGTCACCGGTTCCGGTCGGCTGGATTCCGGAATGGAAGGGCGTTTATCGTTCCGAATCAATAGGTTCAGGTTTCACGGCCTTCTGGAGAGGCCCTTGCGCGTTTGAGGCATTCCGCTTCCTACGCCCCGCCGATTTCCCAGAACCCCGTTAATCAGGCAGTTGCGGAGAAGGCGACGCCAAGCAGCCTAACGGAGAGTGACAACCTTTGCGTCGTACACAATGCTTCCGCACACCATAGTCATAACTGATTCCGTCCTGGGCAAATCTCCCGCAGGAACCTTGAAAATATCCTGCGAGAGCACCGCGAGATCGGCCAACTTACCGGGTTCCAGGCTGCCCTTGTCTTTTTCTGCGAACTCGGCATAAGCGGACGTGAGCGTGTAGGCGGTGACAGCTTGCTCCCGGGTCAGCGCCTCCGCGGGATGCCGACTGTACGTCGAGGCCAGCAGGATGTTGAGGAACGGATTGTTGGGCCCGTCCGAACCGATGGCCACCGGGATGCCGGCGTCCAAGAGGGAACGCAGTGGTTGCAAGGCTTGTGCCCGCTGTTCTCCAAAGCGCTTAACGAACAGCTCTGGTAAAGTGAAATGCGTCGGATTCTGCACCACGATGACGCCGAGCCGCTTCGCCTTGGGAACCAGGTCGGGCAAGAGTCCGTCGCCGTGCTCTAGACGGACTCGCCGCTGCGACCACTCTTTTTCGCCGCCGGTGGCCTCCATCGCGTTCAAGAAGGTCTCGGCCGCCCGGTCGCCCGCGACGTGAACTATCAATTGCTCGCCGTCCTGCAACGATTCGCGCAACATGTCTTCCATTTCTTGCTGCGAGAAATTCAGCTCGCCCGAAGTACTGGCACGATCTGTATACGGCTGTCTCATGGCGGCGGAGTGCTCGATCGGTGTCCCGTCGAGAATCCACTTGGTGCCGCTCACGGTCACCAAAGGCACAGGATGCCGCGGCAAGCCGCGTCCTTCCTGCGTAATTGGCCCGTGCTCGTCCGTAAACCCGAACCAAATGACTCGCACTCGAATCGTAGGAGGAACTCTCTCGAACAGTGCGACGGCCCGCTGCGCGGTGATAGGCATCGCCATGTCTTGAACGGTGGTGATGCCCATTTGCGCGGCTTTCCCAAAGAAATCGTGCAAGTCGTTCGCTGCTTCCTCGTCGCTGACCAGTTCACTGAAGCGGCGGCCAATCCGAAATCTGGCGAACTCCAACGCCATGCCCGTCAGCTTGCCGTCGGCCCGATTGCGGACGTACACGCCGGCTTCTGGATTCGGCTCGTCTTCACGGATTCCCAGTTTCTTCAACCCAGCTGTGTTCAAGAGCGCCGCATGTCCCGTCCAACACGCCAGCTCGACGGGATGATCGGGTGCGAGCTCATCGAGCGCGGACCTGGTTGCTCGCGGATCGTCGAGTACCGTCGCTCCGAATGTGCCCGTAATCCAAGTCCCTTTCGGAGCTTTGGGAACCGCCGACGAGAGAGTATCCTTGATTTCCTGCCAGGTAGGGTTGTTACCGTTGAGCGGCAGTTCGTACCGGTCAGGCGCGCTTCCCAGGTGATCGTGAGCATCGTTGATTCCGGGAATTACAGTGTGGCCAGCTAAGTCAATGCGCCGGGTCGCGGTGCCTGCCAGCGCGACAATATCTTTGGAAGCTCCCACGGCAACGATGCGCTCGCCGCGGATCGCCAGCGCCTCGGCATACGGCTGGCCGGAATTGCTCGTGAAGATTTTCCCGTTTATGAGGATTAAGTCCGGAGGAGATTGTTGGCCCAGAACTCGCGCGGCCAGGAGACTAAAGGCAGTTGCTACAAGAAGCCCTTTGAAGGCGGTGGTGTGCATCGCTACCTCCCGTGGCGGCCCTATCGAGATTACGTCATATCGCCAAGCGAGTCCGTCTTTCCCCAACACGACGCAGTACCCACTCCCGCCGGGACGGTGAGAGTGTCACTTCTCTTGCGACTTCAACGCCGAGCGCAGCTTGTCGGCGAGTGTGCCGAGGCCCTCGGCGGGAGGAGCATTGCGCTCCGTCCACTCGCGCACTTCGTCGGCCTCGCGCGCTTCCATGACTGCCTTCGCGCTCAGGCGGATGCGCCGGCCTGACGGATCGATTTCCAGCACGATGACCTCGACGTCCGCCCCGACCGGAAAGGCTCGCCGGAGATCGCCTTCCTTCGCGATGCCGGTTTCGCTCAAGGGGATGACACCGGTACGCCCGGGGGCCAGGAAGACGAACACACCGAATTTCTCGTATCGCTCGACCTTTCCCGTCAGGCGCGCGCCCGGAACGATGTCGGGCCGGGCTCCCGTTGCCCCCGCGGCCCGCCCCCAGGCTTCCTGAACCAGCGCCACGCCGATCCGTTTCTGCTCGGGGTCGATGGCGAGAATCTCGAATGTGGCCATCATCCCTGGAGCGACCTGACCCGCCCAGCCTTCCGATCGTCCGGAGGGCTCGAACGTGGAAGCATGGGCCAGCGCCTCGATGCCCGGCTCGAGCTCCACGAACGCCCCGAACTGCGCGACGCGCGTGACGCGGCCTGGCCGCACTTGGCCTACTTTGTACACCTCGGGCACTCTCGACCAGGGGTCGGCGGAGAGCTGCTTCAACCCGAGCGAGATCTTCTGCTTTTCCTCGTCCACGCGCAGGACCTTGACCGTGATCTCGTCGCCCGCTTTGACGATCTCCGCAGGGTCCGACACGCGGGACCACGCCATCTCGGACACGTGGAGTAGCCCCTGGACACCTGCGCCAAGATCGACGAACGCGCCGAACTCGCGGACGGAGGTGACACGGCCGGTCATGACTGCACCGGGGACGATCTTGTCGCGGACCTTGCCGGCATTCGCCCGCTGCTCGTCCTCGAGGAGCGCGCGACGGCTGACGACGATGTTCGAGCCGCCTTCCTTGTACTCAATGATGCGGAATTGGTAGACATGTCCTTCGTGCGCCGACGTGTTTGCGCCGCGGACGTCGATCTGGGAAATCGGACAGAACGCGCGACGCCGGCCGATGCGCACCTCGTAGCCGCCCTTTACCTCCCGTTCGACCTTCCCTTCCACCGGCAGGCCGCTCTGGAAGGCAGCTTCGAACTGCCGATCGGTCGCGGCCGCTCCAGCCAGCTTCCGGGAGAGCGACAGTCCGCCTGACGTCGATACCACCAATGCCTGAACCAGGTCGCCCACCGCGACCTCGAACTCGCCGTCGGCGTTCTTCAGTTCGGCGATATCCATTACCGCCTCACCCTTGCGACCAACGTCGACTAACGCCACCTCCGGGCCGATGGCGACGATCCTGCCCTCGACGAGTTCGCCTTGCTCGAGGCGCTTGGCCTGGACCGAAGCCTCGAACATCGCGGCAAAGTCTTCCGACTGATCACTCACAGCACGCTCCTCGTCATGATTGGGCTTCGCCCGCCGGCACTCATTCCCTCGTGCGTGCACGAACGGACAACCAGCGATTGTACCAGCAGGATCAAGTCATAAGAAGAGCGAACTCAACCGCCCGCCAGCAGCAACCAAGTCGGTTCCGGCGCCGCATTCGGTATAGCCGGAGCTATTATGGCTGCACAGGCCATGCAGAGCATGTTGTTCGGAATCCTCCCTCGATGCTCGAACCTACTTCGTCACAGGTGCTGTACTCCGCACCCTTATCGCCGCAGCCACCCTGCTGCCGGCCGAGCGGGAAGAGAGTATCGAACCCATACGCGCGCGGCGATCCGAATGAGCCAGCGCCTATCCATGGCATTTTGGATCATCGGAGAATCGGTCATTGTGGGGGTTTTTATGTCTTCTTTGGCCCTTCGGTCAGATTCCCGGAGGTTTAGCGCCCGTATAACGGCCTACTCGTGGAAATCCAATCCCTGACGCCCCCGAAGTCCGCTTCGAGGACCCGAACCCCGTTTCCGGGGAGTTTGCATGATTGCTGGTGGGAAGGGCGTTTATCATTCCCAATCCGGCGAAGTCCCACTCAGCATAGTTTCTGAGTGCATGATTCAGTAGGAATCCATGGGGAAACGGAAGTGGTCATGACTAGGCTCATCCAGACGTATGCTTGAACCTGGAAGGGTAAGGACGCAAGGGCTGAGCTCAAGGGCTGAGTTCAATTGCCCGAACGCGACAATAAAGTAAAATCCGGATGGATAGTCAGTAGGCAGGAGAGAGCTTTGAAGCTGGGGTGGGCCCCTTCGGTGAGACAACCAATTAAGGAGCGATTCCTCCCGTTCATTCCCCCTCTCAGGCGGGCCTGGGACCAGGGATTGGTCGTCTTCCGAAACGCCTGCAGCGGGCTGGAAGGCGACAAGCGGCGGCTAAGGTGAGGGCACGGTCGCTGAAACTTCATTCGAGTCCGCACTCTGAGTGACATCATTCGACGCCACGGCTGTAACCACATAGTAGTACGTCTGCCCTGCTTGCACAGTCGCGTCGGTGTACGTGGTTCCGTTAATAGGCGTGGAATTCAGTTCCGTCGGGTACGGCCCTCCCGAGGTCGTGCCACGGTAAACATCGTACCCAACTACGCCGGCAGTCGTGCTGGCGGTCCAGGATAGAATCACGTCGTGCGTTCCCGCGCCGGAGAGGCTCACCGTCTGCGGGCTGCCGCTGGCATTGTCCGCGATGCTCAGCGAGGCCGCCTCGGTCCCGGCAACGGAAGGCGTGAACATCACCACAATCGTGCAGTTGGCACCTGCCGCCAGCGAACTGCCGCACGTGTTGGTCTGAGCAAAGTCGCTGGCATTGGTACCCGTCAGCGCGATGCTAGTGAAGTTCAGCGTCGTGCCGCCACTGTTCGTAAGTGTCACAGCTTGGGCGCTACTCGTGGTCCCGAGCGCTTGGCTTGCAAACGTCATGCTGGGGGGCGACAAGTTTGCCGTGGGTTGTGCCACATAGGTGACACTGGCGGTTGCGGATTGTCCCGCCCTATTCGTCACGGTATACATGCCCACATAGGTGTGCCCGACCGCCGAGGAAGGGACTGTCCACGAATAGGTGCCGCTCGCCGTAGTCGCTATCCATGGAGAATAGGGTCCGTTTCGGTTATCGGTATAGCTGGAAGTCCAGTAGACGCCGTTCGTGGAAGACCACGCGAAAGTGACCGTTTCCCCCACGCTGACCGTAAGGGAAGAGGCGCCGTTCGCGGTGAGCAAGGCGGACACCGGCGTCCTACCACGAGCTTCTGCTGTATCTTGCACAACAGTACTAATGTCTGCGCCGATATCCGTTCCATCCGTCGCGGCAGGGGTCACGGTATACCCCGTGGTATCCGGGAAGGTGGTATCGATCGTGGCCTGGGGAAGGATCGGAGACAAGCTTTGTGCGTTTGCTCTCAAGAACGTTATCCCGAAAAGCAAGACAAGGAGGACACGGCAGAGAAAGTCTTTGGCTTTAATATGCCTCATGGCTATTTAACGGGAATTTCCCTTTTAGCTCCCAACAGCCCCATACTATACACTCCTCAAGGGATTCCAGTGCTGATTCTTTCATTGGCTGGGTCCAGGGGCTCGGGACGGGGCCCCGTCTGCCCCATCGCGAGTCCTGAACCTGCCCGGCCTCGGCCTTTCCATCCGGTTTTGTCAGACACCTCTCCGCACCTGGAGGACTCTGGATCGTTTTTCACTGGCGCCATCAGGCTGAGCTATCCCGACGGAAGCGGCAGTTCGGCTATTCGCCCCAGCATACTGGCAAACAGACGCCGAGTCAGATGACTCTCCGCCAGGAGCAACCAATAGTACCGAGCGTGCTTGACCAATCGACCACCGGTTTTTACCAACCGCTGCTGCAAGCTCGTCAGAGTCCAGTTCCCGATTCTCTGGGGCAGCACCAGGCGCCGCCAGAGGTTGCCAAGATTATAGGCGATGATGGTGAGCCATAGCCGAACCTCGTTCGACCGGAACCGATGGCAGCTCAGCCGGGCCATCTTCGCTCACAACGTTGGCAATTGTGCACGGCGCACGCGGAAGTGATCCGCTTGGTTGTGCAGCTTCCATACCGAAACGTACTGCCACTCCGATGACTGTTGCGAAGTCCCTATCCCATCAACGATTTAGAGTTGATCGGTTGCGTCGCTATCGGATTGGGAATGAAAAGTCGGCTTCCCGTCCTAGACGCCGCTTGGGCGTAAAACGGCCTAACGCCGAAGTGCGACCTCTGACTCCCCAGAAGTCCGCTTCGGGCAAGTTGCCGTGTCTGCTTGCGGTCACTTGGCTGTATCGTCGAACCGTTGTTGTGGCTGGAGTTTGGCAAAGACGCGAAATGGCAGAGCGGCAATGATTCAGGACATTCGACAAAGACGCTCATCGGGCTGTGCGTGCCGGGGGAAACATGCAGCACTTCTGCCGGTGTGTTAAGCAGCAGGCGGCGTGATTATTGAGGA
>Ga0208192_1001870_pt1 | contig 11262 bp, 9 predicted proteins | sample June2015DPH_13_1_2_FD_184711 | JGI IMG/M metagenome (GOLD analysis project Ga0208192, IMG submission 184711) | Peatland microbial communities from SPRUCE experiment site at the Marcell Experimental Forest, Minnesota, USA - June2015DPH_13_150... | ecosystem: Environmental > Terrestrial > Soil >... | reverse complement strand
GTCACCCCTTTCACTTGTCGTTCAGCACCAACCTGTCAAGAGCCAGTAGCGTGTTGCCGAAATGGTGTCTGTTGTAGCTGCGCTTCTGCGATGCGCGGGACGTTCGTCCTCTGAAGAACGGCGTTTCGCATAAGCGCCGCTACACCAAATCCGCTGGAAATTGGTTTGGGCAACGCGCCCTCGTCATAAAACAATTGCCGTCTCGATTCCTCGGCCACCATGCCGACCGCTCTCGCGCTCAGACCTTCCTCCCGAACTTCTTCTCCAGTTCCGCGTACGAGATCTGAATCATCGTCGGGCGACCGTGCGGACAGGTGTATGGCAACTCGCACTTATGAAGCCGTTCCAACAGGGCGCGGAGTTCCTCCCCTTTGAGCGGGTCGCGCGCCTTGACCGCATGACGGCAGACGGTCGTGGCGATCTTGTCCTCGCCGAGCCGCCGCGCGTGCACTTCTTCGCCCGTCTGTCGCAGTTCGTCCACGATGTTGCGAAACGTCTGGGACAGGTTCTCCAATTGAAAATAGGGCGGCAGCGCATCGATCAAAAACGTTTTGTCGCCGAACTCACTGATCCCGATGCCGAGTTTGTGCAGCGTCTTCAAATTGCTTTGCAGGAACACTGCGTCGCGCGCATCCAGTTCGAGCGTCAATGGCAGCAGCAACTTTTGCGAAGGCGCTGGATCGCTTGCCAACTCTTTGAGCATTTTCTCAAACAGGACGCGCTCGTGCGCGGCGTGCTGGTCCATCAACACCAAGCCTTCGGGCGATTCGACCAGCACGTAGAGCTGTCCGATCACGCCGAGAATGCGCCACGCACCCTCGTCAGTATGAACCTCCTGTGTCGGCACGATGGCGACTTCACCGTGCAATGGCATTGTCATGGTGGGTTGTTGGTAGGGGCGACTCGCCGAGTCGCCCGCTCCCCGCAACACCAGTGGCGGGCGAGCCAGCGGCTCGCCCCTACCGACGGCAGATACTTCGAGCGGCCTCACAGTACCCTTCGGCTCAATCGCGTGCCGGACCGCATCGATCACGCACTGCCGCACGGCGAATTCGTCACGGAAACGAACCTCACGTTTGGCGGGGTGAATGTTCACATCCACGAGGTTGGGATCGATGTCGATGAACAGGAACGTGACCGGATACTGCCCCTTCATCAGCGCCGTATGATAGCCTTCCAGCAGCGCGAAGTTGATCCCCTTGCTCTCCACGGGACGCCCATTGACGAAGAGATGCTGCTGGCGACGATCACCGCGGCTCACGCCGGGTTTGCCGATGAAGCCGCTGACACTGACATCTTCTTTCTCTGACTTCACCGCAATCAACTGCTCGACCAGTTGGCCGCCGTACAACTCGTGCAATCGCGTTTGCAGTTCGGCGCTCGGGGCGAGATTGAACACCTCTCGCTCATCAACCACCAATCGAAACGCGACCTGCGGATGCGCCAGCGCGCAGAGCGTGACGATGTGTTCGATATGCGCCCGTTCCGTTTGTTCCGCCCGCAGAAATTTGCGCCGCGCCGGCAGATTGAAAAACAAGTTCCGCGCCTCGACAAGTGTTCCTTCCGGCGCGCCGACGTCCTTGACCGACAGAATCTTTCCGGCCGCCATTTCGATTTGCGTGCCGCCGAGTGTGCTACGTTCGCGCGTCGTCAGCGTGAACCGCGAGACCGCCGCGATGCTGGGAATCGCCTCGCCCCGAAAACCGAGTGACCGGATGCTGTACAAATCTTCGGCTTTAGAAATCTTGCTCGTGGCGTGCCGCTCCAATGCCAGCAACGCGTCGTCCCGGCTCATGCCGAATCCATCGTCGGCCACCGAGATGAGCGATTTGCCGCCGTTCTTGATGGTAACGGTGACGCGCCGCGCTTCCGCATCGAGAGAATTCTCCACCAACTCCTTGACCACCGACGCCGGCCGCTCGACGACTTCGCCCGCGGCAATCTGGTTGGAGACGTGTTCGGGAAGGAGTCGGATGCGATTCACGGGACTGATTATAACGGACGTTAAAACCGTTAAAAGGGTTAAAACGTGAAAACCGTCGAGAGCGCAAACGCAAGTGTCTTGTTAGCGCTCTTACCGGCTCCAACGCTTCAGAACTGTTTTTCCATCGCCACGCCGATTTCGTGGCCGCCGTTGTCGCCGTTGCGGACGGCGTTGATGCCGTAGCCGTAGGTCAGTAACCAGTTCGTTTCCCAAAACGCGCGGAAACTCAGGCCGGTGCCCACGCCAAAGTAGTTGTGCCACTCGTCGGAGCCCGGCGGCACCTGTTTCAGCACCGCCCAGTCGCCGTAAAGGTGGGCCGACACCTTGTGCGCGTCGGTGAGTTGCTGGCTGACGGCGAGATTGGCCATGCCAAAGTCATCCGCAAAAAACTCGCGCGTGTAATAACCGTGCAGCGTGGTCGTGAACGGCTCGACGTTGATGAGATTGCCGCCTATCTTGTACGCGCTCAACTCGTCGAGGTTATCACCCAAGCCGCCGCCGACCCGCGCGTAAAACGTCGTGCGTTCGACGGGGATTTTTCCGGCCAGAGAACCGTACACCCGCTGGTACGTGCTGTGCGCGGGCAGGAGATTGCCGTCCGGTCCAAACGCTTCAAACCCGCTGCGGTGGTTCGCGTCCGCCGCGACGTAGAGTTCCGCGCCGCGCCGGGCTGTCAACCCCGGCTCGATGCCGCCAAAGCGCAACTCGGCGGTCAGCGATTGCGTGAGAAAATCGTCGGGCAACGCGAACCCGCTCGTCGTGTCCGTTTTCCGGTAGAACGACCCGGTCACGCTGTAGGTGCCGCGCACATTGAGCGGCAACGGCGTCGGATTCGGGATCGTCTCGTTGACGAAGACGCGTCCCGTCGCCACGTCGCCATAGAACCGCTCGTGCGTCTGCAGTTCTCCCTGCCGATACGGCATGACGCTGTCGATGTACGCGCCCGCGCCCGCGCCCGCGCCGACCGCGACGTTCGTGTTGGCGGGAAGAAACCAGCTCAGTTCCGAGTCGGCGAACACGCCCGCGAAGATCACGCGCAGCGCGGTGTTCGTCCATGGATAATTGTTTTCGTTGAACCAGAAGTAGCCGAATGCGCTGGGTTGTTCTTCCCCTCTGAGCGGGAAACCGGTCTGCGCCGTCAGCGTGCGGCGAGATTCAATGTCCACCTGCGCCCGAGCGGCGTGCGCCAGCGACAAAACCAGAATGACAAACGCGATCTTCTTCATGATTGCCTGATGGAACTTCCCCGCGAAGCACTCGCACGATAACTTGACCCCTTGCGTGCCGCAATGCTAAATTCACCCCGCTTCGGGTAACAAGTTAGGATGGTGGCCGTAGCTCAGCCTGGTTAGAGCTCCAGATTGTGGATCTGGCTGTCGCGGGTTCGAATCCCGTCGGTCACCCCATCCTTCACTAGCACTGCTGCTGCCTCATACAAGCCGTTGAAAACACAATCGGTTGTGACGGTTCTAAAACCCTCTTTTTCGTCGAGCGTGAAACCGCCCGGACTTAGAACCGCCAGCAGTTTGGCCGTCGCTGGGTCGGCCATGAAAACATCCCGCAGCTTGACCAGTTCGCGCAGCCAACTGTATAGTTTTAATTCAAAGGGGTTGCCACCAGCCACCCCATTTATTGTTTCTTGTTTCGTCCCGACTTGCCATTGACCCGCCGCGTTTCTAGTATCGGCGCGTGCCCGACTCGAACGCTCCACACGCGCTGCTGGAAAAGCATTTCGGTTTTCGAGAATTCCTCGAAGGTCAGGAAAATGTCATCAAAACGATCCTAGATGGACAGGATGCGTTGGTGATCATGCCGACCGGCGGCGGCAAATCACTCTGCTATCAGCTTCCCGCACTCTCACTCGACGGAATCACCGTCGTGATTTCGCCGTTGATCGCGTTGATGAAAGATCAGGTGGACGGACTGATCGAGAAAGGCATTCCCGCCACGTTCATCAATTCCTCGCTCAGCCAGGCCGAAGTGGACGAACGCATCGGCGCGATGACACAAGGCAAGTTCCGCCTTGTCTATATCGCGCCCGAACGGTTCAAGAGCGAACGGTTTGTTCAAGCGTTGTCGCCGTTGTCCATCGCGTTGTTTGCCGTGGACGAGGCGCATTGCATTTCGCAATGGGGACACGACTTCCGTCCCGATTATCTGCGATTGAAATGGGCGCTCAAGGACCTCGGCCAACCGCAAGTCATCGCCCTGACCGCCACGGCCACGCCTGAAGTGCGTGACGACATCGTGGAACAGCTCGGCCTCGGCAAATTCGGCCGCCAACCGCCCCGCGTGTTTGTCTCCGGCTTTGCGCGCCACAATCTCACGCTCGGCGTCGCGGCGACGAAGGGCAAGGCCGCCAAACTGGAGTGCATCACGGAGTTCATCCGTCAACTCAACACCGGCATCATCTACTGCGCGACGCGCAAGAACGTCGAGAAAATCGCCGCGCATCTTGCCGAGCAACGCGTCGCCTGCATCGCGTATCACGGCGCGATACCTGACGATCAGCGCAAGCGCGCTCAAGACAAGTTTATGGGCGGCGAGTGCGGCGTCGCTGTCGCGACCAACGCGTTTGGGATGGGTATCGACCGCCCCGACTTGCGCTTTGTGGTTCACTACGATATCCCGGGCAGCGTCGAAGCCTATTATCAGGAAGCCGGGCGGGCGGGACGCGATGGCGAGCCGGCGCGGTGCGAGATGCTGTTCAACTATGCCGACGTGCGGACGCAGGAGTTTTTCATCGAAGGCGCCAATCCGACGCGAGAGATCATCGCCAATCTCTACCACACCTTGCACAGACTGTGCGGAAGCGGGGCGGTCGAGATGTCCATCGACAAGATTGCTGAGCAGGTTCCGGCCGCCAAAAACGGCATGGCCGTGGGCACGGCGCTGTATCTTCTGGAACGCGCCGGTTTCATCCAGCGGGATTACCGGCAAGGCAGCCGCACCTACACCACGCGACTGATCGAGCCTGTCAAACCGCTGGACGAATTGCCGATTGATTTCGAGCGGTTGGACTCGAAGCGCGAACGCGATTTCAAGAAACTGCACCGCATCATCGAGTACGCCGACCATCGGGGTTGCCGGCATCATTTCATTCTGGATTATTTCGGCGATACGGAGGCTGCCGAACATTGCAGCGTTTGCGACAATTGTTTGGCGCACGTCTCCACCGCCGCGCGGTTGCCCACCGAGGAAGAAACCGTCATCATCCAGAAGACGCTCAGTTGTGTCGCGCGCGTCAATGGCCGCTTCGGGCGCGCCCGCGTCGCGCAAACGCTCGTCGGCTCCCGGTCAAAAGACGTGGTGGACGCGCGCCTGGACCGGCTTTCGACGTACGGCCTGTTGCGCGACGTGGGGGCGGATTATGTCTGGAGTCTGCTCGACACGCTGATCCGCGCCGGCTGCGTCGCGCTGAGCAGCGGCAAATATCCGACCCTATCGCTGACTGAACTTGGCGGTGCCGTGATGCGGCGGAAGAAAACGATTCCGCTGCCGCTGCCCGATCTTCCTACAAAACGAGCGCCTTCACGCCCCGCCAAATCCGAACCGAAACGTGGCGCGGCTGAACCGGACGAGACGCCATTCGACGCGAAGATCTTCGACGCTCTCCGTCAATGGCGACGCGAGAAAGCGATCTCCTTGGGCAATGTTCCCGCCTACATCGTTTATCCGGACCGGACGCTGAAGGAGTTGGCGCGCCGCGCGCCGCAGACGGAAGCCGAGTTGCTCGAAGTGCGCGGGATCGGCCCGGCGAAAGCGCGGCAGTTCGGGAAGGAAACGTTGGCGGTTATCGCAAGGGCCCGCACCGACTAATGGTGGGTTTCACACGTCAAGGTAGGGCGCGACCGCCGGGCGCGCCGAACTTCCAATGGTTGAACGAACGGCGCGCCCGGCGGTCGCGCCCTACCATTCAACTGTGACGCAGCCCTACCGCCGCGACACAAACGGATTGCCCTTGATATAGAATCGCAGGTGTCGCCGCGCCCACTCGCCGGCATAATCCACGCCGACGCGGGGGCGTTTGACGATACGGAAGTCCTGCGGCGCTTCATCGGTTGCGATGAAGAAATCGTCGCTGAGTAAGTCGTGTCCGTTTAGCCGTCCGTCGATTCCCATCGTTTTGCACAGCAACCCTGGCCCACTCGTCTTGCCGTCGAGATTCTGTACCGGCTCCAACGCGCGCAGCAACACTGCCGAAGCGTGGCCTTCGCGTTCCGTCACCACGTTCATGCAGTAGTACATTCCGTAAATCATATAGACGTACGCGAATCCCGGCGGACCGAACATCACTTCGTTGCGTTTCGTGCGACCGCGCGCGGAATGCGCCGCCAGATCGTGCGGGCCAAGATACGCCTCGACTTCAACAATCCTGCCAACGCGTTCGACGCCACGCGCAGCGCGCACGAGGTATTTCCCAAGCAAATCCTTCGAGACCATGATCGCGTCACGGTCATAAAACTCGCGTGGCAGTTTCTGCAACGAGAGCGATGCCACTGCCGGTAGCCGCACGCGATGTCGCTCGGATGAACACTGGATTTCCGTCATGCCACTGCGCACGATACTACAAACCGTCTTGAGATGTCAGTAGCGCTGGATTAACGTCCGTGCGCTCGAACGAATTGGAGGATTCATGACTGATTCCCGTCCTTCTAAAACTTATCTGCCAAATGGTGAGACAGACCTCCGTGCCTGTCCAGATTCGCCCGCACAGGCAGAGACGCCTGTGCCACCGGAGGTTTGTGAGACCGCCTCTAATCTGCACGCCGCCGCGAAAGAACCACAGTGAGCAACGGATCCTCGCCCCCGGCGTCCGCTATGAGACAATCCGATCTGCCGATCCTTGAGATCAAACCGCAACTGCTCGCCGCATTGGCACGACACCGGCGGCTGATTCTCACCGCGCCGACAGGCTCGGGCAAATCAACACAAGTGCCGCAGATGTTGCTCGACGCCGGGTTGCCGGGCGACGGGCAGGTCGTTATCCTCCAGCCCCGCCGGTTGCCAACGCGAATGCTCGCGGCATGGGTCGCGAACCAACGCGACGTAAAACTCGGCGGCGAGGTCGGATACCAGATGCGGCTGGACAACGTCACCTCCGCCGCGACGCGCATCCGCTACGTGACCGAAGGCGTGCTGGTTCGCCAGATGCTGACCGATCCCGAGTTAAAGGGAGTCAGCGCGATCCTGTTCGACGAATTTCACGAACGGCATCTGTACGGCGACATCACGCTGGCCCGCGCACTGCAAATCCAAGAAACGACGCGCCCCGATCTTCTTCTCATCGTCATGTCGGCCACGCTGGATGTCGCGGCGGTTCAAAAATACCTCCAGCCTTGTGCCGTGTTGTCGTCGCAAGGCCGCACTTATCCCGTTGCCATCGAGTATCTGCCCAAACCTGCCGGTGACATGCCCATCTGGGAACTCGCCCCTGTAGAACTCGAACGCTTGGTACGCCAGCATCCCGAAGGCGATGCTCTCATTTTCATGCCGGGCGCGTATGAGATCAGCCGGACGGTACAAGCGGTGCGCGACACGCTTGGCCAACAGTTCGTCGTGTTTCCGTTGCACGGCGAATTGCCCCCGAACGATCAGGATGCTGCTGTGGCCCGATACGACCGGCGCAAAGTGGTGGTCTCCACCAACGTCGCGGAAACATCGCTCACGATTGATGGCGTTCGCCTGGTGATCGACAGCGGGCTGGCCCGCATCCCGCGCTATGACCCATATCGCGGCATCAACACGTTGCTCATCGAGAAAATCAGCCGCGCCTCAGCCGACCAGCGGTCTGGGCGCGCGGGACGCACCGCGCCAGGACATTGTTTGCGTCTGTGGACAGAACGTGAACAGGAAGCGCGCCCGACCCAGGAATTTCCCGAGGTAAAGCGTCTGGATCTTTCGGAAGTGGTCCTGACGCTCAAAGCGAGCGGCGTGGAGGACGTGAAGAAATTCCGCTGGCTGGAAGCGCCCGACCCTCGCGCGCTGGAGCGCGCCGAGGATCTGTTGGTGGATTTGGGAGCACTCGAAACTCATTGTGGCGCAACCGTCCCGGTTGCGGCCGTCAACGACCGCAAGTCAGAGGCTTGCGCTACGAGGATCACGCCCCTGGGCCGTCGCATGCTCGCATTTCCTGTTCATCCGCGTTACGCGCGGATGTTGCTGGCGGCCCAAGACTACGGCTGCGCGCGGCCCGTCGCGTTGATCGCCGCGTTGACGCAAGGGCGAGATTTGCTCGTGCGCCGCCAGGGCAAACAAGTCGAGGACGCGCGCGACGATCTGTTCGGTGGCGAGACGGAATCGGATTTCTTCGTGCTGATCCGCGCCTGGCGCTACGCAGAGCGCAGCGGGTTCAACCTCGATCGCTGCCGCCGACTCGGCATACACGCTCAATCCGCGCGGCAGGTCGGGCCGTTGTTAGAGCAGTTCCTCGACATTGCCAAGCGCGAAGGTCTCGACGTGAATGAAACATCTCAACGTGCAACGCTCAACGCTCAACGCTCAACGCTCAACGAAGCCGTCCAGAAGTGCGTGCTGGTTGGGTTCTCCGACCATCTCGCCAAACGTCTCGACATCGGCACGCTGCGCTGCGAACTGGTCCATGGCCGACGCGGCGTTTTGGCTCGTGAGAGCGTCGTGCAGAAAGCCCCGATGTTCGTCGCAGCCGAGGTGCGCGAGGTGGAAAGCGGAAGCGCCAAGCACAGAGAGTTGAATGTGGTGCTCAGCCTGGCCACGGCGATCAAGGAAGAATGGCTGCGTGAATTGTTTCCCCAAGATTTTCATCAAGCACAAGAAGTCGTGTACGACGCAAGTTTGCGACGCGCGTTCGCCGAGCGCCGAACGGTTTTTCGCGATCTGGTGCTGGAGGCCGAGCGGTCGGAAGTTGTAGGGCAGGCTTCCAGCTTGTCCAAGGATCAGGGGCAGTCAAGCAAGATGCTTAACCTACGGGCGCGCGCCGCAACGCTGCTTGCCGACGAGGTTCTCAAGGGCAATCTCGTGCTGAAAAACTGGGACGAATCGGTTGAACAATGGATCATTCGCGTAAATCGGTTGCGGGAATGGATGCCTGAGTTGGCGTTGCCTGCCATCGGGGATGATGACCGACGCGCCCTGCTCCAGCAGATTTGTCTCGGCGCGGTCAGCTACAAGGAAATCAAAGACAAACCCGTCTGGCCTGTCGTCAAGTCATGGCTGTCTCAGCAACAGCAGGCGTGGATAGAAGCGTACGCACCGGAGCGGATCGAGTTTCCGCAACGACTGCAGGCAGGGACGCCCACGCCACCGCGCAAGGTGAAGGTCATCTACTCTGTCGACGTGCCGCCGACGATTGCGGCGCGCATTCAGGATTTGTACGCCATCAAGGAAGCGCTGTGGATTGCCAACGGCCGTGTTCCCGTCCGCATCCAAGTGCTCGCGCCAAACAACCGCCCGGTGCAGATCACCGAGAATCTTTCAGTTTTCTGGCGCGAAACCTACCCAAAGATCAAACAGGAACTCCAGCGCAAATATCCGAAGCACGAGTGGCGTTGAACGCCCCAGTAGCGCGGGCATCTCGCCCGTTGCTGTTTGAGGATGCCGCACGACACGGGCGAGACGCCCGCGCTACTATCTACGGGGCAGTGCCAAAATGTGCGCCCCTGCTTTGGTGTTGAGCCAGAAGCGATTCTCGCGTAGGAATATTGTGATCACACCACGCGCCCGTAGCTCAACTGGATAGAGCATCGGTCTTCGGAACCGAGGGTTGGGGGTTCAAATCCCTCCGGGCGCGCCACCCTTCAATCGGCTCGGTTACTCCGAATCCCCGGCGAGGAATGGTGTTGGGAAACTGTTCTGACGCGAACGCATCAGCACGGCTTCGACGCGCGCAATCAGTTCGTCGAGTTCAAACGGCTTCGTCACGTAATCATCAGCGCCCATTTCGAAGGCATGCAGCCGGTCTTCCAACCTCGTCCGTCCAGAAATGACGACGATTGGCGTCTGGTGAACCGAATCGGTTTTGCGAACCATTCTGCAAATGTCGTTGCCATCCAGCCGCGGCAGCGTGAGATCGAGCAGCACCACATCCGGCCTGGTTTCGAGAATGGCGTTGATCGCCGCAATGCCGTCAGCCGCTCGTTGGGTGCGAAAACCCTCCTTTTCCAGGGCGGTCGCCACGAGTTGGGCCACCGCGTCGTCATCTTCAGCAATCAGGACAGTCTTGCTGCGGATGGAATTCAGCCGTGATTTCATGCAATGTAATTTAGCAAGCGCAGTGCCAACACTGGCCTTCAAACGTGATTGGGCTTGTCAATCGAACACCACGGTTTTCTTGGCATAGACGAGAATCCGGTGGTCGATATGCCAGCGCACGGCGCGGGAAAGCACCGCCTTTTCCAGGTCCCGTCCCTTTTGAATCAAATCCTCAAGCTGGTCGCGATGGGAAATGCGAATGACATCTTGTTCAATAATCGGACCATCGTCCAACACTACTGTGACGTAGTGACTGGTCGCGCCGATCAGTTTGACCCCGCGCTCGAACGCGCGGTGGTAAGGCCGCGCACCGCTGAACGCCGGCAGAAAGGAATGATGGACGTTGATGATCCGATGCGGATAGTGACTCACAAAGTCGGCGGACAGGATTTGCATATACCGGGCCAGCACGACGAAATCCACCGCGTGCTGACGCAATAACTCCAGTTGCTGTCGTTCCGCCTCAGCCTTGTCGTTTGGCTCAATGGGAATACAATGAAACGGAATTCGGTGAAACGCTGCCAACCGTTCCGCATCGCGATGGTTGCTGACAATCACCGGAATCTCACAAGCCAGTTCGCCGCTTGCGTGGCGGTAGAGCAAATCCGCCAGACAGTGATCGTATTGGGACACGAAGATCGCCATCTTCGGCCGCGCTGCCGAAAGCTCCAGCCGCCACTGCATCTGAAACTGTTCGGCAATCTTCCCAAACGCCGATCCAAAATCCGCAATCGGCAATCCAAAATCAGTCAAGTCCCATTCGATCCGAGTTAGGAACAAACCTTTGTCGGCGTCCTGATGTTGATCGGCATGGTGTATGTTCGCGTTGTGGCTGTACAGAAAATCCGATAACGCCGCAACGATCCCCTTGCGGTCAGGACAGTCAACCAGAAGAATCGCGGTGTTTTTCATCGACTGCGTCCCAGTTTTCCACGCTTGGGCATAGCTTCGCAATGCAAATCTCACTTTTCAGCATCGCCCGTCTGTGACAGACTCCTGGGATGACTCGCATCAAACGCATCGGCATCCTCACCGGCGGCGGCGTCTCG
>Ga0208192_1001851_pt1 | contig 11335 bp, 8 predicted proteins | sample June2015DPH_13_1_2_FD_184711 | JGI IMG/M metagenome (GOLD analysis project Ga0208192, IMG submission 184711) | Peatland microbial communities from SPRUCE experiment site at the Marcell Experimental Forest, Minnesota, USA - June2015DPH_13_150... | ecosystem: Environmental > Terrestrial > Soil >... | reverse complement strand
AATACGCCCCGACCCTCTGCCCGGGGGTCTGGCAGGTTGACGAAAAACCTGGGTGGCGCATACGTTCCGCAATATGGAATGTGTGCGCCCCTTAGAGATCGCTGTGACCGCATACATGCCAAAAAGCGGCACGTATGAGCCACCCGCGGAAAACGGAAGACCACTCGACGCGTAGAGTGACCTTTCCGACGCCGCGCCCAGTATAAAGGGGCCTGTATAGCGCGCCCAAACCAGCACCAGTCCCTAAGCACAGCCTCCGGGGAGCATTCATCGGGCACCGCGCGTAGCTACCCCGTTTTTATAGGGGTTCACCGCAAGAACTGCTACTCTACGCAGTCGCCTGGTTCTGCCGCCATCGTCCCTTCGATGGCACTTTCATACCGTTCGCTGATTCGTGAGTCTTAACCGTTTGTCTCAAAAATGGGGACAATTCGACATGGCACTTTGGTGCCGTTTGGGTCGGCACAGTATGCCGACAAATCGGCATATTCGGGCCATTGCGCGATCCTGCCACGCTGCTAAACTTCCGTGGGATAGATCAACTTCCGTGACCGTGGGGCTTTGTCGAGGGGAGAAGCCCAGTCAATCACAGGACGATAGAGACTGCTACCGGCTAGCGAGCCCTTGGAGAGCACTCAACACCATTAGCGGAAGGCGATGATTCTTGTCACTCAAGGAAGGAAATCCAAATGACCACTAAAATACTGAAAACAACCATCACCCTCTTGGCTCTAGCGGTCCTTCTCTGCGGAGCGACACAGGCCAAGGCAGGATCAATCACGTACACGGTACAAGATACAGCCTCGGGCACTCTCGGTGCGTCGAGTTTTACCGATGCCCTGGTCACTGTCTCGTTTACAGGGAACACGGCTAACGTTTATGGGGGTTCCGGCTTCTGGGAAATCGACTTGGGGACGGCGTCAGTCAATATAGCCGGCACCGGGTCGGCGTTGTTTACCGACGCCATGTTTGTCTTCGACAATCAGGGAGCAGTGGCCGCAGGGATTGGGGACAACAATTGTATCGGGTGTAAAGCATCAGTATTGGACACCTATAATTCGGCCTTCGGCTCGTACGATCTGATGAGTGCCATCGGGCCCCTTAGCGGCGGTGTTTATTTCCGACCTGATCTCAGCTACGGCACCGACGCCGGCCTCTTACACTTCAGCGATGCTGGCGGGACTTCGTCTTTCAAGGCAGTAGTGACGCCGGAACCAGCTACCTTCACGTTGTTAGCGTCGTTGCTCGGCATGGCCGCACTAGGTCGCCGCCGGAAGAAGTAATCTGAATGGCCGTTGCAACGTAAGAACGGGTGGGTTTGGCTGGCGCACACATCGTTTGGAAGCTGTGAAATGGTCCCTGATAAGCAAGGCGAGCAAGCGCAGCGCGGACCTGTTTGGTAGGTCCGGGGCTTTTCGCGCCCGCCAGCTCTCGCCCTTGGGTTCAGTATTGCCTCCGCACGGCGCCGCGCGTAGATTGACCGCATGTCCAGGTTGGGGCGTCGGTTCCTTTATGACCGCGACATTTTCATGACCGTGGCTTACCTTGCGGTTATCCTGGCGCTACCGCAAGGTGCTTTCGCCTGCATGCTGGGCTGCCCCCTGTCGCCCCGCAGAAAGCCGCGAGCTTGCCGCTTACGGGGCCAGGGTTTGTCCTCAGGAGCCTGCCTGATCAGTCTCTTCGACCACCTTCTGCAGGGCTTCGCGGACGAGCGCCACATCTTGCTCGAGGGTCCGGTAAACTTCCGGCGCGGGGGCGAGATTCCCGCTGCGCGCCACCTGTTCCAAATCCGCGGCGGTTCGAAAAGCGTTTGAAGCAGAAAGCGTACCGAGCGAGCCTTTGAGGTAATGGGCGGCACGTTCAACAGTCCTGGGGTCCCCGCCAGCAATGGCCTCGCGGATCTTATCCATGCTTTCCGGGCTAACCTCCAGAAATGTATCAACAAGAGTTTTCAGGAGTTCCCCATCACCTTCGATCCGGGCCAACAGCCCCGACTTATCAAGGACTCCGGGTTCCGCGTTATTGCCCCCATCCTCCGTGCCGGAGGACTCTTGGGTTGGGTAAAAGGCCTTGATCGCCTCGAACAAGTCCTTGTTTCTGATGGGCTTCGAGACATAGTTGTCCATTCCGGCGGCCAAGCATTTCTCCCGGTCACCGGCCATGGCATGGGCGGTCATGGCCACAATGGGCAGATGCGCGCCGGTAGCCCGCTCCCTTTCCCGGATTGCTGCCGTGGCCTCGAAGCCGTCCATTTCGGGCATCTGCACATCCATCAATACCAGGTCAAAGCGATGCTTCTCGAGTGCGTCTAGCGCCTCACGCCCGTTGCCGGCCAGAACCACCTCATGCCCTCGTTTTTGAAGCAGGCGCAGGGCAAAGTACTGGTTGGCGGGGTTGTCCTCAGCCAGCAGGATACGAAGCCCTGCTGGGAGTTCTTGGTTCTCTGGCAGCTCAGGACGTTTCACCCGTTCCGGCGGGGTCGTATCCAGGGTTTTTGAACCGATTACGGCCAGCATAGCATCGCGCAATTCCTGCGCCCGGATCGGCTTGACGAGGTAGGCCGCCACACCCAATTCCCGGCAGCGCGCCGCATCGCGATGCTGATCCGTCGAGGTGAGCATCATGATCGTGGGACGGGCAAACTCCGGGTGGCGCTGGATTTGCTCTACCAAAGCGAAGCCATCCATGCCGGGCATCTGGGCGTCCGTCAGAATAAAAGAGAACGGTTCTCCCGTCCTCGCAGCCCCCCGCAGCGTCCCCAACGCAGCTTCCCCACTCTCTGCCAATACCGCTTTGCAGCCCCACCTATTCAGCAATTCGCCGAGAATGAACCGGTTCGTAGCATTATCGTCAACCACAAGCACGTGAAGATCCTCGAAGCGCGCTTCGAGCGGCGCAGGTGACTCGGGCGGGGGACTCTGGGCCAAAGCGAATCGTGCCGTGAAATGGAAATTGCTCCCGTGGCCCTCTTCGCTCTCCACCCAGATACGGCCGCCCATCATCTCGACGAGTTGGGAGGAGATGGCGAGCCCCAGGCCCGTCCCACCGAAGCGGCGCGCGGCTGAGCCGTCCGCCTGAGTGAAGGCTTCGAAAATGATGCCCTGCTTATCCTTGGGGACCCCAATGCCCGTATCCGCGACCTCGAAGTGCAAGGTTACGCCGCCTTCATCCCGGCATTCCTCCGCGATCGTGGCCATGACTTCGCCGTGTTCAGTGAACTTGATGGCGTTCCCGACCAGGTTGACCAGGATTTGTCGCAGGCGAGCGGGGTCCCCCGTCAGGTCAACGGGAACGCGCGGCAAGACGTGGCCGCCCAGTTCCAATCCCTTCTGGTGCGCCCGCACCGCAAGCGACTTGAGGGTGTCATTCAGACAATCCTCCAGATTGAAGACGTGCTGGTCCAGCTCGAGTTTTCTCGCTTCCATCTTGGAGAAGTCCAGAATGTCGTTGATCACTGCCATCAGCGACTCGGCGGAAACATTGACCCAATTGAGGTACTCGCGTTGTTCCCGAGTGAGCTCCGTGTCCAGCGCGAGTTCCGTCATCCCGATCACTCCATTCATGGGAGTCCGGATCTCATGGCTCATATTGGCCAGGAACTGGCTCTTGGCGCGGTTGGCTGCCTCGGCCTTGTCCTTGGCTTCGACCAACTGGGCATTGCTACCGGTCAGTTCGGCAGTGCGCGCCAAAACCTGTTCCTCCAGGTGGTTCCGGTGTCTTTGCAGTTCATTGTCGCGCAGTTGGATCTGGGTCAGCATTTCATTGAATCCGTCGATCAGCCGCCCCACTTCGTCATCGCTCTGCTTGACCGCGCGAACGCTATAGTCCTTCTCTGCGGAGACGATCCGCGCGGTCCTGGCGAGTTGCAGAATAGGCTTGGAGATAACCCCCTGCAATTGGGAGGACAGCAGGAAGGCGAACAGCGAACTCCCCAGCAGAACGATAGCGACAATGCCGGCGAAGCGCGTGAGGCGCGCCTGGATTTCCTGCAGGTCCGACTCCAAATAGACGGTTCCGACGGGCTGATCGTAGAGCAGAATGCCACGAAACAGGGCCAGCCGGTCATAGGTGAACCTGCTTCCATCGGGCTCAGCCGTGGGGACCGCAAGTTCTGGGCTCAGGCCGGCGCGCCGATAGAGGGCGAAGGGCTTGCCGTCGGCCGCATAGAGGTGGGCCGTCATGATGTGCCGATTGGCCTTTAATCCCGCGAGGAGCTCGTTGGCAGCCTTCTGATCGCCGAAGGTTAACGCGGCGGTGCTGTTCGACCCGAGAATTTCCGCAAGCGTTTCCAGGTCGCCCCGCATCGAGCTGCCGAAGGCAAGGAGGTCGTACGTGAGGAATGCAGCGGACGCCAGGACCAGCGCGGCCCCGACCGTGACCATGATGATGACTTGGAGTTTGCGTTTGAGGGAGAAATTCCACTTCGTGAGCATTGGTTATCCCCAACCTGCTTTCAGCCTTCCTGCATCTGCCGGGCAGCCCTCTTATGGGATTCCCGGGGTTTCCACACGATCTCGCGGCCACGCCGGGGGCGCCGGCTCGTCACTTCGTGATTTACAATGCTGTCTCATTCCCACACAATCTTCGCCAGACTGAGAAGCTTGGAGCTGATTTTCAAGTTCGCCAAACTGGCCGCGCCCGCATTGATCTCAAAACGCACCTTGTTGTCTTCCATGAGAAAATCGATCATGCACCCCTGTTTGGCATAGCCGGGGGTGTCCCCTACGGTCAGGATGTTGGTTCCTTTTAGGCCCTCGAGGATCGGTCGCACCCTCGCTCGTTCCGAGGTGCTAATGAAAAGGACGTTGCACCTTCTCGCCTCTTGAACGTCTGCGACGTGGCGAACCTGAAACTCCCTGCCATTAAAGCTTTTCCCTCGCACTACGGCATCGAGGGCGTTATCGAAAGGATCGTCACCGATGACACACACTGTCAGGGGGGCGGGGATACCGTCGGGGTTTCCGGCAGGCCACTCTACAAATCTCACGAAGTTGTAGAGAAAGGCAGCCTTGACCTGATATTCGCCGGGACCCTGGGCGGCTGCCGGGAGGGCGCCCAGGAGGCTCATGCCGATCCAGCCGAGAAGAACGAAACGACCGGCCAGAGAGCGAGGGCGAATTCTCGAATCCAGGCCGGCCAAAACACTTCCGCCGCCGCTGCGCTGGAGCGCAGCGGTCGCACTGGCTGTCCCTGAGCACCTACCAAGTCCTATCATGGGATTCTTGCGTCCATGCCGGCCGCCCGCCGTCGTGAAGCACCCTCTTCCGCGCCTTCCATCCTGAACCGCCTCGCAGCACGCCCCGGCCGACTGGGCAACTCACGCGTCCGCGCCGTGGCGGTGGGGCACTCGCCAGGCGCCGGTCTTGAGGTTTGGGCCAGCGAATCTGGTTTCGAACGGCCGGGGGACAGCCTGGTGCGGGCAGCTTCGTTGCGCCGCGGGAGGAAGCCGCCCATCCGCCATTCGTCAACCCTCCTTCAGGGCGAATCCTCCTTGAACCACCAGCGAATTTCTACAAAGATGCTCCGCGGAATCTGAGTGGATTGGATGGTGCCGGTGTTGTCGACAAACTCCAGGTGCCGAGGCTCGAGGAGGTTTTGGCCTACAACACTCAGCTCCCAGGAGCGGGCAGGGCGCCAGCCAAGGCGTGCATCGACGCGCGCGTGGCCTGAAACACCCAGAGCGCTGAGGCGTCCAGCGTAATAGAGACCGCTGTCAAACTCAAAATGCTTGGGCAGATCAATGCAGGAGCGGATTTGAAATTGATGTCGTGGGGAAATGCCCACGGCCAGCGGAGAATCTGTATCCAGGCTCCCCGGGTCAGCGTGTAGGTTTAGCTTGAGCCACGTATATCCGGGACTCACCTTCCACCAACTTGACACACTCAGGGTTGAACTGACTTCGGCGCCGTAAGTACTGCCGTGCATCTTGTTCATGGTCACCTGAGGAATTACCAGGTAGGGGGGAGAGGGACTCGATTCGAGGAAGGGTTCAGCAAGCTCATATGTCCGGAGGTGATCATAGACATTGTAAAAGGCGGAGAGGTCGGCGGAAATGCGGCGGTTTGCCTGGGCCCGATATCCTGCTTCATAAGCCAGAAGCTCTTCGGATTTAAAGTTGGGATTGCCGAACACTCTCAGCAGGGAGACAAGTCCGTTGGGGCCAGGAAACGCCAACTGGTTGTAACGGACTGCGACATCCTCGAGAGTAGGTTGCCGGATGGCGCGGGACACCGCTGCCCAGGCGGCCTGGCGGTCACTGGGGGACCACAACAGGCGAACGCTGGGTTCATACTCAAAGCCTGTGTAACTATTGTGCTCAAACTTCGAACCCAGAGTCAGCCAAAGGGAGTTTGAGACGCGAACCTCGTCCTGCACAAATGAACTAAGGAGATTACTCGTGCTTCCCGGAGGGAGCATGGAGATCGAGTAGCCCGGGCGCACGTACGAATCATCGAACCGGTAGCCGAATCCCCACACCAGGTCGTGGCGGGATCCGAGGGCGGCGTGATGTTTGAAATCGAGGTCGAAGGTATCCCGATCCAAACGGCCGCCGAGCAGGTTGCGGCGCGCTCCGTCGTAGTAAATCTGCAGCGAGGTTTCGGACCGGTCTGAGAACTTGTGGTCCCAGTGCCCCAGGATGTTGCCGCCGCGGGCCGAGCCGAGGTCATTAAGGATCCTCTGGATGGGGGGTGAAAGTGATACAAAGCCGTTGGCCGTTGTACCCCCCCGACTTTCGAGGAAGTCGCCTTGGAGCGTAAGAGAGTCTTTTCCTGTCAAGTCCCAGTCCGACCGGAAGCCGCCGTGCGACACGTGCCATGCGTCTACCCCGCGCTGGCCGGAAGGGAGGAACAAGCTGCTCTCATTGGAGTATTGGCCGAAGACTCGATAGAAACCGTGCCCAGGAAGCTTGCCGCCATATTGGACAAGCCCTCGCGCGGTTGTCTCAGACCCGCTTCCCGCCTTGAGGAGGCTGCCGCGGGTGGCCTTGGCGTTCTTGGTGATGATACTGATAACCCCGTTCATGGCGTTGGCGCCCCAAATTGTGGCGCCCGGGCCACGGATCACCTCGACGCGATCAATATCTTCGAACGGAACGTCCTGCAAGTCCCAGAAGTCGCCTCCGAAAGCAGGCTCGTAGATGCTGCGACCGTCAATCATCACCAGCAACTTGTTGGCATGGACGTCGTTGAACCCGCGCGCGCTTATGGCCCAAGTGTTGGCGTCGATCTCGGCCACGTCCAGGCCGGGCACCAGGCGCAGCAGGTCCGGGACGTTCCTGGCGCCCGAGTGACGGATGTCCTCCTGGGTGATCACAAAAATCGCCGCGGCAACCCGAGACAATTTTTGTTCCCTTCTGGACACACTCGTCACCTCGATGTTCATCAGTTGCTCGAGGCTGGCCTGGGAGAGATCGGTCTGCGCCCTGGCTCCGGTGGGTAGTCCGAATACCAGAAATGCACAAAGGTATCCCCAGATTCTGTCCCTTGGGCGAACTGGGCAGGTTTCTGCCATGTGGTTATGTCCAATACAACTCTCTGAGTCTAATCGGCTGGAAAGCAGGCCGGGATTAACCAAGATTTCCCTGCCGACGGTTCAAGGATAATGGCTCAGTGTGGTGGGTAATTCGGGTAGTGTTCTAATATAAAAAAATGGCTGTCTCCACCGCAGAGGCGCCGAGACGCAGAGAGAGGGCCTTTTGTTTTCAAATCTCTGCGCCTCGGCGCCTCTGCGGTGAAAAGAGTCTTCGGCGATTATTTCCCCACCCTTCATGATTGACGCCGTCTTTTTTCCGGAAGTACCATCGGGGTGTGAGCGCCCAGGCGAAATCCCGCTGCCTCGCCCTGCATCTCTGCCTGCTTTCGGTGTGGCTGCTGTTTCCCCCGATCTCCCTGCGCGCCGACGAGTTCAGCCAAGACTTTCATTATTCCGTGCGCATGTTTTCCTTTGGTACGCTCACGATTGACACGCGCATGGGCAACCTCCAGGTGGAAGGCTGGGACGAGCCGCGTCTGGAAATCGCCGCCGAGAAGGTGGTGGAAGCAAAGGACAAGCAAAAAGCCCAGCCGCTGTACGAGCGGGTGCAAGTGGCCCTGGAGGGACAGGACAAGAAGGTTCTGCTGCGCACCCTCTATCCTCCCCGCCGCTTGTGGCGACCGTTTCGCGGCGAATCGAAGCTCTCCGTGAACTTCCGCATCCACATGCCTTTTGACGCCAACCTGGTTTTGAAATGCGTGGACGGCGACGTGCGCGTCAGCGGCCTGGTAGGCAGGCAGGACATTCACGTCAACTACGGCGACGTGGAAATCAACGTCCCCTCGATCTATCTCCTGCGCTCGCTCGACGCGCGGTCCATTCTGGGCTACGTGCAGAGCGACCTGCACGGCGAAGACAGCGCCGGCCTGGGGCGGAAGATTGTGTTCTGGAATTCTGACGGCAACCAGGACATCCGGGTGCGCGTCCGCATGGGCGGCGTGTACGTGTACAGCAGCGTGTATTGAGGATTGCTAAGGCGCGGGACGAACAGGCTGCGGAAAAACCGCCAAGACTGTCATCCTGAGGAGCCGAAGGCGGTCCTGAGTGAAACGAAGGAAGGATCTCCGCATTTGCCTGATTCCACAAATGCAGGGATTCTTCGCTTCGCTCAGAATGACACCAGTGACGCGTTTTTCCGCAGCCTGTGAAGCCCCGCCCTTCCGGCAGTCCCCCAAAACCGTCCCAGCGTGGTGAGAAATTCGCCCAAGGCCGCCCCAAGGGACGGCCCTACTTTCGATTTTCCCACCCCAGGCCTGCTATCTGGAACTCTTGGCGCCCGTCTAACGTTATAGATCATGAAGGTATTCTGGAGCGGTCAGTTTGTCTTAGCGGCACCCCCCGAAGGCCCGCCCGGCGGTCTCGCACTTGGCAGAGGAACTTCGGCCGGCGACAAGAAGCTAACTGAACCGCTACAGGTTTAAGCAGGAGGAAAACATGAAGAATCGGCGGGTCCTAAGCCTGATGGTCGGGTTGTTGTGGCTCCTGGCCATGGCGTGGCCGGCGGCGGCGGAGTCTCGCATTGAGAAGAACCTGGAACTCCAACCCAAGGGCCAGTTCATTCTGGATTCGGACGCGGGAAGCGTTTCCGTGACCGGCACTTCGCGGTCGGGCGCCCACGTGGTCATCACCTCGGACCGGAACGACCTGAACAGTGAGTTTGATTTCAACTTCGACTCCAGCGCAGGGTTGGCGCGGGTGACGGCTCGGCGCAAACACGATGGCGGCTGGTCGCACGGTGTCTCTCTGCACTTTGAAGTCGAAGTGCCGGCGGAGGTGCGCACGCAGGTTCGCACCGGCGGGGGGAGTGTCAAGGTCTCCGGCCTGCGCGGCGAGTCCAACCTGAAAACCTCGGGCGGATCCATCGAGGTCACCGGGCTGAACGGAAACCTGGTGGCGCACACCTCCGGGGGCTCGATTCGTATCCGGGAAGTGACGGGAGATGCGCGCGTGGAAACCTCCGGGGGCCCGATCGACGCGGAAGCGATCGAGGGCAACCTCGAGGCCCACACCAGCGGCGGCAGCATTCACGTCGAGGGCGTGACCGGCTACCTGGAGGCAAAAACTTCCGGCGGCCCGATTCGAGCCACTTACAGCCGCGGCAATAAGCACGGCGGAGAACTGGAAACCTCCGGCGGTTCGATCGACGTGGCCATTGACTCCTCCGCCAATTTGGATCTCGACGCCTCAACCTCCGGCGGCTCGGTTTCGACCGACTTGCCCATACGCGTCGTGGGCACGATCTCGCATTCCAGCCTGCACGGGTCGCTGGGTTCGGGCGGAGAAGCGCTGCGCCTGCATACCAGCGGCGGGTCGATCCATATCCGCGCGCTGTGAGGGCCGCCGGGCGCAGGCATGCGGAGGAGCACATGCAGAGTGACATTTTGGAAAGGAAGCGAGCGGTCGAAAGTTGAAGGTCTATAGTCAAAGGTCAAGACCTATCGGTTAAGGGCTTGGCCTTTCAACCCTCAACCTCCGATTCTCGGGTGCCTTCCTCAGCCTCTTAAGGAGTAACCGGCATGAAAAAAAAGCACTTACTGATGCTTTGCACACTGAGCCTGCTGCTGAGCCTGGCGGGTATCGCGCAGGCTTACACGCGGATTGAGAAGAATCTAAAACTCGAGCCCGGGGGGACCCTCTATTTGGACACCAGCGGTGGAGACGTCCGCGTGCGCGGCACGTCCGAGCCGGGTGCGAGGGTGGTCGTCACCTCGAATCTCAGCGACCTCGAAAAAGCCTTCGAGTTGCGGTTCGACGAGGAACCGCACGCGGTGCGCATCGCCGCCCATCGCCCCAGCAATGCGCCCTTGTGGTACAGCCACGTTTCCTTACGGTTTGAAATCCAGGTGCCCCGCCAAACCAGCCTCGAGCTTAAGAGCGGCGGGGGCGACGTGAACGTTTCCGAGTTGGAAGGGACCTTTCGCCTGAAAACTTCCGGCGGGGACGTGGAAGTTTCCGACGTGAAGGGAAACCTGGACGGGGAGACTTCCGGGGGCGACATGCGGGTTCGGCAGTTGAACGGGGACCTGCGCCTGCGTACCTCCGGCGGGGATATTCGCGCCGCAAGCGTCAGCGGGCGCGTGGAGATCCACTCCGCGGGTGGTGACATCGAGGTGAGCTTGGCGCGGGGTAACGCCTCGGGCGGCGAGGTCGAGACTTCCGGCGGGGAGATTCACGTGGCGGTCGACCCGGCGGTGGGCCTGAACCTGGAAGCTTCCGCCGGCGGCGGAGACGTGCACTCGGAATTGCCCCTGACCATCACCGGCAAGGTCTCGGAATCCAACCTGCAGGGAACCCTCGGCAAGGGAGGCGAATTGCTGCGCCTGCACTCCGCCGGGGGCGATATCAGCGTCCGCCCCTTGTGAAGGGACGCGTCTCGGCTCTACGGCTCGTACGGGTGAAATCCGGCGTATAATTCGCCGGCATGTCACGTTTGCGTCGCCTGGTGTTGTCAGACCGATCTTTCTTCATCACCTGCCGGGTTCTGCGTTGTCGTGGGGCGCTGGAGGAATCCGAATTCCAGTGCTTGGCCCGCGTGGTGCGCGAACGGCGAGAGAAGTACCAGCGGGTAGCGCAGAGTCTCTGCCGTTGAGACTCTGCGGCTCGAAGGGGCGAAATCAGGCGTATAATCCGCCTTCATGTCTCGCTTGCGGCGCTTGGTATTATCCGACCGTTTTTTCTTTGTGACCTGCCGCCTCTTGCGTAGGCGGCAGCTACTCTCCGAGGCCGAATTTGCCTGCCTGGCTCGGGTGATTGCCGAGCGCCACCGAAAACACGCCTTTCTTCTTACCGCGTGGGTTTTTCT
>Ga0208192_1001843_pt1 | contig 11378 bp, 12 predicted proteins | sample June2015DPH_13_1_2_FD_184711 | JGI IMG/M metagenome (GOLD analysis project Ga0208192, IMG submission 184711) | Peatland microbial communities from SPRUCE experiment site at the Marcell Experimental Forest, Minnesota, USA - June2015DPH_13_150... | ecosystem: Environmental > Terrestrial > Soil >... | reverse complement strand
AAACGGTGGGTAGTGGTGTCATTTGGAATAGGATCACATTCGGAACACTGGTCATTCCCGCGAAAGCGGGAATCCAGTCCGTCGGCGGCGCGTTTCCAGTGGCTTGCCGAGTAGATTCCCGCTTTCGGGGGAATGACCGCGCCTCGGAGTGCCCGGTTCTCGCAAATGACACCACTACCGAACTGTGGGGCTCGTGACCCACTCCGGCCTTCTCCGAAGGTTTTCCTTGCCTGGTCGGATGGTTTCGGAAGAAAATCCTGTCGGCGCCAAGTTGCTCATGCTCACCCCTGGAGCGCAGGAGTGACTGGGTACCGCGCTGAGCAGCCCACGGCCGAGCCGCGATATGAGCCCCCACGAGGGAGCCCGGCTATCGGTCACGCAGCCACCGCTGTACGCGGGATCACTTGTTCTTTACGGTGGTCCTTCTGGCTGACGGCGCTGGAGGGTATCGGTTTGCGCTGATATTTGTTCGGGACCTTCCGAACTCGGAGTGTCGGGGAATTTCACTTGCACTTCCCGCAGACGCTTTAGTGCGCCCGAAAGCGAACCTTTCCGCTGAGTGGCTCCCTCCAAACCGTGGAAACTGAATCCCTTTTAAGCCGGTGCTAACACCTTCCGGCGTTTCCGGCGCGAATCTTTCCCCACGCCCACTCTGTAAGGACTAAAATATGCTTCGCATTGTTGCGGTGTCGCCCGCCAACGCCTGCGAGTCCGCACCCAAGGAGAACCCTGTTGAAACGCGCCGCCCATCTGTTTTGCGGATTACTGATTCTTTCCTCGTTTTGGCTTCAGGCTCAGCCCGGCCTGCCTGCGCCGCCAGGCAAGAAGCTCCTGACGCTCCAGGAGGTCATCCACAGCGACAGCATCATCGCGCCGGGAATCTCCGCCCTGCGTTGGCGTCCCGGGGGCAAACAGTTGACCTACGTCCGCCCCGGTCTCCCGGGTGCCGCCCGGCTCTGTGCCTACGACTTGGAGCGCCGCACCGAGACTGTCCTCTTCGATCCCTCGACCCGGAAAGAGAAGCTTGCCCTTGATTCCTACCAGTGGTCCCCGCGGGGCGACGCGATCCTGCTGGAAGGAGAAAACGATCTGTGGCTGCTGGAGGCGCAATCGGGGCAACTGCGGCGCCTCACCCAGGATGAAGATGCGGAGGAAGTTCCGGCTTTCTCCCCCGCGGGTGACCGGATCGCCTTCGTGAAGAAGCACGACCTCTACGTGCTGGACCTCGAGAAGGGCGCGGCGCGGCGACTGACCCAGGATGGCAGCGGCACGGTCTACAATGGCCGGCTCGACTGGGTCTACGAAGAGGAGCTGGCCGACCGCTCCACGGCGCGGGCTTTTGAGTGGTCGCCGGACGGCAAGCACCTAGCCTACTTGCGGCTTGACGACGGCCCCGTTCCCGAATATCCCATCACCGACTACCTGGGAGCGCACGTGCGCCTGGTCTCCGAGCGCTTTCCGCAGCCGGGCGATCCCAATCCCCGGGCCTCACTGCACGTGGTGGCGGTCGAGGACGCCGCCTCCGAACCCGCCCTCCTTACCCTGGACGCGCAGCAGGTGGAATACCTCGGTCCCGCCTTTACCTGGACGCCGGACGCGACAGCCCTGTGTTTCCTGGCCCTCAACCGTGCGCAAACCGAAGTCGCCGTGCATCGCTGGGAGCCCGCGTCAGGACGGGACCGCGTCCTGTTAGTGGAACATGACCCCTACTGGGTGAACTCGCTTGAGCCTCCGCGCTTCCTCGAAGGCGGCCGCGAGTTTTTGTGGGTTTCCGAGCGCGACGGATGGCAACACGTTTATCTCTATACGGCCGAGGGAAAGCTGGTTCGCCAGATTACCCGCGGCGCGTGGATGCTCGACCGGCCGGTGTTCCAGGACGCGCCCCTGTTCCAATTGGACCCGCAGGAAAAGTGGCTTTACTTTGCCGCCACCCACCCCGACCCGCGCGAAAGGCAGCTTTACCGCGTTCACCTGGATGGCAGCGGCCTGGAGCGGATTACTTCCGAGGCGGGCTCGCACACGCTCGACCTTTCGCCGGATGGCCGTTTTCTGGCCGATCGCTTCTCCTCGCCCGACACCCCGCCCGTGACGCGCCTCGTGAATTCTGACGGCACGCCGGGCGCCCTGCTCGATAATCCCACGCATCACCTGGACGACTATGCTTTGGGCAGGCGCGAGTTTCTGGAGGTGAAAGCCCACGACGGGGCCACGCTTTATGCGGAGCTCCTGAAACCCCCGGATTTCGACCCCGCGCGCAAGTATCCGGTGATCGTCGATGTCTATGGAGGGCCACACGTACAGCTTGTGCAGAAACACTGGGAGGGCGCGGGCCTGTTCGAACAGTTGCTGGCCCAGAACGGTTTTCTGGTGTGGACGCTCGACGGGCGCGGCTCCTGGGGGCGCGGCCATGCCTGGGAGTCGGCTATCTTCGAAAACATGGGGAAGCACGAACTGGAAGACCAACTGGCGGGCGTCGATTACCTGAAGTCACTACCCTACGTGGACGGCGCGCGCCTCGGCATCCGGGGATGGTCCTACGGTGGGTACATGACGCTCTATGCGCTGACGCACGCGCCGGACGTCTTCAAGTGCGGCGCGGCGGGGGCGCCCGTCACCGATTGGAAGTTCTACGACAGCATCTACACGGAGCGCTATATGCGCACCGCCGGCGAGAATCCCGAGGGCTACAAGAGCGCCTCGCCGCTCCAGGCCGCCGCGAACCTCCGGGCCCGGCTGCTCATAATCCACGGCACCTCGGACGACAACGTACACCTGCAAAACACCATCAACTTTCTCGACGCTCTCATCCGCGCCGGCAAGCCCTACGAGTTCCACCTGCAGCCCGGACAGAAACACGGCTTCCAGGGAGACATTCCACGCAGCTACATCGACCAGCGCATCTTGGATTTCTTCAAGGCAAATCTGTGAAGACTGAGGCTGAATGCTGACGTTTTGGAGGGAGTCGCGGGTGGCGCATACGTCCCGACGGTTTTTGTCGGGATGTATGCGACCGAGGGACGATTTAATTTTCGGGTGCTATAGCACTATTACGGCCTCTAAGTTGCTTTCATGGAGATACTACAGCCGACGCGAAGCATCGGGTTAGGGCTGTTCATGACCCCTCACCCGGCCCGCGCCGGCTGGTGAAAGCGCCGGTCGCGGCCCACCCTCTCCCCTCGGAGAGGGTTAGACATCAGCCTGCGGGTGGCGCATACGTGCCGCTTTTTGGCATGTATGCGGCCTTTAAAGATCGTATAATGATCGAGTGTTACGGCAGAAACATTATTACGGACTGAATCACCTCCACTACTTGACCCGCAGCACGTATCGACGCACCCGCCTCTTCGATTCGGAGAGGTTCAAGCGCCAATGGGTACAAACCCTGGATGAACTGCGCAGCGAATTCGGTTTCAAGATCATTGGATATGTCTTGATGCCCGAGCATTTTCATCTCTTGATCTGGCCCTCGACTGATCTCAACCCTTCTCAAATCCTACAGAAGCTTGAGGATCGCACCGCCCTATTTATTCTGAAGAATTTGAAAGATAATGCGAGCTATCCCTGGTGTCAGAAGATGCTCAGTCGCGTTAAGTTGCCTTCCACCGTTCACCATCACGCGCACTTCCGGGTATGGCAACGCGGGGGCTATGACATGAATACCTGGAGTCCCAGGAAGCGGCAGGAAAAACTCAACTACATGCACGCCAATCCGGTCACCCGCAAGCTTGTTAAGAAACCCGTCGACTGGGCGTGGTCCAGTTGGAGATTCTATTTTCTGGACGATGCTTCCATACTCTCGATGGACCGAATGTTGCGAGCGCATACATGCCAGAATGCGGCACGTATGCGCCACCCGCGACAAGAAGCAGCAACAGATAATAAGTCGGGTGAAATCTGCCCTAGAGTCACAAGGACTGGAGGTTGTTATTGAGGAACTGCTTTGGAGATGAAGCCGAGGCATGGTGTCGCGACGCGCATGTTGATCGATATTGGGGTCGCGGGTGGCGCATCCCGATACAACGCATCGGGACAGGTACATTGCTTTTCATGTGTGCGCTCCGCGAGCACGTGCAATATCTCTTCTGTCGGGGCCACCCGCGTGGTGGCCACAAAGCGCTGCGCTGGGGGGTACTCAATCCCGGGTGACCAGGGCGGAGGCTTGGCGTTCCATCTCGGAAGCCGTGGTGACCTGCTCCGGGTAGTTCATGACCTCGATTTCCGCCGTGAAGCGGTTGCTGGCGCCGGAAGCGCCGGCCAAACCCTCGGAGAGGCGGTCGGCGGCTTGCTTGGCCACCGCATCGCTCATGCCGGGCAGAACGATACCGAATACCCTGGGCGAGAGGCGATAGAGGGAGTCTTCCGTACGCAGCTTGCGGCTGAGGACCTTCGCAGCGTCGCCGAGTGCCACCTGGGCCTGCGGGCCTTCGGCGAACGGCTTCGAAAGCTTCAGGTACACAAGGATGAGCGAGAGAGGATCGCGGGTTTGAGTGGAACGGCGGAAGTCCATGGTGAGCCGGTCCTGAAAATGACTGAATCCCAGCAAGGTTCCCAGAAGTTCGCCACTTGACTCTTCCTGGAGCCGCGCCATCTGCTCCTTTTCCTCGATAAGTCTGCTGCGGAGCTTCTGGACCACGAACTGCCGGTTTACCAGATAAGCCACCAGGAGGACGCATAGCGCGCAGAAGCCGAAGAACAGAGTGCGCGAGGGCGCCGCTGGACCGACGTTCTTGCCGAAAACTGCTGGATACATCAGCAAGACCATGCCGCCTTCCAGGATGAGGATCATCACGAGCGCCAGCATGGACAACTGCCGGTCGCGGCGGTCGAGTGTCTTCTGATTAACCTTGTCAAACAGGTCCATGCGGACCTCCTCAGCAAGAGGGATGGGGAGCAATCCCCGTCGGCAGCTCTTCGTCAGCACCTGGTACTGGAGGCGCCGTTTACGAATCCTATAACACTGCCCGGTTGCAGTGTCAATCAAGACTTACGCGAGGGCTTGCACCTGTGACCGCCTGTGCAACGTGTTTTCAAGGTTAGCCCGAGTCTTTCGCCACGCTGGGAGGTTTTGGAGCCTGCCGGAAGGGCTGAGCATCAAGAACCCCAGCACCGAAGGATTCTACATGGAATTTGAGCGCGGACCTCACGTCAGCGAGAGCTTCTTCGTAGGTGTCGCCTTCGCCGACCACTACCCCCTTCACGCCGAGAGGGTAGGCGACGAATCCATCTGAGTGCTTCTCGATGACAATCTTGATGTTGCGCATGATCCCTCCTCGATTGCCAACTATAGCACCAGAGAATCTTACTTCGGGGGGAACTTGAACCTGACCCGGCTTTGCTTGGGGCCGACTTTGAAAACGATGTCGAGGTAGAAGGGTAGCGCGGACCTGTTCTGTAGGTCTGCGGCTTTTCCCTGCCCAGAGGGGACGAGCCGCGGACCTACAGAACAGGTCCGCGCTACACCCGCCTCCAACTCCGTGGTGAGAAATTGGCGCCAAGGTCAGGCCGCGGGCGGACGGGGCGTGAAGGTCACTCGATAGACGCGCCGCGGGCCGATTCGAAAAATCACCGAGGAGTACTTGCTGGAACTGAATTCCATATTCGGGTCGGTTAGGCGCTCCCAGCTTGGTGGGTCTGAACCGGGAGTCGCCATGTAGACGGCGCCTTCCTTGATCTTGCGTTGGGCTTCGGCGTTTGAGGGGAAGAAATCGCAAGCCGTCAACAGACGGAACAGCTTCGTCGGTGTATCAAGAATAAATGCCTGCGCCACTACTTCAGCGGGCAGCCGCTTGTCCCGAAACTGCGCCTCAAAGCCTTTCTGTGATTGCACAGCAGCGTCCGCGCCGTGGAAATCTGTAATGATGCGCCGCGCCAGGGCTTTCTTAACTTCGAGCGGGTGATCTTTTCCGGATGCCACCGAGGTCTTGAGAACCTCAATTTGCGTCGGGGTCAGATCGGTGAGCAACAGGTAGTACCGCCACATCAACCTGTCGGAGATCGACATGAGCTTGCCGAACATCTCGGCGGGCGGTTCATTGATGCCCACGTAATTCCCGAGCGACTTCGACATCTTCTGCACGCCGTCGAGCCCCTCCAGGATGGGCATGGTCATGATGATTTGTGGTTCCTGCCCATACTCCGGCTGAATGGCACGGCCGACCAGCAGATTGAATTTCTGGTCGGTTCCGCCCAGCTCGACGTCGGCTTCGAGGGCCACGGAATCGTAGGCCTGCGAGAGCGGGTAGAGCAGTTCGTGCATGGAGATCGGCCGCTGCTCCTTCAGGCGATTCGCAAAGTCGTCGCGCTCCAGCATCCGCGCCACGGTGTACTTTGAGCAAAGCGTGATCCAATCCCGTCCCGTGAGTTTGCCGAGCCAGCGGTTGTTGAAGTCCACCACGGTTTTGTGCGGGTCGAGAATCTTGAAGACCTGCTTCTTATAGGTTTCCGCGTTGACGGCGACCTGCTCCGGGGTTAAAGGCGGGCGGGTCACGTTCTGGCCGGAAGGATCGCCGATCATTCCGGTGAAGTCGCCGATCAGGAAAATCACGGTGTGGCCCAAGTCCTGAAAGTGTTTCAGCTTGCGGATCACCACGGTGTGGCCAACGTGAATATCGGGCGCCGTGGGGTCAAACCCTGCCTTCACGCGCAGGGGTTTGCCGGTCTTCTCCGCGCGCTCGAGCTTCGCCTTGAGTTCTTCCACGCGGATGGTTTCTTCCGCGCCTTTGGTGAGGTATGCAAGTTGTTCATCGAGGGTCATAGATCGTTCCACAATCAATCCGGCAGACGCAGGTTGCGCAGTGACGTGATGTTCACGTGAGCGCCGACTTTGCGCAAGAAGGCCTCATCCGCCGTCACCAGAAGACCGTCCGATGCGATTGCCACAGCGAGAAAGCACGAATCGTAAACCGTAACTCTGTGCGTTGATGCCAGCCCAATCGCCTTCACGAGTGTCGGAAATTGAAGCTCGAACAGGTGTAATCCAATCTTCAGGATGGTCTCGATCGCCTCCGAAACCTCTTCAGGACTTGATCGGTGTCCAGCCGTCAAGGCATTAGCGACTTCAACCAGCAAAAGGTCCGGAGCGCCAAGTGTGCAGCGGCGGCTCAGGAAAGCCTCGCGAAGCTTGCGCGCCCGGGCAACGTCCGGTTCGTCTTTCTCCAGAAACCACTTCAGGACGACAGAAGTGTCGAGGATCAGAAGGGGGGGCGCGGGTGGGTTCCCCATTAACCCCTCTTGGGCGCCGGCCAGCGGTCTCTTGCAGCTCGCAAGATCTTCTCTGCGGGCCAGTCTCCGAACTTATGCGCCAAGCGGTCCATTGCCTCGGAGGCGCGGCGCTGGCTCGCGCGGAGCGCCCGCTCTTCCGCTTGGTGCGCCTGGCTTTCTATAAGTGCGTGGACGCCCTCCCGCAACACCGCACTGCGTGAAAGTTTTCGGGCGCGCGCCAGGCGGTCGGCCAGCCGCAGCGTCTCAGAATCCACCGTGATGTTCACTCTGACTTTTCGAGCCATGGTATTACACACCACAGTGTATCACATCCCAGGATTGAGGCTAAGAATCGGAGCAAGCACCCGGCGCCGCGCACACGACCATTCGTCACAACGAAGGACGCCCCCCGCGGTCACAGCTCGGGCAGCACGCGGCGGCCCTCGAAGCGCAGCTTGTCTTCGAGCAGCAGGCAAATCGCCTCGGAATAGATGCGGTGCTCTTCTTTGAGGATACGCGCCGCGAGCGTTTCCACCGTGTCGTCATCGAGCACCGGCACGACCGCCTGGCACACGATCGGGCCCGTGTCCACGCCTTCGTCCACCAGGTGAACGGTGCAGCCGGTAAATTTCACGCCGTATTCGAGCGCTTGTCGCTGCGCCTCTTCGCCCGGAAAGGAGGGTAGCAAGGCGGGATGGATATTCAGAATGCGGCGGGGAAACTCCCGGATGAAGTAAGGGCTCAGAATGCGCATGAAGCCCGCCAGGCATACCAGGTCAACCTGGAATTCTCTCAGCACGGCCACCACTTCGCGGTCAAACGCCTCGCGTTCTTTGCCTTTGGACGGGATGAAGCGGGTGGCCAACCCCATTTCCTTGGCCCGCGCCAGGCCCGGCGCGTCTGCCTTGTTGCTGATCACCACGGCGATTTCCGCCGGAATCTTGCCCGCCTGCACGTTGCGAGCAATCGCCTCAGAGTTTGAGCCGCGGCCGGAAAGCAGCATTCCCAGTTTTTTCATGGAAGTTTCTCGCAATGGGATTCACGCATCAACGTCGCAAGGGTTCGGGGCCTAGGGCCGCTTTAGCAGTTTGTTGAGAAACTCGTATACGCTGTCATTCTGAGGAGCCGCAGGCGACGAAGAATCTCGTATGTTCATGAAAATGCGCAGGGCGAGATTCTTCGCGCAGTCTATCCTGAGCGGGCAGAGCGAGATCCTTCGCTGCGCTCAGGATGACAGCGAAGGACTCAGAATGACAGCAGTGAAGCGTTTTCCGCAGCCTCTTTAGGCGTCCAGGTATTTCACGCTCGGCCGGCCGCGGACGATACGGCCGACCGCCCAGAACTTTTCCCGGCGCTTCTTCAGGGCCGCAGAGACCCTTGCCAGATCGCGCTCCGCAACAATCAACAGCAGCCCCAGGCCCATGTTGAAGGTCCGCAGCATATCGTCTTCGGGAACGTTACCCAGCTTGGCGATCAATTCGAAAATCGGCAGCGCCGGCCAGCTCCCCCGGCGAATTTCCGCTTGCGTGCCGTGGGGGAGAATGCGCGGGGTGTTGTCCGTGATGCCTCCGCCGGTAATATGCACCAGACCTTTCAGCCACCTGCGCGCGAGCAGCGGCTGAACGGCCGGCCAGTAACAGCGGTGCGGAGCCAGCAGTTCGTCCCCGAGAGTGCGGCCGAGCCCCGGCAGGGGTTTGGTGAGAGGCAGGCCCTCCTGCTCCAGCAGCACCTTGCGCGCCAGCGAGTACCCGTTCGTGTGCAGGCCCACGGAAGGCAACCCCAGGACCACATCTCCCGGCCGGATGCTGCGGCCGTCGATGATGCGGCTTCGCCTGACCCAGCCCACGATGCAGCCCGCCAGGTCGTACTCGCCCTCGGGGTAGAAGCCGGGCATCTCGGCGGTCTCACCGCCGATCAGCGCGCAACCGACCTTGCGGCAGGCGCGCGCCAGGCCGCCCACGACTTCCGTCACCACGCGGGGGTCGAGCTTCCCTGTCGCCAGGTAATCGAGGAAGTAGAGGGGCGCCGCGCCGTGCACGGCAATGTCATTCACGCAGTGGTTGACCAGGTCCGCTCCCACCGTATGATGGCGATGCAAGGCGAAGGCGACCTTAAGCTTGGTGCCGACGCCATCCACACTCGACACCAGCACGGCGTCGCGGGGCAGACCCTCGAGGGAGAAAAATCCGCCGAAGGCGCCAACCTCTCTCAAGACACGCTTGCTGAAAGTGCTGCGCGCCAACTGCTTGATACGTTTCTTTGCTTGGCTGGCGGCGTCGATATCGACGCCGGCGTCACGATAGCGCATAGAAGGTCACAAGTAACGGCCAAAAATAATAACACACGCCGTGGGCCAGGGCGGGCCGTTTTGCCTCTACCCGCCAGGTCAGGAAGGAAGGGGGCGAACGCCGGACAGGGGGGTAGTGTCCTAATTTGGAGGAGTGAACTCCGGATAGGGGGTCGGACCTTCAGGTCCGACACAAGCCAGGGTTTCGTGAGGGGCCTTTACAGGCTGCGGAAAAACCGTCAAAGCTGTCATCCTGAGGAGGCGAAGCCGGTCCTGAGTGAAACGAAGGAAGGACCTCTGTATTTGCTTGAAAATTCAAATACAGGGGTCCTTCGCTTCGCTCAGGATGACAGCATCGGGGCGTTTTTCCGCAGCATGTTTAGGCCCTGAAGCTTCAGGGGCTAAACCCCCGACGGAGGGCAGCCTGGTAATGGCGGAGCTCAAGCTCCGCCCCCTACCCAATTTGGTCAAAGAAGCTCCTTAATTTGGGACACTGCCGGAAGGACCGGCGACCTGTCCCCTTCACTCCCTCAGAGCCGGCGGCCCGCAGGAGCAGCAGACCAGGGGAGGCAGGCCCTCGGCAAAGGGGTGCGAGTGTGACTGCAAGCTGTTTGTGTCAATAGTACGAGGGTACGGCTTTCGCCAATCCTCGTTGAGGCGGGTACGCAAGGCTTGCAAGTGCATTACCTTGTGCTATGATGGCTGGCGAGTAGGGGAAACATTCCCAGGCGAAGTATCATGCCGGTGGCACGCATGGAAGGCGCTTCACCAGAGCGGGCAGCGCGGCGACGAAGCCAGCGAATCGTAATGAGAGTGCCTCTCTTCGTCAGCCCCGCCGGGGCGCCCCCGACCGCCGAATGGGAACCCGTCGAGACTCTAGTCATCAGCTTGCACGGCGGCCTGATCCGCAGCCATCAGCAATTTCCGGTGGGTACAACGCTGGACATCCGCATGCGGAACAAGCTGAGTTCCACGCGCGGCCGGGTGGTTTGGACGGGCTCGTTGGCAAACCAAATCACCTTCGAAGTGGGCTTTGAAATCCTGGGGCCGCCGGGCTTTTGGGAGATCAAGTTCCCGGTCGAGGGATCGGCTGAAAGCGCGGCATTCTCCTCCCGCCAACGCTGAGTGTGGCTCCAGATTTGCACCTGCCCAAGGATGGGCCCATGCTGGTGCGTGACATCATGACAACCGACCTCACCACCCTGCAGGAGAATGAATCCCTGCTGGATGCGACTTTGATCTTTGCCCGCTCCAGTCTCCGCCATATCCCCATTCTGAACGCCACGAAGCTTGCCGGTATCGTCACGGAGCGGGACCTGAAACACTACACCCCATCAATCCTGTCGGGAATTCCTGCCGAGGAGTACAACCGGCTGATGGAATCGACGCCCCTCTCCAAGATCATGACCCGCGACCCGGTTACCATCTCACCGGACAGTCCCGTGTCGGAAGCCGCGCGAATGCTCTACGACCGGCGCATTGGGTGCCTGCTGGTGGTCGAAGACGGCGAACTGAAAGGGATCATTACGACCACGGATATGCTCAAGTTGCTCATCCACTTGCTGAGAAAGTAGGACGCCGCTCCAGGGGGACTGGCGGGGCAAGCCACGGGGACGGGGGCTTGACTTCGGCGGGGTCCTGATGCAGCCGGGTTCCACCCGTGAACCCTGCGAGGGAGGGCTCGAGCTCGCCCCGAGCCCCCGGCGGCGGGCGAAGGAGTGGCCGCGCTATGGCGGGCTCGACGGCACAGGGCAGGGAGGACTCCACGGACTTCACACTTCAGACAGGTTCGCCGGGCGGGGCGACGGCCCCGGCGAGCAGACTGGCGCGTGCTTTGATCCTGGCGCTGGCTTGTGCGCTCGCCGGCGCTACGGCGGCGGCCAAGGAGAAG
>Ga0208192_1001829_pt1 | contig 11446 bp, 9 predicted proteins | sample June2015DPH_13_1_2_FD_184711 | JGI IMG/M metagenome (GOLD analysis project Ga0208192, IMG submission 184711) | Peatland microbial communities from SPRUCE experiment site at the Marcell Experimental Forest, Minnesota, USA - June2015DPH_13_150... | ecosystem: Environmental > Terrestrial > Soil >... | reverse complement strand
ATGCGCTGGACACGACGCGGCGCTCACCGCCTCCTCAAGCTCCGCCTCTGGATCGCTCGCTGCGGAACAACTTGGTTCGAAGTCTTGTATTCTCGCGGAGCTCAACTGACAAATGCTTGACACAACCAAGAAATGATTGTGCTGCGGTGGAATTCCCGTTAGAATGCGAGCTAGAGGGGATTCCGACAGTCTGAAAGAGCGCGCGGCGACGCATCGCGCCAGATGAGCAACTGTCACCGCCATGCCAGGAACCGCACGGAGGTAACATGCGAAAAGTAGTGTTGTTGCTGGTCGGAGTTTCCGCACTAGGCATTCCCTCGACACTTTTGACCGCGGCTCAGATGCAAAACTCTGAAACACATCTGATGAAGACCCGCCAGAAAGAAGAGCGCAAAGCTCTCAAGCTGAAAGAGTACAACGAGAGAGCGTATTACAAGGACCCACACATCCCCAAAGCCCTCCGCGAACAAAGGAAACATGAAATGCTAAGAGAACGGCGCGCCCTTCGGGACAGACAGAAAGCGGAACTTCAGGACTTGAAGGACCGGCGAAAGATTTACAAAGAAGGTATGAAAGGTATGAGCGGGCAGTGAGCCGTTTCTGGGCATGCCTCTGTTGGGCGAGATTGGGTGGCGGACGCCGCGAGGGGGACTGAAAACACCGGCTGCTTCCGGCACACTGTCCGTGAAGAATAGCCGAGGTTTCCCATGCGACGGATTTCACTCTGCCTGATAGCGCTCCTGGTTTCGTGCCCGATGGGATGGACGCCGGCCGATAAGCCGGCGCCCGAACAACACGACCAAGGCCAGTCCAAACCTCGACCCACGCTGGGACCGTCTACACCTTCGTCACCAAGCGGTCCGCGTTCTTCCACCACGAATGATGCGAGAAAGCTTCTTCACATCAAGAAGATCTTTATTCAGAACATCGACAACATGCTCAGCGACAAGCTGGTGGAGGACCTCGGGAAGACCGGGCCGTTTCGAATCGTCGCGGAGGTCAAAGAGGCAGACGCTGTCATGCGCGGAACGTGCTTCGAGTCCCGCCGACTTAAAAGCCTGCATTCCGAAGTGTTCATCAGCGACCGGGTTACAGGTGCATCCATCTGGCAGGACACGATTCTGCGGCCCTTCAACCCTCCCGCGCTGCAAAAAGCTGTGGACGACACAGCAGCCTTGATCATTCAGCATTTGAACGACGACGTCCAGCAGGCCCAGCGGCACTAAATTATGAATTATAAATTATGAAGACCGCGGGGAAAGCTGCGAGTCCTCGGGGAGGAGCGCAGCGAACAGCACGCGGGAACTTCTTAAAATTCATAATTCATAATTTATAATTCATAATTCATCATTCATAATTCCTCGCCTATGGCTGATTTTGCTCAAGAGTTCTTCGATTTTGCACCCACCGTCTATCTGAACTGTGCCTACCATGGACCTTTCCCCCGCGCGACGGTCGAGAGAATTCGCGAAGCCATCGAATTGAAGTGCAATCCGGCGCGGATGGAGTCGCACCACTTTTTTGACGTGACGGAAAGCGTCCGCTGGCGCCTCGCTGAGTTGGTGAACGCCAACCCCTCGGAAATTGCGCTTACCAACAGCGCCACGCAAGGCGTCGGCATGGTGGCCTCCGGGCTCGGTCTGAAGGCGGAGGACGAGGTGGTGATCGCCAGCAACAACTTTCCGTCAAACCTTTTTACCTGGCTCCATCTGCGGCGCCTGGGTGTGCGTGTGACGGTGTTGAGGCCGGTCGACGGATATTTGCGCTTCGAGGATGTGGCAGCGGCGCTCACGCCGCGCACGCGACTCCTGGCACTCGATTGGGTGAGCTATACGACGGGAGTTCGGATCGACCTCATCGCACTCGGGGAGCTGGCGCACCGGCACGGAAGCCTTTTTCTGGTAGACGGCACTCAGGGCGTGGGCGCGCTCGAATTGGACGTTCATGCGCTGCCCGTCGATGTTTTGGTGGTGGCCGCGTACAAGTGGCTCCTGGGGCCGTACAGCACAGGTTTTGCATATTTGACGCCGGAGGTTCAGGACCGTCTGGATCTGCCCGTGGTGAACTGGTTGACGGTCGAGGGCAGCGAGGCATTTGATTCTCTCCCGACCGACCAGTTTGCTCTGCCCAAAACGGCGAAAGTCTTCGACGTTCCCGCGACCGCGAACTTTCTGAATCTCTATGCGCTCGACGCGTCGCTTGAATTCGTCCAGCGGGCGGGCGTCAGGACTGTCACTGAACATTGCAGGCGGCTTCTCGACCACTTGGCCGAGGGAGTGTTGCGCCGCGGCCTTCGATTGTCAGCGGCGGCCGGGCCCGAGCGCCGCTCGACGATTCTCTGTTTCCAGGCCGATTCGCCCGAACTCACCAAGAAGTTGTTTGACAAATTAACGGCTCAGCACGTGGCCGTCAGCCTGCGGCACGGAATGATTCGTGTTTCGCCGTATCTATACAACAGCGAAGCGGACATTGAGAAGGTCTTAGAAGTCGTGGGCTGATCGGTGGGAATTATGAATTCCGTTGTAACTTAACATTAATGCAGATTCGTCCCTTCGTAGCCTCGGACCTCGAAACTCTCTACCGAATCGACCAGGAGTGCTTCCCGCCGGGGATTGCTTATTCCCGCAACGAACTTTCCGGCTTCATTGGCCGTCGCGGGGCAAAAGCGTGGGTGGCCCTCGCGAATGAGAAAACCGTGGGGTTCGTCGTCGTAGCAAGGGAACCGCAGCGGATCGGACATATCGTGACCATTGATGTGATCGAAGGAAAGCGCCGCGCCGGAGTTGGCAAGGCCTTGATGAAAGTCGTCGAAGAGTGGGCGGAGAAGGAATCACTGCAATTGCTCTGTCTCGAGACCGCGCAAGACAACCGCCCGGCACAGGCGTTTTACAGCAGCCTGGGTTACGTGAAAGTGGAAGAAATCCCAGGGTACTACTCCAACGGCGCCGCGGCGTGGGTGATGGTGAAGTGGCTCTGAGGCGCCGCCAGCCATACTAACAGTCACTTAGAAACCGCCGACGCAAGAGAGGGGCTGAGTGCGAACATCCCAATTCTTAGAAGGAACTCCGGCTGTAGTCTCCGAGCAAACTTTTGTGTGGGTTTTGTGAACTTTCGCCAATATAATCCTCGTCGCTCGCGTGGAGAGGAATAACGGGAACCCGATGCCGATCAAGTTGACCTCGAAAGAATACCGGATCATCACCATGGCCATTCTGGTGGCGGCGGCGTCCCTGGCCATCGGCGTCAAATACTTCTGGCGTGCCTTCCCAGAGGCGGCCATTGACTTTCGCGTAACTCGGGACGACTCCGAACCCATCGCCCGGCAATTTCTGGCGGGGCGGAATATCCAGGTCGCTGGTTACCGCCATGCGGCGGCCTTTCAGTACGACGACGAGGGCAAAGTCTACCTGGAGCGGACGCAGGGTTTGGAGCGCATGAACCAGCTCACGCGTGGCCCGATCCGTGTTTGGCGGTGGGCGCATCGCTGGTTCCGGCCGCAGCAGAAAGAAGAATATCAAGTCGCGGTGACGCCGGCGGGTGAGGTCGTGGGCTTCCTTCACGAAATGCAGGAGACGGCGCCGGGCGCCAACCTGGATCCCGATTCCGCCCAGGGCATCGCTGAAAATTTCTTGCGCGACGTCATGAAGCGCGATCTGAATGACCTGGAGTTTGTCGAGAAGAGCACCAACAAGCGGGAAGCGCGCACGGACCATTCGTTCATCTGGAAACAGAAGAGCGTGAACCTGGGCGACGGCAGCTTGCGCGTGGAAGTGGACGTCAACGGCGACCAAGTCTCGGGCTACCACGAGTTCATCAAGGTCCCCGATCAGTGGAGCCGCGATTATGCCCGGCTGCGCTCGCGCAACGAAACCACGCAGGTGGTGGACCAGGTGTTCCTTTTTCTCCTGGGCATTTTCATGCTCGTGGTCCTTGTGCAACGAATACGCGAGCGTGATGTGCCGGTCCGCATGGCGCTGGCGTTCGCGCTGGTGGCGACGGTGCTGTACTTCCTCGGCCATCTGAACAATTTTTCGCTGGAGGAATTCGGGTACACAACTACGGATGCGTACGCGAGTTTTGTGACGCGGTATGTCATGCTCGGGCTCCTCGCGGCCGTCGCTTGGGGCGCTTTCGTGTTCTACCTGGTGGCGAGTTCCGAGCCTGTTTATCGCCAGGCCTTCCCGAGACTTCAATCCCTGCGGGGCACGCTCAGTTGGAAGGGGCTTCGCTCTCGATCGTTTTTTATGGCCAACGTGGTCGGAATCGGTCTCACTTTTTTCTTCTTTGCCTATCAGACGATTTTTTACCTCGCGGCCAACAAATTGGGGGCCTGGGCGCCTGCCGAGGTGAATTATTCCGACCTTCTGAACACCCGCATTCCCTGGGTCTGGGTGCTTTTCATTGGATTCATTCCTGCGGTATTTGAAGAATTGATGTTTCGCGCCTTTGCTATCCCATTCTTGAACAGGTTCTTGCGATCCGCGCCGCTCGCCATAGTGTTCGCGGCGTTCATCTGGGGCTTCGGCCACGCCGCCTATCCCAATCAGCCTTTCTTCATCCGGGGACTTGAGGTGGGCCTGGGCGGCATCGTGATAGGCATCATGATGCTGCGGTTCGGCGTTGTAGCCACGATGATCTGGCACTACTCAGTGGACGCGCTTTATACCGCGTTTCTGCTCCTGCGCTCGCACAATCATTATCTGATGGCGAGCGGCGGAGTTACCGCGGGCATCATGCTCGTGCCCCTGCTCCTGGCGCTGATTGCGTATTTGCAAACGGGCACGTTTGCGGAGGAAGAGTCGCTGACCAACGCCAGCGCGACGGCGGCGAGGCCTCCCGGCGAGCGCCCTGCGCCCGCCACCCAGGCCGAGGCTCCACTCGCCTATCAACCGCTCAGCCAGACCAGGCTGGCTTTGGCCGCCGGGCTGGTTGTGATTTTTCTGGCTTTGGCGTCGATCAAGGTTTATCGCTTTGGCGAGAATATCAAGCTCAAAACGACTCGGCAGGATGCCTTCCGGCTGGCTGACGATTTCCTGAAGGCGCGACACGTGGATCCTTCCCGCTATCATCGCGCCGCCTGGCTGCGGGAAAACCTAGACGGCTCGACAGCGAGGTATTTGCTCGAGCGCCGATCCGTCGAAGAGACGGACCGAATTTATCGCCAGGCCACACGGCTGGCCTTGTGGGAAGTCCGATTGTTCCGGCCGCTCGAAAAGGAGGAATACGAAATCCTGGTGGACGCCGAGGGTGCGCGTGTGTTCGCCTACAAGCACGTGCTGGACGCCGCCGCCGCCGGAGCGTCACTTTCGATGGACGAGGCGCGCGCCCTGGCGGAGAAAGCCGTCCAGCAGGAGGGCTACCGGCTGGCCGATTTCGATTTGCAGGAAAACCAGGGCGAAAAGAAAAAAGCCCGCCAGGACTACACGTTTGTCTGGCAGGCAAAGCCGGCCGACCCGCGCAATGTGGACGAGGAGCACTATCGCCTCGAGGTGAACGTCGCGGGCGACCAAGTGGTCAGCGTTTCGCGCTTTTTCAAGCTGCCCGATGAATGGGTGCGCCAAAGAGAAGCTCTGACAATGTCGACCATCGCCCTCGGAACGATTGCCGGGCTGCTCTACGTGGGATTGTCCGGAGGCGCCCTCATCATCCTGGTGAAACAAATCCGCAGCGGAAGAATTCCATGGCGAGCCGCGGGCAAAGTCGGGATAGCGCTTGCGGTCATCGCCGGGCTGGGAGAGATCAACGCCCTTCCGACTCTCGACAGCTTTTATCAAACCTCGATTCCACTTTCGGCGTTCCACCTCGTGGTTGGCGTTTCTCTGCTGCTTGGAGCCGCAGGGGTGGGACTTGGGAGCTGGGTGCTGGTGGGGCTCGCCACCAGCCTTTATCCTGACGCCTGGAGAATTTTCCAAGGCGCGGCACGCCGAGTGTGGCGACGCGACGCTCTCGTGGCGATTGTGGTCAGCATCAGTGCGGGAGCCGCGCTGGGCCAAGTGCGCGGACTGGTGGAAAATCGTTTCCATGCCTATTTCCCGGTCAGCGTTGGCCTTGTGCCGGATTCCTTCGACGCCGCGCGGCCGGCCGTGAGTTTCTTTCTCCGCGGACTCGAATCCGGCATCCTTTACGCCGCGAGTGTGGCAGTGATTATCTATCTCGTCCGCTTTGGCCTGGCGCGTCGCGAGTGGTGGATCGGAGTTTTGGGCTTGATCTTCATCATCAGCCGCGGGTCCCCGACCGCTCATTCGGTTCGCGAGTTCATGCTCACTTGGGGGATGGGCATGCTGACCGCCGTCGCGGTCATCGGAATCTTGGCGTTATTCTTTCGAGACAACGTGCTGGCGTACATTGGGACGGCATTCCTGGCCCCTATTCTCACGCCCATGATCTCGCTGCTCTCCGAACCGCCCAGGTTTTTCAGGTGGGACGGCGGGGCGTTGGCTGTGGTGACCCTCCTGGTGATGGGATGGCTGTTCCTGGCGGGGCGGGGAAGTGAAGCCGTGCCATTGCCTCCTGCGGACTTTCGGGTGGACTCATCATTGAGTTCGACGCCAGGAGCAGGTGACAGTGTTTCATGACACGATTCTAGGGCGGTGCTAAAAGGGGAGGTTTTCTGTGATCGCCGTGCCTTCAGAGCTTTAACACAGAGGTCGCTGAGGTGCTCAGTGCACTGTGTGTTGGATCTTTCTTGGCCACAGAGAGCAGAGAGCCGGCATATTCAATTTACATTATATGAAAAGAAATATAACAATTACAGGGCTCTTGCCCGTTCTTGGCTTGTGCCTTTCCGTGCCGGCAACCCTTCATTCGGCGGAGAACCTGAAAATCAATCCGAGGCTCAATTACAACAGTGATAGCCAGGATGGTCCGCTGATTACCGGCGACCGAATGCAGGACGGCCCCGCCAAGGGCAAGCCGAACTACGTTTTCATGTATGGCGAGGGCTGATTCAATTCCAAACGGCAGGCTCGCCGTTCCGTCAGCTTATACGACAAGTACAAAGGCCGCGTGGGATTTGTCATAATCGACCTGGATCGCGAACGATCGCCGGAGCAGCAGGCGCTGGTGAAGAAATTCTATCGAGGATCTATTCCTCACATTGTAGTTCTGGATAGCGCCGGCCAGGTGGTGTACAACGCTTCCGGTGAGGTTGAAGAATCGCAGATGGCGGAGCTTCTCGACACCACGTTGAAGAAAAGCAGAAACTAGAAAGCAGAAATCAGAGAGCTGAGGCAAGCGGTCAAGTTTATTCTTTACGCTGCACGTTCTTTCTTGCTTTCTAATTTCTGCTTTCTAATTTCCGATTTTAGCGGGAGGGCTCAATGGAACAAATCAATCGACGGAATTTCATGAAATCGGTTGCGGGAGCGGCGGCGCTCTCGGCCGGCGATCTGGAGCTGGGCGCAGTGCCTGGCGCTGGCCCGGTCTTCCTTTCCACCTGGGTGCACGGAAAGCCTGCCAACGAGCGCGCGGCGGAGGTTTTTGTCGCCGGGGGCAGCCTGCTCGACGCCGTTGAGCGCGGCATCAACGTGCCTGAGAACGACCCCAGCGTCACGAGCGTCGGCTACGGCGGACTGCCCAATGAGGAAGGCGAGGTCGAGCTGGACGCCGCTATCATGGACGGCACTCGGCATCGTGCCGGAGCGGTGGCCAGTCTCCACAAAATCAAAAACCCGATTTCGGTCGCTCGCCAGGTTCTTGAGAAGACGAAGCACACAACGCTCGCCGGGGAGGGCGCGTTTCGTTTTGCGCTGAGAATGGGATTCCATCCGCAAACACTGCTCACGCCGGAAAGCCTGAAGAAATGGCTGGACTGGAAAGCCGACCCGAAGCGCCAAATGTTTTGGGTTGACCCGACCGAGAATCACGACACCATCGGGATGGTCGCGACGGACGGCCAGGGCCACGTCGTGTCCGGATGCTCAACTTCTGGCCTCGCCTGGAAAATTCCCGGCCGCGTCGGCGACTCGCCGCTGGTGGGTTGCGGTGTCTATGCGGACGACAACGTGGGCGCCGCCAGCGCGACCGGCGACGGCGATCTGATGACCAATTACTGCACCAGCGTCTCGATTGTCCACTCGATGGCGCGTGGAGCATCCCCGCAGGACGCTTGTCTGGAGCTGCTCCAGCACATGGTCAAGACCGATCCGTCCAACAAGTCTCGAGACGTTTGCGTGATTGCCATCAATCCTCGAGGCGACGTGGGCGCAGCTTCGATGCGTTCCGGCTATCGGCTGAAATATGCCCTGTGGCGCAGCGGCAAGAGTGAGCTGCTCGAGGCTGTAGCGCTGTACTGACGGACAAATCAGAAAGCAGAAATCAGAAAGCAGAAATCAGAAAGCAGAAATCAGAAAGCAGTGAGGTTCATCACTTACGTGCCCGCCCGGTTTTCTTCTGATTTCTAATTTCTGATTTCTGCTTTGTTCTTCCCCATCCCCCGCCGCCTGGCGTTGCGACGCTCAGCACACTTCCTTTGGGAGCGGCGAAGACTGCTTTGGATGGCAGAGCAAGAATCCGCCCGCCGGGGAGAATCAATCGATTCTTGCCCGGTCGGCCCGGCTTTCCACCGTGCAGTCCATAAGGCTGAAAACGGCGTCGGTCCGAAAGGATGCTGCCGCGGACATCAGAGAGGAACTCGATCTCGCGGACAATGCCGTCACCGCCACGAAAACGCCCGGCGCCGCCCGAGCCGCGCCGAATAGAGTATGACCTGACGCGGACAGGATACGCTGACTCGAGCGCCTCAATCGGAGTATTCAATGAGTTCGTCATGTGAGTGTGAACTGCGCTCAGGCCGTCGGCGGCGGGCCGGGCACCCATGCCGCCGGCGATCGTTTCATAGTATGCGAAGGGTTCCTTTGAGCCCGAGCCCGGCTGCACGTGACTCCCGCCGAACGACACGTTGTTCATGGTTCCGGAACTGGCGGCGGGGATGCGGTCGGGAAGCGCTTGCGCGAGGGCTTTCAGAAGCACGTCGACAATCCGCTGTGACGTTTCCACATTGCCGGCCGCGACGGCGGAGGGCGCTTGGGCGTTGACGACGCTGTTCTGCGGCGCTCGCAGTTCGATCGGCGCCATCAGTCCCGCGCAGGCCGGAACATCTTCTCCGAGCAAACAGCGAAAGACGTAGAACACGGCCGAGTAGGTAATGGCCAGCACCGCGTTTACGCTGCCGCGACATGCTGGTGAGGATCCGGCGAAATCGACGGTTGCTCGCCCTCGGCGGATGCGAATGGTGGCGCGCAAACGCACGGGTTGGCGGGAGAATCCATCGTCGTCGAGAAAGTCCTCGGCGCGATAGACGCCTTCGGGAATGCGCGCCAGAGCTTCGCGCATCAAGTGGGCCGAGTATTGCTGAAGGGCCTCCAGATAAAACTCGGTCTTGGCGCTGCCGTATTTTTCGACGAGCTCCGCGAGGCGGCGCTCGCCCAGACGGCACGCGGCAATTTGCGCCGCAAGGTCGCCCTCGCGCTCGCGCGGTGTTCGGACGTTGGCGAGCACCATGGCCAGAACGTCGCGTTGAATCTTCCCGGCTCGCATGAGCGCGACGGGCGGAATACGCAACCCTTCTTGGTAGATTTCTTCGCTCAATCCCATGGAGGCCGGTTGCGCGCCGCCGATATCAGAATGGTGCGCGCGATTGGCGACATAGAATACCGGCCGAGTTCGGCTTGCCCCGCGAGTGCGCGTTTTCCCTGGCCGAGCGCCAGCAAACGCTGGCATGACCAGGGTGATGTCGGGCAGATGCGTCCCGCCCGCGTAAGGATCATTCAGCATGGCGATGTCGCCCGGCCCGAGGTCGAGCGCGTGAATAGCGGCCGCCACGGACATGGGCATCGAGCCGAGATGGACGGGCATGTGGTCGCCCATCGCCACCACGCGCTCCGCTCCGTCGAACACGGCGCAGGAATAATCACGCCGTTCTTTGATGTTGGGAGAAAAGGCGGACCGGCGAAGGGCAGCGCCCATCTCCTCCGCAACCGAGTGGAAGAGGTTCTTGAAGATCTCGAGTTCGGCCGCGTCAGTGCGCATGTTGAGCCAGCCCCAAGTTCAAGTGCTCGTCGACCGAGCAAGTGAAGTCGGGAGGAACCACAGTCGTTGAGCTATATTCGAAGACGATGGCGGGTCCCGTAAATCGTGCGCCAGGTGTGAGCCGCTCGCGATCGTAGAGCCGGGTTGGCCGGAACCTGCTCTCAAACCAAACGGGCTTTTCCGTATTTACTGCGAGGCTAGAGTTTCGTGGGCGGCTAAACGTCGCTGGCCGTCGCGGCGGTTGAGGCGTGGGCAGCGCGAGGCGGACTCGCAAACTCACGATCTCAATCGGCCTTCCCGGTTGCGAATGGCCATAGGTCTTATCGTGCTCCAAATGGAAGCGGCCGCAAAAGTCATGCGTAAAGGGAACTGAAAGTTCATAAGCTTGGCCGACGTAGCGGACAGCCAAGCCGCGCTCAATTCTGAGCCGCTGGGTGTCGAAGATCTCGCGGCGTAAGTCGATGCGTGCCCGGCGCTCGATCGAATCGAAGCGTCGCCGAAGTTGCTCGAGGAAGCTCTGGAACTTCGGGGACGAAGCTGCGCTCCTGCCTCCGGCCTCCCCTGATTCAGGAACAGTCAGCAACACCGATTGCGAGACATCTTTGACGATGTCGGAAAGCAAAATGCCCAACGCTGAAAATGCGCCCGGGTGGCGAGGGACGATGACTCCTGCGAGCCCCAGGGAGCGTGCCAAGTCGGCGGCGTGCAACCCGCCGGCGCCTCCAAAACAGATCAGTGTGAAATCGCGAGGGTCGTGCCCACGTTCCACTGAGATAACCCGCAGGGCGCGCTCCATGGTGGCGTTTGAGACCGAGACGATCCCGCGGGCGAGCTCCAGCGGCGACTTGGGACCCGAGGCGCGGAGGTTCCGCGGCAGGCCGTGCAGGAACTGGGCGAAACAGTCTTCCACTCTCGGCAGGTCGAGCCTGAACGCGCCACCCAAGAAATGGTCTGGGTCCAACCGGCCAAGAAGCAGATGGGCGTCGGTGACCGTGGGCCGAGTGCCGCCGCGTCCGTAGCAGATGGGACCGGGCACCGCGCCCGCGCTCTCGGGTCCGGCTCGCAACGCGCCGCCCGCGTCCACGCGCGCCAGTGAGCCGCCACCCGCGCCCACGGAGTGAACATCGAGCACCGGCACGGCCACGGGCAAATCCGCCAAGGTTGTTTCGCGCGTCGTGCGCGGAGGGCCATCGAGCAAACATACATCGGTCGAGGTCCCTCCCATATCGAAACTGATAACGCGCCTGATTCCAAGGCTCTCTGCGAGCCGCGCCGCAGCCACCACGCCGCCCGCGGGGCCGGAGAGAATGGTGCGGACCGGCTCGCGCGCCGCGCGCTCGGCGGTCGTGATTCCGCCGTTCGATTGCATAACATAAATGCGGCCCGCAGAACGATGGCGAGCGCGGACTTTTTCACG
>Ga0208192_1001828_pt1 | contig 11449 bp, 10 predicted proteins | sample June2015DPH_13_1_2_FD_184711 | JGI IMG/M metagenome (GOLD analysis project Ga0208192, IMG submission 184711) | Peatland microbial communities from SPRUCE experiment site at the Marcell Experimental Forest, Minnesota, USA - June2015DPH_13_150... | ecosystem: Environmental > Terrestrial > Soil >... | reverse complement strand
GTGCGCGGCGATATTGAGCGCCAGGGCGGTTTTGCCCAGCGAGGGGCGCGCCGCGACCACGATCAGTTCGCTCGCCTGCAGCCCGGAGGTCATATTATCGAGGTCCACGAAACCCGTCTCAATGCCCGTCACACGCTGGCCGCGATCGAACAAGACATCAATCTTGCCGAAGCTCGTCTTGACGATCTCGCGGATGGTCGCGAACCCCGAGGCCACGCGCTGCTCGGCGATGTCGAAGACCTGGCTCTGCGCCAGGTCGATCAGCACCTCGGGGTCATCCGTGCCTTCCAGGCAGCGCGCGATGACGGTGTTCGAGGCATTGATCAAGCGGCGGACCGTGGATTTCTCTTTGACGATCCGGCAGTATTCCCCCACTGCCGCCATGGTGCCGATGGGGACGCCGTCGGTTAGCGCCGCAAGGTAGCCCGCGCCGCCGGATTTTTCGAGCAAGCCGCCCCTCGCGAGTTCCTCAGAAAGCGTCACCAGGTCAATGGTGCGGTTCTTCTCCGAGAGCGCCACCATGCTTTCAAACGTGACGCGATGGGCGCCCGAGTAGAAATCCTCCTTGCCGAGGATTTCGAGGGCGGAGTTGAGAGAGTCGTTGTCGAGCAGAATCGAGCCCAACAGGGCGCGTTCCGCTTCCAGGTTGTGGGGAACTGTTCGGTCGCTGGCAGTTGCGGTCGGCATGAACCTATCCCTAATTCTATATCAAGTCGCGGTCCTATTCACGTGGAGCGTCGACCTTCAGGCCCCCAGGATTACTTTTCCCTGAACCTGCTGACCTGGGCCGCCACCGCGGCGGTTACAAACAGCGCGTCTCCGCATGCTCGGCATGTTGCTACTTACGATTCCACGTTTGATTGCGAAGTGTGGCGCATCCAGCGCAGCATGTACAGCCGAAGCTTGCTCTCCCTTGCGGAATTCCTGTGAAAAAGGTCGGAAAGCTGTGGAGAAGTCAGCCCTGCCTGTGGATATTCTTTGCCTCGTCGGAGGGAGGCGCGACGGGAGGTTGGCTGAGGAGCACATTCCGCTCCGCGTGCTCGGGAGGCAGCGCGGAGCGGGCGCGATTATTCCTTTTCCGCCTCGGCTTCAGCGGCCGGGGCCTCGGCTGGCTCGGCGGGAGTTTCGCTGGCGGGCGGGGGCGGTGCTTGGGCTGCGGCCTTGGCCTTCGCTTCCGCGGCAGCCTGGATCTTGGCCTTGGATTCCTCGTCGGGCTCGACAAGCACCTTGACGCTTGCCGTCACTTCGCGATGGAGTTTGATCGGGACATTGTACTCGCCCAGCACCTTGAGGGGCGTGGCGAGATGAATCTTGCGTTTGTCAATGTGGTAGCCCTGGGCCACGAGCTTTTCCGCGACGTCCAGCGAGGTGACGGACCCGAAGAGGTTGCCCTTTTCACCCGCCTTGCGGATCAGCGTGACGCTTACGCCTTCGAGCAGGGTGGCCAGATCGGCGGCGTCGCCTTTCTCCTTCGCTTCCAGTTTCAGGAAGCGGACGCGCTGCTGCTCCACCCACTTGCGGTTCTGCGGCGTGGCCGCGACCGCCAGCTTCTTGGGCAGCAGGTAGTTGCGCCCGTAGCCGTCGGCCACCTTTACCATCTGGCCGCGCGTTCCAAGTTTATCAATATTCTCAAGAAGGATAACTTCCATACAGAAACTCCCTGAATCAAACGGGCACGCCGGCCAGCGCAGGAGGTTGGGCCCCGAGGTTCCGGAAGCCTCGTCCGGCGGCGGCGCGCCGCTGGTGTTTAGAGTACCGCCGCGAAGGGCAGCAGTGCGATATTACGGGCGCGCTTGATGGCTTCGCTCAGCGCGCGCTGGTGCGTTGAGCAGGTGCCGGTCAGGCGGCGCGGCAGGATCTTGCCGCGTTCGGCCACGAACCCGCTGACCAGCCGCACGTCCTTGTAGTCGATGATATCGATCTTCTCTTGACAGAACTTGCAGACCTTACGCCGGCGAAAGTATTGCTTCCTGCCGCCGGGTCCTTCCCGCCGGGGTGGGCGTTCGCCGGGAGGCGCATTTTCTCTGGGAACAGCCATTGTCATTTACTCCTTTATGCCTGCGCAGCGGGCGCGGGGGCGGGGGGCGCGGCGGGCGCCGAAGCGGGTTTGCTCCGGCGGCGCTTGACCTCCTGCTTGGCCCGCATCGTCTTGAATTTCTCCGCGCGCTTCAGAATCTCGTCCGTGCACACGGTGAGATACTTGATGACCGTGTCAGTCACTTTGAGACGGCGTTCAAATTCCTTGACCGTGTCTCCGGTGCCTTGCACGTGAAAGAGCACGTAGAAGCCCTCGCGCTGCCTTGCGACGCGGTACGCCAGCCGGCGGCGGCCCATCTTCTCGACCTTGTCCACTTTGCCGCCTGCGGAAGCGACCACGCTCTCCATTTGCGTGATGAGCTTTTGGACGTCTTCGTCGGCCACATCGGGCCGCACAATGAAAATCATCTCGTAATTACGCATGGGACCTCACGACTCGGGGGTCGGAACCCTCCGGTTAAAGCGGTTCATCGCCTTCTGCACGCCTTCCGATAGAATCACGCGGACGGCCTCGCTGGCCTGGCTGAGCATTTCCTCGACAGACGCCATCTCCGCGGGGCGGAACGGTGAGAGGAGGTAAGAAACATAATCCTCCACTTGCCGGTCCGGCCGCACGCCCAGGCGCAGCCGCGTGAAATCATCCGCCTCCAGCGCGCCGAGGATGGACTTCAAACCGTTGTGCCCGCCGGCGCTGCCCCGCGGTCGGATGCGCAACATACCCAACGGCAGTTCGATCTCATCCACCAGCACCAGCAGGTCGCGCGGCTCGAGCTCGTAGTTGCGGAGCAGCCGCTCGACCGCCAATCCGCTCAGGTTCATGTAAGTTTGCGGCTTGGCAAGCACCACCCGCACACCCGCCAGCTCGGTCGAGACCGTCAGCGCCTGCGCCTCGCGGCGCGTTACCTTCACGCCGGACCCCTCGGCCAGGCGGTCGATCGCCATGAACCCCAGGTTGTGGGGCGTCGATTCGTACTCACAGCCGGGGTTCCCCAAACCAACGAGCAGCTTCACTCGAAACCCGAATACAGAAACTCCCCAGGAAAATTCTGAAACCCGCCAACGGCGTGGATTTCCTCCCTTCGAGTTTCCGCCAGGGGTTACTCCTTCTCTTTGCCTTTCTCTTTCTCCTTGCCTTTCTCTTTCTCCTTGCCTTTCTCTTTCTTCTCGGCGCCAGCTTCTTCCTCGGCGCCTTCCTCTTCCGCCTTGCCCTTGCGGATGACCTCGGGTTCGGCGGGAACAGCCTCGGCGACTTCCGCGGGTTTTTCCTCTTCCGCCTTCAAAATCACCACGTGCGCCACCACGCGGTTCGCCTCCGTAAGGACCTTCACCTTGGGCCCCACGGGCAGGTCCGCCACGCGCAGGTTTTGGCCGATGGTGAGTGGCGACACGTCCACGGTAATGGCTTCCGGGATGTCATCCGGGAGGCATTCCACCTCAATTTCGCGCAAGATGAATTCGAAGATTCCGCCCTGCAATTTCACGCCCTGGGGTTCGCCGGTGACGTGGATGGGGACTTGCAGCTTCAGCATGGCGTCGAGCGCGATGCGCACCAGGTCCACGTGCAACAGGCCGCCGTGGACGGGTTCGGACTGCCAGTCGCGAACCATGGCGCGCGCCGGCGCCTTGCCGTGAACTTCCAGCGTAAAGATGGTGTTGTGGCCGGACTCCGAGTGCAGAATCCGGCGGATCCCGTCCGGGTCCACGGTGACCGGGATGACCGGGCCGCCCCCGCCATAGACGACGCCGGGAATGCGCCCGGCGCGCCGCATGCGCCGCGCGGCGTTCTTGCCGAACTCCTCGCGCGGCTGCGCTTCAACGGTGAATGCTTGACTCATAGCGTCCTACTCCTGGGAGTGCGGGCCGTGCCCGCGTCCTTCCTTCCTCAGATGAAGAGTTTGCTGACGGAAGTCTCTTCATGAATGGAACGAATGGCGTCGGCAAGCAACTTGGCTACACTCAGAACTTTGATCCTGCCGCACTGCTCCGCCTCCGGCGTGAGGGGAATGGAATTCGTCGCCACCACTTGCTCCAGGGGGGCAGCGCAGATCTTCTTGATGGCGCCATCGGCGAAAACCCCGTGCGTGCAGCAGGCATAGACCTTGTCCGCGCCCTTTTCCTTCAAGGCCTGGGCGCCCTTTACCAGCGTCCCGGCGGTACCGATCAAGTCATCGACAATCAAGCACGTCTTGCCTTCGACCTCGCCGATGACGTTGAGCATCTCGACCACGTCGACGTCTTCGCGGCGCTTGTCGATGATCGCCAGCGGAATGTTCATTTTCTTCGCGAAGCCCCGGGCACGTTCTACGCCGCCCGTGTCGGGAGAAACCACCACCAGGTTTTTCAGTTTCAGCCGGCGGAAATAGGCCACCGTGACCGGCGTGGCGTAAAGGTGATCCACCGGAATATCGAAGAATCCCTGAATCTGCCCGGCGTGCAGTTCGAGCGCCAGCACGCGGTCGGCGCCCGCGGAGGTGAGCAGGTCCGCCACCAGCTTGGAGGAAATGGGCACGCGCGGGCGGTCCTTGCGGTCTTGGCGGGCGTAAGCGTAATAGGGCATCACAGCGGTGATGCGAGAGGCGGAAGCCCGGCTCAGGGCATCGAGCATGACCAGCAGCTCCATCAGATTGTCATTCACCGGGCGGCAAGTAGGCTGAATGACGAAGACATCGGTGCCGCGCACGTTCTCGAGGACTTGCAGCCGAACCTCACCATCCGCAAAGCGTCCCACCTGGGCCTGGCCCAGCGGGACCCCCAGTTCTGCGCAGATTTCCCGGGCCAACGCCGGGTGAGCGTTTCCCGTGAAGACCTTCAGCGTGTTCCGGACCTTCTCGGTCATTATCGCATCCTCAGACGCGTGCTTAACGGCTCGGATAAAGGCCTGGCTGGGAGGCCTGGACTCGAACCAGGGTTCCATGCTCCAAAGGCATGTGTCCTACCACTGGACGACCTCCCAAGAACAGTGACAAGTGAAGAGTGACGAGCAAGCTGGTTTCATGGGAGTCGCCACTGGCAATCAGCCAGCGTGTTAAACGAGCGATGACAATTGGATAATGCCGCGAGAGAGCTTGATTTTGCTTCTCGCTCGTCACTTGTCACTCTTCACTCGTCACTCTTCATACAGCTTCCGGTGGTAGCCGGAGCGCGCCAGAGTGCGCGTTCGGAAAAGGTGCCACCCTTTGGGGATGAGTTGCGAGGCGCGAGCCAATTGACGAGGCGAGGAAAAGAGGGCGTACACAGCAGATCCGCTGCCCGTCAAGGAGGCAACATCGGCCCCGGCCCGGATAAACCGGCGCTGCAAGCGCGCCAGCTCAGGCCACCTCGCGAAAACGACCTGTTCGAAGTCGTTCTCGACCGGTCCCCAACTCATAGGGGGAATTTGTGGCCACGCACCGAAACATTTACTGTAAGCGGATTGGGGCCGGTCTGTCAACCGTAAACCGGCTTCGCGATAGGCTTCCGCCGTGGAAACAGAAAAGCCCGGGAAAACCACCAGGCAGGCGCGCGAGGGGAGATCGCTCAGTGGGTAAACCTCCTCGCCACGGCCACAGCCCAGCACGCGGCCTCCCAGAAGAAACAAGGGGACGTCAGAGCCGAGCGCGGCGGCCAGCTTGTGCCGGGCAGAAAAGTCCAGCCGGTCGCCCGTCAGGCGCTCGAGGCCCAGAAGCGTGGCTGCCGCATCGGTGCTGGCGCCACCCAAGCCGCCGCCCAGTGGAATTATCTTCTCGAGTCGAACCCGGATGCCGCCGCGCCAAGCGCGCGCCTGCCGCCACAGCTTGCAGGCGCGGTGAACCAAGTTACCCTCACCTGCGGGAACGGCAGGGTTGTCGCAGGCGACAGAAATTTCATTCCCCGCCGGCGTCAGGCTGATTTCCAGGTGGTCGTGCAGAGTGATCGTATGGTAAATCGTGCGGATTTCGTGGTAGCCGTCAGGCCGCTTGCCGACAATCTTCAGGCCGGCGTTGATCTTGGCGAAAGCGCGGAGGCGAATGGTTTTTTTCAAGGTAGACATGTACCCGGACGATTGTTTGCGACCTCGCCGGAGTCATCTTCAGATGGCCCCGCCAGCGCGGAGCGGCTACAGGCTGCGAAGAAACTCGTGGGCGTTGTCATTCTGAGCGAAGCGAAGAATCTCTGCATTTGTAGAATCAGGCAAATGCGGAGATCCTTCCTTCGTTTCACTCAGGACCGCCTGCGGCTCCTCAGGATGACAGCCTTGGCGGTTTTTCCGCAACCTGCACACGCAGAAGAATCTTACCTCAAAAAAGCGCGCCGTGGCGAAGCGCCCGCTGGTCCCGCGGAGAAATCCGGCGCGCCTGTTTCTGCGCGGACTTATTATGTTCCAGGGGGCCGTTCAATTCGTCGAGCTGCTTCTGGAGTTGGCTGGCTGGCCGTGGCCGAGTTGGAGTTTCCATTTCCGGCAGGATACGTCGATCCTGGAAATGGACCGCTGGGATGAGCCCACGGCCAAAACCCGTCCCTTCGGGAAATCGCAGACCCCATAAACCAGGGGTCTGCGCCAGCCGGCGTATGCGCCACCCAAGATTTGGCCCTACACCCCGCCAAAATGCCCGCTAGCTTATATTGCAGGTTCACCTTGCATCCCGGGCAGTGAATTTCTGCCGGATGTCAGAATTTAGAATCTACCGGTAGGCACAAAGTAACGTCCCCCCATTGACAATACCCTGGGGCTGGAGGCTACAATGTGGAGGTATGAACGCCGCCCCTCGTACCAGTTCCCCACTCAAGCAATTACGCGGGTGGCGCATACGTGCCGCTTTCTGGCATGTATGGGGTCACAGCAATCTCCAAGGGGCGCATACATTCCGAAATGCGGAACGTATGCGCCACCCATGGTTATGTCAAGAATTCATGACAAAAATCAAGAAAGCAGAACTCACCAAAAAAGATGTTAAAAATGAAGGTTGCTCCCAATATGTTGTTGAAAACAAATGGAGAAAATATACAAATTCTCATTAGGCCATTATATTTATGAAAACAAAATGCTTACATGAAATGCCATTATGTTTATGAAAATGCAATAGATAGCGTGATTTTCGTACATTGAAATCAGGAAAAACGCCTCGGAACCACGCCACGCCATTATCTTATAGCAAATAAACCAACTTACACGTCGCAAGCCATTATGTTGATGAAAAAAAAGGCAGGTGGCGCTGACCCCCGTTGTCGGGGTCCGCGGTTCTTCTGTGGGAATAGCCGCCCCGATGCATCGGGGCGTTACGCCGGCCGTGAGTTTGTGGTCATGGGGAAAGGCCCGCGTTCAATCAGAGTACGATTGACCGCGGGCTACTTCTGCGCGGACTTGTCGTGCCCCAAGCGGCCCTTCAATTCGTCCAGTTGCTTCTGGAGCTGGCTGGCCTGTTCGGCATCAAAATCGCCGGAAGTCGCCTGGGGCCATTCCTTCAGCGCGCGCTCCCACTGCTCCCGCGCCAATGCGGGCTTGCCCATGCGCAGGTAGAGGTTGCCCAGGTGTTCATGGATGGTGGGATCGTTTTGGATTTTGCGCGCGGCCTTTTCCAGGTGGGGCGCCGCCAGGTCGTAGCGGGCCATCTTGAAGTACGCCCAGCCCAGGCTGTCGAGGTAGGCGGCGTTATTGGGCTCGAGTTCGAGCGCCTTCTGAATGTACTTGACCGATTCCTCCAACCGGACGCCGCGGTCTGCCAGCATATAACCCAGGTAATTCGCCGCGGAGGCGTTCAGCGGATTTGCCGAGAGCACCTTCTTGAACGCCTCCTCCGCCAGATCGTACTTCTTCTGCCGGTCGTAAATGGAGCCCAGGATAAAGAGCGCGGCATCCTGGTCATCGGAATTGGGAGTCATCTCGAGTGACTTGCGCACGGCCTGCTCGGCGTCGGCGTAGCGCTTGGCCTGCTCATAAACCTGGGCGATGGAAATGTAGATTCCACGATCGATGGGTCCCTGGGTAAGCATGGACTGGAGTTGCGCCACGGCTTCGTCCACGCGTCCCTTTTCGCCCAGCAGGGAGGCACGCTGGATCTTCAGGGGCCGATCTTGCGGATAGGTTTGGATGGCGGTCTCAGCTTCGGCCAGGGCCTTGTCCGCCTGGCGTTCCAGGTGCAGGGTTTCAATGATCAGGAGTTCTGCCAGCGGACCCTGCGACTTGCCGAGCGCCTGGATTTGCTGGAAGGTGTCTATGGCCTGAGGGAACTTTTCCTGTTCGCGATAAGCCAGGCCCAGGTGCTCGAGGAAGATCGCCCGGTTGCTGGCTTCCGCTGCCGTGTACTGACCCTGCGGCCGTTCCGATTGCTTCACCAGCCCCTGCAGGATTTGCACGGCCTTGTCGTCGTTGCCGAGCGTATCCTCGAGCAGCGCCTGCTCGTAGAGGACTTCCTGCTTGTCCGGCAGCAGGGCTTTGGCCTTCTCAAGTTCCTGACGAGCTTCATTGAAGCGGCCCTCCTGGCGGTCGATCTGCGCCAGACGCAGGTAAGTGGGGCCGTCTTCGGGGTCGGACTTCAGAGTCTTCTGCAACTCCACGCGCGCCGCGTCTATCTTGCCGTCGTTCAATAGCGCGTCGGCGTAATAGCGGCGGAGTTCCCCGTTATCAGGGTCCTCGGCCAGCGCCTTCTCGTAGGTCGCAATGGCCTTGTCAAAATGCTGGGTTTGGATATAGGCATAGGCCAGCATGCCGAGGAGCTGGGAATCCATCTCGCCCTCGGGAATCCTGCTGAGCGCCTCAGCGGCCTGGTCGTAGTCTCCTTGCTGGATGTAAAGCTCTGCCAGGTTGGCGAGCCCCACCTTGGACGCCGGATCAGTCTTTAACACTTTGCGGAAAGTCTCCTCCGCCTTGGAGGTCTGGTTGGTGGCGCGGTAGAGCCGCCCCAGCTTCAGCCAGGAATCGGTGTCGCTGGGGGTCACCCGAACCAGCGCTTCCAGGTGCTCGATGGCTTTGCTCAGGTTCTCCTTGGTGGCGTTGCTATCCGTTTGGGTGGTGTCGAGCTGGTGCAGGTACATGTTGGCGAGCAGACGGTGGGCGTCCGGATAGTCGGGGTCGATCTTCAGGACGGCCTCAGCTTCGTGGACGGAATCGTCCCCGCGGCCCACTTGCGCGTAGAGTTCGGCCAGTTCAACACGCAGGAAGAGTGAGTCCGGGTCGGCGGCCATGGCCTGTTTGTATTCGGCAATCGCGCGGTCAATGTAATCGCCACGATTGTAAACTCCCGCCAGCTCCTTGTAACGCCGCGCCAGCATGAAGTGATAGTAGGCTTTGGCGTGGTCTGCCGCGCCCACCGAGGCAGGCGCCTGCTCCGGAGCCTTCGCTGACTCCGCTGGCGCGGGCTGCTGCGCCGCCCCCAAGCTCCCCCCCCAGATTAAGCAGAGAGTGATTGCGGCCCCGATCTTCCAGACGTATGTTCTCATGGTTCCTTTCTGCCCAGCCCAATTACGAGTTACTGAAATTATCCCACAGGGTTATAAGAGGTGTAAAGACACAAGCAGGTTGCTTTCGAGCGCACCCGGCTACGGCCGCCCTCCTCCCTCAAATCTTTCCTCGCACCTCCGCCCAGGCCAGTCCGAGATACTCATAAAAAGCGGTTTGCGACTTGAACAGGTTAAAGGCGTTGGGAAACACGTCCTCGGGATCGAGCGCGTGCCGCGGGGCAAGGTAGTCGGTAGGAGCGGGCAGTGGCTGCAAGCCACGCTTTCTGAACAGCCCCATGGCGCGGGGCATGTGCGCCGCGGACGTAACCAGAACAAATGGCGACTGCCCCAGGAGCGGTGCGGCGCGCATCGCTTCCTCTTCCGTGTCGCGCGGTGTGGGCGACAGAATGACGTCCTGCGGGCTCACGCCGAGCGCCTCGGCCACTTGGGCCATACCCTCGGCCGATCCGTTGTCTCCTGAAAGGATCAGCTTGCTGCCGGGGAGTTCACGGTGCAGTCGCACACCTTCGATGAGGCGGACCATCAGTTCCGAGGTTACGCGGCTGGTGATAGGAACCCCCGGATCGGTGTTCGCCCTTGCTCCCAAGACCATAATAAAGCGTACGGCTGGCAGGGCGGCCTCCCCGCGCGAGGTCATGTCGAGAGGCGGGTAACGATGCTCCAGCGGGTGGAGGAGCCCATTCGCAGTAAAGAAGTAGCTCAGCCCTGTCAGCAGCAGAGTCCCAAGAGTGACCAAGGCCTTTCCTGTCCGCTGCTTGCGGGTGAACCAGAGCAAGTACAGCCCCACGCACAGGATCTCCAGCGACAAGGGCAGAGGGAATAACCCTCGCGAGATCAGTTTCTTCAGTAGAAACATGCAGTTACGAGCTCCTCTCGAGTCTCAGCCGGGACCAGGGGAAGCGCCCAGCCGGGTGAGCCGCCGCCCCAGGGCAGGCCGGTCCACCCCTCTGCGGTGAGTATATCCGACTTTGGGAATATGGGTGTGCTCTTGAGCTATGCACCGGAAGGCCAATCCCACGGGCGAGCGCGTTGTCGAATCCGAACGTTACTGCTGGCCAAAGCCTTTCCCAGGCATGAGCCACATCACCAAGCCGAGGGACACAAGCACGCTCACAAAGTAGGCAGTCGTCTCGCGACTGGGGTGGGGGGGCAGATCCTTCGTGAACAGGCGGTACCCCGCTCCCAGTGCGACGAGAAAGAAGACGTTTTGTTCCAACAGCAGCCAGAGAGCCAGGCACGCCGTTAGCAGGACGAGCCGGTCGCCCTTGTTCATTGCCGAGGCAGCTTGGCCGCCATCCAGCGCCCAAACGGGGATCAGGTTGAGCACATTCAGCCAGGCGCCCGCGCGGGCCAGCGCTGCCCAGATTCCATTGCCCGTTCCCCACCAAAGCAGCGCGCACGCTACGGCGGTAAGACACCCCGCCAGCGGGCCCGCCAAGCTTACGGCCGCGCGTGTCTCGCGCGAAACTCCCAGGGCTTGCCAACGAACATAGGCGCCCAGCCCTGGCAGAAACACCGGCATTTCCGCGGGAAGGCCTCGTCGTTTCACATCAATGAAGTGGCCCATCTCGTGGAGGAAGATCAGCGCCACGAACCCCAAGCCGAATTTCGCGCCATAAAGCGACCAATAGACGCCCATGAAGGCCGCCAAGCTGAGCAGGAAGCTCAGTTTGAAGAGGGAGAGGAAGACCTTGCCCTTCGCCAGCGCCAGGGCCACAGGCGCCAGTGGCCCCAGCTTGCTGGCCCACTGGCTTTTGGTTGGTTCCTCGGGCGCCCGCCGGGCTGCAAGTTCCAGGTGACGCGCGTGCTCGCGGACCCACTCCGCCTGGGTGGAATCCGGTGGCAGGAGTTCCAAGGCCTTCAACCATACGTCGCGGGCCTGTCGTGGGTTGTGCTGGGCTTCCAGCACCCTGGCTAGCATCGCGTGTTTCTCCAAGGCGTCGGCATGCACCAAGGCGTGGCATTGCGGGCAGGCCAAAGCTCCTGGCTCGAGCTC
>Ga0208192_1001821_pt1 | contig 11516 bp, 10 predicted proteins | sample June2015DPH_13_1_2_FD_184711 | JGI IMG/M metagenome (GOLD analysis project Ga0208192, IMG submission 184711) | Peatland microbial communities from SPRUCE experiment site at the Marcell Experimental Forest, Minnesota, USA - June2015DPH_13_150... | ecosystem: Environmental > Terrestrial > Soil >... | reverse complement strand
CGCAACCCAACGGTATTCAAGCGTTCCGTTTTCGTGCTATCATTACCGCGAATGCGACCACAATCACGGCTATGAGCAAAGTTCCCGCCGCAATGTAGCTCGGGTCTATGATCAGTGGTTGAGCGACAGACGTTCCGGGATTCGTCTCATGGGTAACGATTGCTTCGTTTGTGGTAGTGGTTCCAACTGAAGTCGTCGCCACAGTGTCCGTTGTTTGCTGCGTCGTAGCGCTTAATGTGCCAACCTGGATGGCGATGGTGCGCTCCATCGGGGATGCAACCATTCCACCATCTTCGAATAAGTAGACGATGAGTTCTAGCCTCCACGGTCCATCACTGCTAGGGGCGGTAGCCGCATTCGAAACGCTTGCGGTGACGCTGGGTCTCCAACCTATGTCAAAGGGGCTCGATGAAAGGATACTCTTTGTTTGAAGGTCTACCAGGTCGACTCTGCCCGTATAGTAACTTCTCCATTGTGCGCACAGAATGAGCATGCTTGTATTAACGGCAATTGATTGACCTGGACTTGAAGTGGCTGGATAATCCATGTTCAATTCAGCGACGTTGCAGCGGTCGGCGTAAACTTCGTGAATGGCGATGGATGGCGTTGCCACAGTAACAAGCACTAAGAAACAGCAGAAGAGAACTACCTTAGACGGTATTCTGACCTGCATCGTCCCTCGGAATAACGTACGGGCTTGGTTGACTTAAGTAAGAGTGGAATTTGTAGAATGGCGGCCCGTAGTTTAGTATTCTGGCATTTCTCCGCCTCTGGGAGGCGGCGTGGGAGGCGGTTTGGCGGCGGCAATTACGTCATCGATTCTTAGTATCATTGATGCGGCTTCGGTGGCGGACCGGATCGCTTGTTCCTTGACTCGGACGGGTTCACTTACGCCTTGTTTTCTCATGTCTTTGACTTCGCCTTTGAAGACGTCTACGCCTTGCGGCCCTCCCTCTTTCTTGTCGTGTGCGGAACGGAGGGCAACCATGATGTCTATGGGGTCTAGGCCGGCGTTTTCCGCTAAGGTTTTCGGGATTATTTCTAAAGTGTCGGCGAATGCTTCTATCGCAAGTTGCTCACGCCCGCCAACCTTGCTAGCGTAGTCTTTGAGTTTCTTGGAAAGTTCGGCTTCGATGGCGCCCGCCCCTGTAACTACTTTGGGCCTCTGCACTACATCGATAACGACCGATAGAGCGTCCTTCAGAGCCCGCTCCGCCTCGTCGACTAGGCGCTCCAAGCCGGCTCGGATAAGCACACTAACCGACCTTGGGTCTTTGCAACCCTCAATGAAGACCATCTTATCGTCTCCAATCTTCCTTTCCTCAACTAGGTCTGCTTTGCCCAGATCTGGAGCTTTCAAGTCGTCAAGGTTTGTTACGATCTTTCCGCCCGTTGCCCTTGCTAGCTTTTCCATGTCCGATTTCTTGATTCTTCGTACCGCGAGCATTCCTTCCTTTGAGAGGTAGTGCTGTGTTGTGTCGTCAATCCCCTTTTGGCACAGGACAACGCTCGCTCCCGAAGCTTTGATTTTGTCAACCATTTCCTTCATCATGTGAGTTTCCTCATCGAGGAAGGCTTTCATCTGGGACGGGTCGTTGATGCGTATTTCCGCCGATATCTCGGTCTTCTCAATTTCGAGGGCAGCATCTATGAGGGCAATCTTCGCGTTCTTTACCTGCTTCGGCATCCCTGGGTGGACAACTTCCTTGTCTACAATAATGCCCCTAACTAGTTGAGTGTCGAGGAGGCTCTTGCCCTCCTTCTTGACAAGCTGGATGTTATCGATGTCAGCGTACCACGACTCGCCGCGCTTTTCCTTTACTAGTTGAACCGCTTCGATCGCAATATCTGCGAAGTGCTCACGAGCGCCACCTAAACCCTTGCTATGCATCGCAGTCATAGCGACTTTCTTGAGCGCAGCCTTATCATCAAGTCTTACTGGTTCGGAAAGGGAGTCAAGAAGTTGAATCGCTTTGTCTGCAGCTTTCTTGTAGCCCGCTACAATAGTTGTTGGGTGGACGCCATCATCAAGCAAGTCTTGGGCTCGTTTAAGTAATCCTCCGGCGAGGACCACGGCGGTCGTCGTTCCGTCGCCAACTTCATCATCCTGCGTCTTGGCGACTTCCACCATCATTTTCGCAGCGGGGTTTTGAACATCAACCTCGTCGAGAACGGTGGCTCCGTCATTTGTTACTGTAACATCGCCGAGACTATCGACGAGCATTTTGTCCATTCCGCGAGGACCGAGAGTGGTCTTTACCACTTCAGACACAATGATTGCCGCGGTAATGTTGCTTCGTTGAGCATCGCGGCCTCTATTGCGTGTGGATCCTTCCTTTAGAATGAGTACCTGCTGACCGGAGAGATAGGCCATTTTTGTTACCTCGGGTGACACCCATGGATAAAAACGACCAGTAGATAAGCATTTTTCTATTCAACACCTTAACGGTCGAAGGCTATTCTGGTTACAAGAATGCGATTAAGAAAATGCCTTCCAAACTGGATCATGAACTACTCGGATTCTTCGGGTTCCAACCGGAAATCTCGCGCGCATTGCCTAGCGAACTTATTATACCGGTCTCGCCATTCGTCCACACAGAAAATTCTAGAATCTTCGGGAACGTTCGAGGAAAGCACATTTGCCCGTTAACCTCTTGGTGCGAACCAGCAAACTTCGCAACTGCACTCTCGTAACAGGTTTTCATGGCGTGGGTGAAACAGGATACATTTCCGTCTCTTATCTCGTTCATGCTTTGAATGCGAAGAGAATTGGATTCGTCGACGTGGCACACCCGCCCCCATTTATCGCAACCTCCGAAGATGGTTTGGTGACGCCATTCGAGGTTTACCGGGCTGGAAGGATAGTGCTTGTGAAATTGGAGTTTTCTCCGCATAGGGCGGAGGAAGCAGAGTTCGCCAAGACTCTTGCACGATGGGTTGTAGAAAACAAATTCAAAGACGCCATTCTCATCGGGGGCCTAGACGGAGCTCTGAAATCCGGCAAGGACGGCGTCAGAATAGTTACAACCGGCGACTACCCTGTGAAAGCAAAGAAGATGAAACACCCAAAACTCGAAGCGGGCTTATTCGTTTACGGCCCGTTGGCCGTCATGTTAGGGGAATTCGAGAAGCTGAGCTTTCCCGCCGTTGCAGTACTCCCTTACGCCTCAGCTGAACACGCAGATCCTAAGGCCGCGGCCACTGCGATCAGGGCGGTGTCAAAAGCATACGGGCTGAAAGTCGATGTCAGGGACTTGGAATACGATGCTGAGGATATCGAGGAGGAAATTGATAAGCGGATGCAGCAAACTGCCCGCTCACTGCGTGGCTTGTATGGTTAATGCAACATTCATACATTAGTGTGCCAGTTACCAACCGCAAGTTAGGTTCATGATTAGATTAGCTGATAACGAATGCAACTTCGATTCTTAGGTGCATGTCAAGAAGTAGGTAGGTCCGCAATTGCGGTCAAAGGCGTCCGTAGCCAAATCCTGATGGATTACGGCGTCATGATAAACCACGACATAGGCTTCCCGGTTCACGTTTCACCAAGAGACTTAGACGCAGTCATACTAACACACGCTCACCTCGACCACAGTGGGCTGATACCCCTCTTCTACGTTCACTCAAAACTACCAGTCTATGCCGTTGAACCGACCTTCCAATTGACCCGAGTATTGGTGCGGGACATGATCAAGCTTAGCGGTTACTTCCTTCCGTACGAGTACATCGACCTAGAAACCATGATGAATCACGCCGTCCCCGTGGAATACCATTCAAAATTCAAAGCAGGGGACTCTGAAATCACCATGGTTAACGCCGGCCATATTCCTGGCAGTGCGCAGGTGATTGTGAAAAATGATGGCAAACGGGTGCTCTACACGGGTGACTTTAACCTGATTCCGACTCACCTCGTTCCTGGCGCTGACAGAGAATATGGGAACCTAGACGCAATAGTGATCGAAAGCACATACGCCATGGGTGACCACCCAGACAGAACTGAGTCTGAGCGCAACTTCGTCTTGGCCTGCAAGGAAGTTGTTGAAGGAGGAGGAACCGTTCTTGTTCCAGCCTTCGGCGTTGGCCGGTCCCAGGAAATTATTTGCATGCTCGCCGACCACAACTTCAATCACAAAGTTTTCGTCGACGGCATGGCACTGGACGCGATTAGAATGCTGGAGAAGTATCCGAAAGCATTGAAAGACGAACAGCTGTTCCGGAGAGCTATGAAGGAGGCTGAGCAAATCAGGAACTGGCATGACAGGAGGCGTGCGGCCGGAACCGAGGGAGTGATAGTATCGCCTGCCGGGATGCTCAAAGGAGGGGCATCAGTCTTCTACATGGAAAACATCGCTAGTAACCAGGATAACGGAATCTTTCTCGTAAGCTACCAAGTTCAAGGCTCGCCAGGAAGGATACTCTTGGACGAGGGTCAATTCATTTTGCATGGAAAAGCAAGGAAGGTCAGTGCCCGAGTTGAAAAATTTGATTTCTCTTCACACGGCGGAAAGACCCAACTCGAGGAGACATTGAAAGAAGTTGACAAGAAAACTCGAGTCTTCGTTGTTCACGGCGAAGAGGGAAACTGTAAACATTTGGCGGAATGGGCATCTCAAGAATTGGGTCTCCAGACCTCGACCCCTCGACCAGGTGAGACCTACGACCTCTGAGGTTCTCGGAGTGATTCAAGTCGGGTCAACGAGCGATTACTCTCTTGGCACGTTCAAGAATGAATTCTCCAACAGCTTTCCAAGTTTCGCGTTGGAAACGATGCGTCCTCTGCCTGATCCGTCTGAGGCTTACGATGCATTGCGTGGGCAGTACCATTCCACTCGCCTGCTTGTACTCTTAGAGCAGCATCTGCGCACTGTTCCCGCGGACAGATTGTTGGGCGTTACAGCCTTTGACCTGTTCGTCCCAGGGATGAACTTCGTATTCGGCGAAGCCCGATGCCCAGGCTACGTGGCGGTTATTTCGACCCAGCGACTAAAAACATCCCCAAAAGACCAAGGCTTGTTTCGAGAAAGAGTGCTTAAGGAATCGGTACATGAAATAGGCCACACGCAAGGGCTCAAGCATTGCCCTGACCCGTTATGCGTGATGCATTTCTCTGAACATATCGGCGATACGGACAGGAAGGGTTCAACCTTCTGCAAGGAATGCCATTCGGACTTAGTGAGGCAGAAAGTTGGGTAAGAAATTCAAGGCGAAGCCAAGCCAACTAGCCCCTGAAATCTCCGCTATAGCCCTCGCAGGACTGCTGACGTTTGGCCTTCAATCATCCAATGCACCCATCGTTCCCATAACCATCTTCCCAGAGACAACAAGCGGGATTACGCTGAACGCCGGCATCTTCGTGGTTCTGATGGCCGCTATGGGTACCATTATGTACCTGTTCATAAAATTCGGGTTGAAACGCCTAGTCAGATACATGATTAACCTCGCTCTCTTCGCCCTCCTATTCTTCCTGATAACATGGTACGGATCATTGTACGCAAACTACTTGCCTTCCTTCGTGACCTCGACAAGCTGGGGCTGGCTCCTCGTCAGCCTCCTAGGGGCCGTTGGATTAGGGCTTCTGATCTACAAGGCGAAGGGGGCACTGCATTTGCTTGGCATAGTTCTGATCGGCGGACTCACTGGGACATTTCTCGGCGTGTCCATACCCACATTAACGGCGGTCGTGCTCTTGCTAGCCTTAGCGGGCTATGACCTCTTCGCAGTCTACAAGGGCCCAATAGGGAAGATGGCTGAATCAACCAACCTCGAAGAATTCACGGGCGCCGTTTTTACGTACGGTGATTTGACGGTGGGGATGGGGGATATGGTGTTCTACTCTATGCTCGCGAGCAACTCAATGATGAATTTTGGGCCGATCCCATTCCTCGCCGCGGCTGTTGGTTTGGTAATTGGTGCTTACCTTGGGTTCAAGATGCTTGAAGGGCGGGACATGTTTCCAGGCCTGCCGTTCGCCATAATTCTCGGATTAGTGTTCATGTATGTTGCTTCACAAATCTTGATCATGCTAAAACCAACCTGAGCGAACACATTCTCCATTACCAGTAGGAATGGGTTACATATTCTCGTTGCAGAGGAAAAGCAACACGATTTAAGCCAAGGTCAGGTCGGAAATCGGAGCTTCCTCCCACCAAATCGGCCCAAAAGAGGGTTCTGTTGGGTTCTAGGGGCTTAGGCTAGGGTGGATAGGTTAGGGTGGTGCCACCCTTCGAGGGGTGGTGCCAAACGGTGCCAAGCGAAGGTAAATCAACCTCTCTTGACCCCAAAAAATGCACCACCCCCCTGGGGGGTCCCTCCAAGCGTGCGCGCACTCTTCTCCTCCCACTATCCCAGAAAACTACACCACCCACCCCCCCCCGCCGCCAAAAACCCGCATTATTGGCCTATCTTCCGGCCTTGATCTTTTGCCTGAGCTTAATATTCGCAAGCCTGTCCCAGTTTCGAACAATTCGGGGAATATCGTACCCGCATACCTCAACTATGCCTGGGTAAGGGTCGGTAGTTGGGGCCGTTCTGATTCCAAGGAATTTGGAACAAACAAAGAAGAAGTACGCCCTGCTCTTCGTTGTTACCGCGAATAGAATTCCCGTCCTTTCAATGAGCAGTTTGAGCATTGTTCGCTCGTAGATCAGCTTCCTCATCCTTCGCCACTCACGCCTCTTTTCATTCGAAGCCAAGGCTCAGGTTTCACGAAACCGTATAGAAATTTCAGGTAGAACACTGGTACGTATAGGATGTTCTTCACGTTCCTACTGTTGAGGCTTAGCAGTAGGATCACTTTGAGGGCAAACAAGAGTTCTCTAGGCTTCGAGTCAGGTAGCACCCTCGTGTTCGCTCCTTCCCACTCGGGTTTGAATTCTCTAAATTGCGAACGATGAACCATCGAATCAAGAACGTAGTACGTTTTGAGTTTCTGCTCGTCGAGGCGCCTTTGAATGAAATAAGTCTCCCGAGCATCGATATAATCCGGCACAACCTTACCCAAGAAATTGTTCCTACGCAGGACAAGTAGACTTGCAGGTAGTCCATACCGAAAACGGTGCCCCATAGCCATCCCCACTACCGCACCATACCCCCTATCCCGAAGGATACTCAGCGCCAGATCAAAGAAATCGGCTCTCACAATCTCGACGTCACTGTCAACGAAAACGATGTATTCGGTGGTCGCTAATTCAAAACAAAGCTGTCTTGCTCGCCCCAACCCCTCTCGCTCGGAAAATATCTCCGCATTGAATCTTCTTGCGATCTGAATTGTTCCATCGTCGCTATGGTGATCGACAACTAGGAGCCGTGAATCAGGAGTGAGCCTTCTGATACTTCCTAGACATTGTTCCAGCGTCTTTGCTGAATTGTAGCTGCAGACACAGAAAGTGAGTCCTTTCACCTCCTTCAACATGCCGCTCTCCGCCTGTACACAGCTAGAAAATGGTCGCCCAAACGGTTCATCGGGAATATTGTCCCGAGCTTGAAATCTACTGATTTCCACAACCCAAACAGCTTTCCAGGTGGCAGAAACTTTGTTAGGTTCGAAGGCGGAAGCGTAATCACAACGCCATAGACTTTCTTCAGCTCGAAATATGGGTCAACGATTTTTCCAAGTGATGCCACGGAGAACGCGTTTGTTGCAACACAAAACCTAGACTTGCCTACAGGTACGGGGTTGCGTAGCCTCGCGAACGCAAGTCTCGGCTTCAACTTGAACGTGTAGCCAAGAATCTCGTAGAGGCAGTATTTGTTCCAAACACCGAGAATCAGGGGCGCCTCCTCCTTCAGAATATCGTTGAGAACACGTACCGATTGATGCAATCGAGGCTCTGTGTTTATCGCGCCATAGGTCGAATAGGCCCCATCGATTCTTGAGAAGCCAAGGTTCGCTATTTTGTCTTTCAGATCGACTGGCCTTGACCAGACGCATAACACATTATCCGAGAGCCCTGCCTTTTCCGCCTTTGATTTGAGTACCTCGACCATTTTGCTGGAAATGTCTGTCGCAATTACTCTTACCCCGGCCTTTGCAAGGCTCAATGTCTCCGTGCCGGTACCGCATCCAATTTCCAGGACTGTATCCCCCGGTTTGAAGAACTCCATCATAACTGAGACGGAGACGTTACGGAGCCATGTGTTGATTGGGTTTCCGAATATGTGCCTGTCATAATCCTCTGCGACGGCGTCGAAGGCCGCTTCGAGGTCGCCGTAAATTATTTCATCAAAACTAGTGGAGGCCCACTCGTTGACGAAAAGTTCAACGTAACTATGCTGGCCCTTGTAATATTGATTCACAACTGCTTTTCCGTATTTTCGGGTGAATATTGCAAGTAGCGGGTCGTCAAGTCCCGTTATTTGCTTTATGTGTCCTTCGCAATTGAAGATCCGGTTCTGGAAGAACAGCCTTGCTTTCACATTCCCTTGCAGATTCAAAAACCAGGCGTGCTTCCCTGACCTTCCTGGAAAAACAATGATCCTAACTCCCACTGAAACATACCTGAGCAGAACCTGATGTGGCTTTCCACTCTTGCGACCAATGGTTTCAAGTCGGATGTACTGATTCTGGCCGGGTGAGGAATCTATGCCCGATTTAGATGATATCCACGGTTCCCGCGTTCTTTGAATTTCGCTTTCTCTAAGCTTCTCCATCTAGCCCTCGACCTCTGTAACTTTCAGCTCAATTTCCGGCTCAGTTCCCACAGAATGCTAAGTTCATCACAGCTGATAAGAGATATTGACTTGCCTAGGATTTAGTTCCGTACCTCTTCCACAAGGCGTGCTTCCTTGTCGACCCGACATTGTCTAGCATTGCGAGGAACACCGACACCACTTCACCAATCATTGATACAGGTAAGGCGATAATCAACCTCGGATTGTCTGACAGGGTTCTAATGAGGATTGATAAACTGAGAACTGGATTTGAGGCTAGCATTGACTCTAGGGTCTTTGGTGATTTGCCGACCTTTTTCCAAATCTGAAGGTGGCCGTAAACGATTCTGCGACGCTGGCGGATGACATCCACGAAGTTCTTAGGAACATCGATCTTGACCTTAGCAGTTTGGCAAAACCTAATTGTGTAGCCGGCGAGGTATGCCGTTCCTGCCAGGTACGCGCCGTCGTTTACCGTATCCGGTGGCAGTTCATGAAGGGCTTCTCCTCGAAGCACCAGGAGTTCGTCACAGCACCGATTGTTAAGATCGTCGACATTTAGCTCTCGCAAGAACTCGTTATGTACTCCCCACATCAGTTCCAGCACACTACCGGCGAGCCCCGCTCCACCACTCACGATTGGGAGGCCGGAAACCATCCCTATCTTCTCGTCCCGCATTATTTCATTCAGTAACCTAGAAATCGCACCTCTCTCAGGGAGAGCGTCGGAATTTACTAGAACCAAGAACTGGCCGTCGAAATTCTGAATGATCTGATTTATCGCAACGGATTTTCCCCTCCGTATGGGTTCCTCAATCAGCACGAAACGCCGGTCTCGCCGCGCTAGCTCCCGGGCGAAAAGAAGCGCGCTGGCGTCACAGCCACTTGCAACCAGAACCACCTTCTTTAGCATTAGACCAGAGGGGTATGATTCAGTCTCGATGAGATCTAGAAGCCTCTCCAAATTTGCAGCCGAATCCGCAGCACAGATGCCAATCGAAAAACCCACGTCAAGCCTGATATTTTCAGGTAGCACAACACTCTGGCTCATAGCACCAAACCAAACCGCCTGTCCGAGAACAGGTTATTCTTCCCACATCGCGCGGAGCCATTCATAGAAATTTGATGTATAGACACACGAGACTGCGCTTATCTTTGGTTCAAATACACGGAAGTTTTGCCCCTGCGATTTTAGTCTTAAGTTGGTCAGGTATGCCCTGATGCGTAGATATCGGCTCAGGAAAACGTAAGCCATGGCTTCGGCCCAGTCTAGTGGGAAAGAAAACCACTTTGACCTGTCCCTGGTCTCTACCCTCCGCTCATCAGTCCCATCCTTCAACTCTATGAGCTTCGCAGCGTAGGGTACTGAATAGAAAACTCCGACCCAGTCGTTACTTTCTAAAATCTTCTTGTATTGATCCACGCCTGCAACAGGTCTTGCTTTGAGAAGTTCGCGGGCAAATAGTGGGTTCCTCCGGTTCATTTGAGATTCATGTTCGAAACCTTCCTCGTCGTGGACGTAGCTCAAACAAAAGGGCGACAGGTGAGGAGGCCGCAGGTCTAGGAGCTTGTTCAACCTAACAAGGACCAATGTCATGAATGCGCTGAGCCAGAGCCTATTTCGCCTTGTGACGATGAACAGATCGATGTCATCCCATTTATCGGCGCTCCCGTACGCTACGCTGCCAGTAACAGCAACGGTTCGAATGAAAGGAACCGCCCGTCTCAAAACTCCAGCAAAGCTTGCCGCAGAACCTAACTTTGCAGCGGACATTTTCTCCCTTTCCAAGCGGGAGGAATCTAACTGGTTCGGGTTTGTGAGCAAGTATCCATCTTTGATATAGAAGTGAATATCAGGAAACTTTGTTCCGGATAATATAGACCGAAGTTGTTCCGCCGTGAGGTTTCTTCTTGGGAGAAAGTAGTTCGCTACCTCGTCCAATGTGAACGGAAACTTGAGGTACTCGGATACTCTGAACACCTTCTCCAGCCCATCGTAAATGTCGTCTGCTTGATCTTGCACTGGGAAGGCTTCTTGCAACTTAGTTCATCCTCAAGGAATGGTTCTTGCCTGCGCTAACTCGGGCGCGTTCGCTTGGCACGATATAAAAGAATTACTACTACAATCGTAGTACCTTGCACTTCGACTGTGCAGAACCGGCAAGGGTTGTTCAATCGCACAAGCGGTGCTGGCTGATTTTGATTGATGAAAACTCATAGAAATTGATTCTTCCATAGAACAAGAATTATTTCCTCAGAAGACTTTTCGTGTCAGAATCACGATGCCATCACTCTCATTAAGAAGACTAGGAGCACTTAGGAATAATTGACATACTAGAGCTCGGGATACTACTCACCGACCAGATTTTACGAGGAGCAACTGACCACTTCTACGCGCTCATTCTCTTCGTTATCATTGACTTCGTCTGACTATCCGACTGCTTGGGCAAACCTCGCATCTTTCTACGTATTTGGTTTACGCGGCTCGTTATTCACGGAAGGTGACGTATACATGTATGCTGCATGGAACTGATAGTGAAGTAGTCGTATGCCTTGCCTACGTCCTTGCGAAGCACTACAATAAGTCGTTCATTCAGACTATTTCGTGAGGCGATTTAGCAAACATTAAGGCTTTTTCCTGTGTGTGTGCGCGCACACACACTAAAACGACGGTTCAAATTCCGTTGCCCGCACCATTAGAGCCACACACACAAAATAACGCCTGAACTGACGGTTCAAATCACTATCAGTACCACACCTATGAAAAGTCTGATCCAGCATGCGATTCTTAGGTGGTTCTTCTGCGCGGCGTTCAAGCCACGTTAGTTACTCTCTCCAGCGGTTTATGTTTTTCCTCGATCTTT
>Ga0208192_1001802_pt1 | contig 11608 bp, 10 predicted proteins | sample June2015DPH_13_1_2_FD_184711 | JGI IMG/M metagenome (GOLD analysis project Ga0208192, IMG submission 184711) | Peatland microbial communities from SPRUCE experiment site at the Marcell Experimental Forest, Minnesota, USA - June2015DPH_13_150... | ecosystem: Environmental > Terrestrial > Soil >... | reverse complement strand
TCCTTTTAGTGGATCGCGGAAGTAGAATTCGTAGGCCACAATCTTCACATTTCCCCTTTCTACAACATCTTTCTATCGCTTACCTCTAAACTTCTTCCTCCCATATCCTGCAAGGCCAATCAACCCGGAGCCAAGAAGGAGCATAGTGGAGGGTTCGGGAACGGCTGTGGTGGTAAATTGGGCTACCAAGCCAAGCGTGTCATATACTCCCGTTGCTGCAGTAACATCGTAGGAAAACACCCGGGATATCGAGTCTCCACTTGTATCCTCGGCATCGAAGACAGTCGTGCCCCCATCTAAAAAGTTGCGTACGTCGAGCAAGAGGTTCCCGGCGGCGGGGTCGTAGTAGAAGGGTGTTTGCAAGGTGATGACGATATCAAATGCCTTTGGTCCCCCCGGAGGACCCGTGTCGGTACTCGAGAGTGCAAGCGCCCCGGTGTACACCACCGTGTCGTCAGCCCCGACGTTATTCGCGAACGTATTGCTCAACCCATCAGGACCCTCGCTGGTCGTAGAGAGGTCGATCTGGACGTTCGCGAGGGTTAGCGTGAAAGGCAACCCATAAGTACCATCGGGGCGGAAGGCAATCTGCGTAATGAGCCCAGGCCCCGGGAACTGCGGGGCGCCGAAGACTTCCTGGTATCGCATGGACTCGGGAACTCCACCAATGCTGAAGGGCCAGTCATTATTAATATTACCTTCAACGCTTGCCAGGCTATTCGGAACGATGATTGTTGTCGCGGTTGCAACGCCGCCAACAAACAAGGAAAGACCAACGGCGAATAGAATGCCGGTTAACCTTAAGGTGTTCATAATTTTTTTCATTGTAGAATTCCTCCTTTTTTTACACCTTCAGATACCTTTTCATCCTTCAGCAGCTCGGCCATCTTTACTAAAAAACCCGCCGCTTTCCACCCCCTTCTCACGGAGGGTTTGGCTTTGTCCGGATTTATTCGTACCTATCCTAAATTAAAAAACAGCAATTCTTATGCCAAAATTCAATTGTTCCAATTGTTGTAAGCAGATGGTAATTCGTGACAATTCAACTAAAATTGTGTTCATTTTAATGAAAGCCAAAGTTGGAATGAATTTTCACAAAAGTCCCAAATTACTTCCATTAAAAGGGAAAAATGTTTCCCACTCGTTATTGATTACTATTTGATATTGCATTGAGGGAAGAGATTTGAAAATCACTCTTTCAGGAAGGAAGAGGTGGAAAAGTGAGTTGCAGGTTCCACCTACAAAGAGTAAAGGTCGACAATTTATCGTGGTGAACCCTCGCTCGCAAGGCGAACACAACTTGGCTTCAATCCAATGCTATCTTTTGCTCTCTGAAAACACTTGACCATTGCTGAAATTTGATCCCATTTGATCGAATCCTTGGTAATAAAACAATCTGCTCCGCATCGAGCGGCGGCTTCCCGATATTCTGCCAAGGCATAATTCGTAAGCATGGCAATCGTCACGTCTTTATATTTAGCTTTTATTTTCCTGGTCAGCTTAAGCCCACTCTCCCCTGGCAAGCTGATGTCCATAAAGACAAGGTCAATGGGATAAGAAGCAAGCCCTTTAAATGCTTCTTCTCCATTTGCCGCTTCGATAACTTCCATTGAAGGAAACTCAGACAACAAACGATCTTTGAACATTTCTCGGAAAGGAAGGTTATCTTCAACGGTCATTGCTCTCAGCATGTCACCGTACACTTTTTAAAATTTATTCAATTATTATACATTTTCATTCAGGAGTATTTTGGAAGTCAATAAGGTGAATTATGTATTTAGAGACAAAAAACGATGTATTTTCTGGCAACCTATTGGTTATCATTTGAAATGTTGCATTGTGGGGAGATTTTCAGGAATCACACTTTCAGGAAGAAGTCACCAACGATTCCCCCCATCCCTTTCCATACAGCGTAAAAATCCGGATAGCTGGACATAGAAACGTAATGAGATGATCCCACGCCCCTCCCTCTCTGGTTTTAAGACTATTCAAATCATTCAGATATTTATCCGAGAAATCGTCGATTCTGGATAAATACCACACTCCATATCTTAATGAAGACCCAGACTGTTTCCCACACAGATAGAAGGCTAAGGAGTTAAATGATCGGAGATGACTCGGATGACTGGACTCGACGCTCCGGGGTAGACTGGGGTTAGGGATAGAGTTTGGGTGTGAGGTTAATACTTGGCAAATAGACCCTGTACTTTATGAGCAAGAGCAGTTGAAACTGAATCTCTTCTTATTTAGGACAGCATGTTAATGGAAACCTGGTTTTAAAAATGAATAAATCTTGTCCAAAAGGCCAATAAAATCAACATGAGAACTTAGAATTCTTAGCTAATTTGGACAGCAATGAAAAAATATATCAGGACCTGGCCGTGGAGGTAGAGTAAGAGGTTAGGTAGATCAACGGAAGAATGGATTTGTTCGCCTTTCCCTCCCTACGGTGGTCTTTGGTCCATGACCTGGATAGATCACGACATCATCACCCAAAGGGAAGACCTTTCCCTTTACATGACGGATAAGGCCCTCATAATCGCCTCCTGGAAAATCGGTCCTTCCGATGGATCCCTCAAAAAGAGTATCTCCCACAAATACCATCTTGTCAGTTACTAATGAGATTCCGCCTCGGGAATGGCCAGGGGTATGAAGGACTTTCAACAAGATGTCGCCAAAGGTGATGAGGTCTCCTTCTTCCACATAACGGTCTGGAAGAGGAGAATCGACCTCCTGATGCATGATCATAGGGGCATCGGCACGATGGATAATGAGTTGGGCTCCTGTCACTCTCTTCAGGCGCTTATTCCCCGCGGAATGGTCAGGGTGACCATGGGTATTGATGATATAGACACATCGCAAATTTTCCTCGGCCAGCGACATTAATATCTTATCCACATCGCCACCAGGATCGATCACAGCCGCCTGCCTCGTCCTCTCACAACCAAGGATATAACAATTTGCCTGAATGGGTCCCACCACTAACATTTTCAGTATCACCTAACACCTCCTAAGATATTTTTTAATTCAGTAAAGACAAACACGACTCATGAAACTTTTTAATCAATAAAATAATAATCAAAAGAAAGATCGTCAAGGTCATATTTGACCACTGAGACTCCATCCGCTGTCTGTAAGTATTTCTGCAGCTCGACTGCTATCTACCCCAGTATAACCCTCAGATAAACGATCAGCGATACCCTCAACTTCTACATATATTAATTTTCGAATCCTTTATTCACTTGATTACTCATTTCTCAGCTCTCACAGTATTTCAACGGTAGCTTTCACAGTATCAAAAGAAAGAGAGGCACCAGTTGACAGTACCAAATTCTACTGTATCCCCGGATTAGAATTCTACTGTGAAAATTTTCTACTGTGATCTAGAGCGACCCAGGATTCATTACTTCATTCCAACCCGCCCCTAATCTTTAAACCTGCCCAAAGAACTACCTCTCTGAAAGATCCAGAACCGTTCCTTATTTGATTTGAAGAAAGTCCTTTTTCACCAACAGAATTCCCATTCCAAAAAGAAAGGAGGCTTCAATGAACTCAGTCCCAGAGGTGCGACGAGAAAGAATACTCATTTCACCAGGAATGACGACGAAACAGATTCGCGATGAATACGGCTTGTCATCAAAAAGAGCGAGAGAAGTTTTGAAGCAAGGATTCTTTGTAAAAAACTACTCTAAGAAACAGATTATCATTGACCCTGAAAATTTTGATGTTGCCGTTTCCTACTCAACTGCAAAGAGGGTCTACTGGAAAAACTTCAGATGGAGCCCTATTGCGCAAAGTATCAAGGAAGATTTGATTCAGGAAGCGGTCATAAGAATGTATGAACTCTCAGGGAAAGTAAAGGAAAACTCCAACGAAAAATATGGCATCGGGTATGGTTACTTCTGGGTCGCTCACAACGCCATGCTTAGCTTTCTAAAAACATGGCAGCGTCAAATGAGGTTTCGTGTGTTTGGGGATATCGAAGATGAGCAGATGGCAGTAAGAATTTACAATTCCAGGAAAGAGTTCATTCTTTAGTAACCGGAGTGAGCACCCTCTAAATTGTCCTCCCTGTCATCTGGGGATTATAAGAGGTAAGCCTGCTCACTCTTTTTTTGTTGTCCTTAAAGGTGGCTATCCAGAATAGAGTTAGCAGAAAAAGGAACGCTCACATGGCCCTGAAAAATGGTTTGAAATGGGTGATCATCGTCCAGGATGATTTTCCTGGTTCATCTGGGAGGCATCGGTCAAACACCCTGTCATTTGAGATGCTGAAATGTAACACCCTGTCGAGACAAGAATTTTCGATTCAAGGACCGTGAAATGAATTCGAGAGGATCCCGCTCTTCTGACAAGACATATTTTTCATTTTGACAAGATCTTTTAATCCGTCCTGACCAATATATCATTTGACAGAGAGTGTTAGAAGAGGTCTTGATTGAATATTTCACCTACAAGTCCTCACTTTAAGAAAACCTCAAGTTTAACGATTTCGGGTAGAAATATGCATAATGAAAGGGCGAGACATTGCATCTCCGTCCTCCCTTGACATTCGGGGCAGGTCAACAGGTTAATCTATTAAATCTTCCGAATGAACATAGCTCAGTTTTTTTAATTTCGCCTTTTAGAAAATTAAGACCCATTCATGAATGGATTATATTTTTCATCTTTATCTTCCGGACAATAAAAAAGTCCTTGCCCTGAATTAGGGCAAGGACAGAATGGTTTTCTCGGCTATTGTTTAAAATGAAAAAAATTACTCCTGCTTTCCGGAATGAGTAGCTTTAGACCCTGTACCACCTGTTTTCCCAGCGCCATGCTCTCCGCCTCCTGAGGTTTTAGCTGTTCCTACTTTTGTTCCTGTCCCTGTCTTTGTTCCTGTCCCTGTCTTTGTTCCTGTTCCTACTTTTGTTCCTGTCCCTGTCTTTGTTCCTGTCCCTGTCTTTGTTCCTGTCCCTCCTTTAGTTCCTGTACCTCGATATCTACCTTCAGTACCCCAATGTTGACGATTTCTCCAATATCCAGTCTGATGCCATCCTCTCCAGTTCTGTCGAAATTCCTGATGAGGTATTACGCGATAGCTCCATGGATGTCCTCCCCACGTATGGAGTCGATAATTATCTCTCCAACTAGGATATACTCCTCCATACCAAGATGGAACACCCCGATAGAAACCCCATCCTCTATCATAATACTGTGAGCGATACCAACGACCTTCCCATGGACGATACCAAAAACCATTGTAGAAAAAGATATCTTGTGGGCATTCAGGGACAACATATACTTCTGTTTCAGGTAAGACTACTACCTGTGGTGGTTGTGCAAATACGATAGGGGGTGGCAGAGGAAAAATTGGAGGTGGGGGAATAGGTTGTGCTACGGCTAAGCAAGGAATAGAAAGTATAACTACCAGTGCCAAGATCATCGTTGTAAAACTTAACTTTTTCATTTTTTTCTCCCTCCTCCATTCAGTTTTTTTGAAAACCTTTTTACCCCAAAACCTTGTTAAACCTTATACTTAAACAAAAAATCTTTGTCAAGGATTTTCCTTTTTGGGAGGCCAAAAGTATCTCGTTAAAATTGTCCATTACGGGTTAAAATCTGCATCCTAAATGTAAAACGTTTCCATGAAGGAAGAAAGAGTTAGCTTTTCAATATCTTGGCAAAAGCCAATTGAAACAAGCTTGACAGATCGATAAGGATTTAATAATAAATTACCTTGTGAAAGAAGCTACAAAATTGAAAGGTTCTAAAATATCTGAAGCAACAATTAGAAGATTATCACGATATTTTAGATGCTTAGAACGGATGGAGGAGGAAGGGGGAAAGGTAGTTTCCTCTGCCCAACTGGCCAATAAATGCATTGTGAATGCCATTACGGTGAGAAAAGATCTGAACTATTTAGGTGAGCTTGGGACTCGTGGTGTAGGTTATGATGTGAAAGACCTGCTCTATGAGATTAAACGGGTATTGGGGTTAAACAAAGAGTGGAGAATAGCAGTGATCGGCATTGGGAATTTGGGTTCTTCCCTTTTGGCGTATAAGGATTTTCTAAAGCAGAATTATAAAATTGTTGCAGTATTCGATATCGATCCTCCGAAGGTGATTGGAAGGGTTTCAGAAAATGTGGGCAAGCCCATGGAGGTTCTTCACATCAGCCGACTCAAAGAAGTAGCTAAGGAGAGGAAGATCGAGATGGGAATCATCACGGCCCCTCCTTCAGAAGCTCAGAATGTAGCCGATATGCTGGTGGAGGCAGGGGTGAGGGGAATTCTTAACTTTGCACCCACGCAGATTACAGTCCCTGAAGGATATGTGGTGAAGGATGTCTTCTTCACAACAATCCTGGACAATTTGACCTACCTTCTATCGAATATTTGAAACAAGAAATTTCCTTTCCGTAGAAAACACCTTCCTAATTAAGATTATAGAAAGGAGTCTGCACTGAGGACTTCACCTACAAATCGTTGCTCGACGATGACATCTTGGGTTGCGGATTACGGGTTGAAATCACGTATCCCAGGTGAACATATGGAAATCCAATCCTCCCTTTTTTGAGGTGTCGGAAACAGAGGGTTCATGGCAGAATTTGAGCCTTTCTAAAAAAGAAATTCTCCCCCGTCCCCCCAAGGGGCCAAAGAACCGATAACCATCACTCTTCCCTTGGTAAGATACTTCTTTGATGCGTCAGCTGGAACTTCAGGTACAGCCGCCTGAGTAGGATAAGCATTGGTGCCCGATGCCAATGCTGCTGGTACCTGTCTCTCCACTCAAGAACTAAGCCGTTTCGAGTTTGCCCTCTTTTCTCATTTTATCCATGAAAAAGTTGGCACTCTTTTCAGAAAACTTGAGTTTGGCGGCAAGCCCGGAGGGTGTGAGAGATTTTCCTTGGTCAATAGATCAAGGATTTCATCTTCAACGGTCCTCATCCAATCTTCAAAAAGGCCGTTTACCTCAGCAGGAATAAATCGTAATCCAGTTGCCCGCCGGGGGGAAAAGTCGCTGTCGAAAATTTCCTAAGATTTTTATTGACAACTAGACGTCAGATTTTATAATGTGACGTCAGATTCATATTTATTTAGCCTAAGCTTAGATACCGCACGAAGTTAAACGATGCAAAACAAAAAGCTCCCAAGGCGAGAAAGAGAGAAGTTAAGGCTACGCCAAGAGATACTTACCTCTGCACTCGAACTTTTCTCGGAGAAGGGATATCACAACGTCTCTATGCATGAGATCGCCGAGAAGGCCGAGTTTGCCATCGGAACGCTTTACAAGTTCTTTAAGAACAAGGAGGACCTCTACAAGGCCCTTATCCTGGGGCAGGCCGACAAGTTCCATGATGCGCTCACCAAGGCAATTGAAGAGCCGGATGACGAGATTGAAAAACTGCGAAATTACATCAAGGCCAAGGGATCGGTCTTTCGTACCAATGTTTCCATCATCCGTCTCTATTTTGCTGAGACTGGGGGAGCGAGCTTCAACGTCATGGCCGGCCTTGATCGCGAAATCCGAGAACGATATGGCGGATTCCTGCAAACCCTCGCCTCGATTTTTGAAAGCGGGATTAAAAGGAAACGGTTTAAAAAGATCGCTGACCCATACCATTTAGCCGTTGCCATTGACAGCCTCACCAATGCCTTTCTTTTTCTCTGGCTTGAGGCGCCTAATCGCCATCCTTACCCAGAAAATCCGGACACGATCCTGAATATTCTCTTCAAGGGACTGGTTGACCCATGATCTGGAGTGGGGCTTTGCCGACTCAATGTAACGAAAATTGATCTTTAAGAGGTGTCTCATGCAACTTCAGGATAAGGTAAATGAAAGCGTTAATATGATTCTCGTTTTGATGGTACTGTTCGGAGGACTTATACTGGGCGGTTGCGGATCGCAGCAGGCTGCTCCCCCGCCTGCGATCCCTGAGGTTGCTATTGTGACAGTCAATTCAGAGCGCGTCGTGCTAACCACCGAATTGCCAGGCCGCACTTCTGCCTACTTTGTTGCGGAGATCCGTCCTCAGGTAAATGGTATTGTCCAAGAACGTCTATTCAACGAAGGTTCTGACGTCAAGGCCGGCAGCGTACTTTACCGGATTGATCCGGCGCCCTATCAGGCGGCCTACGACAATGCCGTCGCCGCGCTTGCAAGGAGCGAAGCCAACCTACCGCCCATCCGGTTGAAAGCCGAGCGTTACAAAGAGTTGATTGCCGTCAAAGCGATCAGCCAGCAGGATTTCGATAATGCGGACGCTGCCCTTAAACAGGCCGAGGCCGATATTGAATACTCGAAAGCCGCTGTTGAATCCGCCCGTATTAATTTGTCATACACGCGCATTACGGCACCGATATCCGGTCGCATCGGCAAATCCAATGTGACCATAGGGGCTCTCGCCACAGCGTATCAGGGTTCCCCTTTCGCCACGATCCAACAGCTTGATCCGATTTATGTGGACGCAACACAGTCGAGCGCCAACCTGCTGCAGCTTAAACGGAACATCGCAGCTGGCCGGATCAAGGGCACCGGTCCCGACCAGGCAAGGGTGAAGTTGCTTCTTGAAGACGGCACACCCTACCCGCAGGAAGGGACCCTAAAGTTTTCCGATGTCACGGTTGATCCAAGCACCGGATCGTTTATCCTCCGCATGGTCTTTCCAAACCCTAATTATATTCTCCTGCCAGGAATGTATGTGAGTGCCGTTGTCCAGGAAGGCGTAGTTGATCATGCAATTCTCGTCCCGCAGCAAGGGGTCTCCCGCGACCCGAAGGGGAATCCCGTTGCCCTGATTGTAGACGGCTCGGGTAAGGCCGAGCAACGGATGATCACAATCGCTCGCGCCATGGGCGACAAATGGCTTGTCAGCGAGGGGTTGAGCCCGGGTGACCATTTGATTGTCGAGGGGAGCCAGAAAATTCGGCCGGGGACTTCCGTAAAGGCTATCCCATTCAATGGCAGTCGGAAGGATGGAGGTACCTGATGTTATCGAGATTCTTCCTGGATCGGCCCGTATTCGCCTGGGTTATCGCTATCATCATTATGCTGACGGGCGTCCTCGCCATCTATAGTCTGCCTATATCACAGTATCCCCCCATCGCGCCTCCGTCGATCTACATTCAGAGTTTCTATCCTGGGGCCTCGGCGGAGACCGTGGAAAACAGCATCACTCAGATCATCGAGCAGAAGATGACCGGCCTTGATAAGATGATCTACCTTTCCGCCACTAGCGATTCGTCCGGGTCCTCCCGCATTGAGCTGACCTTTGCCCCGGGGACCGACCCGGACCTCGCCTGGGCCAAGGTGCAGAATAAGCTTCAGCTTGCCATGGCGAGCCTGCCCGTGGTTGTCCAGCAACAGGGTGTCACGGTCGGCAAGGCCACCCGAAACTATCTGATGATCGTGGGCCTGATTTCGGAAGACGGCAGCATGGACGGCAACGACTTGAGGGACTATGCCCAATCCAACCTGGAGAAGGTCCTCTCGCGGGTCCCCGGCGTAGGCGAGGTGGAAGAATTCGGAACCCAGTATGCCATGCGTATCTGGCTGAACCCCAATAGGTTGGTCGATTACGGCTTGACCGTTGACGACGTCGCCGCCGCGCTTCAGGCTTACAATGTCGAGGTCTCAGCCGGCCAGTTCGGGGGGGCGCCGGCAGTGGAAGGTCAACGTTTGAACGCATCCATCATCGTCCAGAGCATGCTGAAGACCCCTGATCAGTTTGCCGCCATTCCCGTCCGCGTCAATCCGGACGGCTCCATCGTACAGATCATGGATGTGGGGCGAACGGAACTGGGAACAGACTCCTACGACATGGATGTTCTTTTCAACGGCAAACCCTCGGCCGGCATGGCCATCCGGCAGGCCGCCGGCGCAAATGCCCTGGATACGGCCGATGCAGTCAAAGCGAAGATGAAGGAGATGAGCCGGTATTTTCCTCCTGGGATGAAGGTCGTCTATCCTTACGACACCACCCCCTTTGTCAAGGTAGCCATCGGTGAGGTGGTGAAGACCCTCATTGAGGCCATCCTGCTGGTCTTCCTCGTCATGTGGCTTTTCATGGGAAATATCCGGGCCACCCTGATCCCGACCATTGCCGTGCCGGTGGTGCTCCTGGGGACCTTCGCGGTGCTGGGATTTTTCGGCTTTTCCATCAACATGCTGACCATGTTTGCTATGGTGCTTTCCATCGGTCTTCTAGTGGACGACGCCATCGTGGTGGTGGAGAACGTGGAGCGGATCATGAGCGAGGAAGGGCTTTCACCCAAGGATGCGACCCGCAAAGGCATGGAACAGATCACGAGTGCCCTGATCGGCATCGGGCTTGTGCTCTCGGCCGTATTCGGCCCCATGGCCTTCTTCGGCGGCTCGACGGGCATCATCTACCGCCAGTTTTCCGTGACGATCATTGCCTCGATGCTCCTGTCGGTGATTGTGGCATTGATCTTGACACCGGTCCTCTGCGCTTCCCTCCTCAAACCGGTGGCCGCAGGGCATGAACCCGCAGAAAATGCGGTGTTTTTCTTGCGCCCTTTTTTTTCGTGGTTTGACCGCATCTTTTTCCGCACCAGAGATCGGTATGTGAAAACGGTCGAGCGTTCCTTCTCGAGGAAACTCCGCTACTTTATCATTTATATCTTGATTGTGGCGGCCGTGGGGATTCTCTTCCTTCGTATGCCCACGTCGTACGTTCCCGATGAAGACCAGGGGATCCTCCTCGCCCAGGTCATGTTGCCGACGGGATCCACCATGGAGCAAACACAGAAGATCGTGTACGAAGTACAGCGTTATTTCCGGGAGGATGAAAAAGAGGCGGTGGAATCCTGCATGGCAATTACCGGTTTCGGCTTTTCGGGAAGGGTCCAAACCAACGGCATGGTATTTATCATGCTTAAAGACTGGAAATTCCGCGACCGATCGGATCTGAGGGTGAAAGCCATTGCAGAACGGGCCACGAAAGCCTTTTCTCATATCCGCAATGCCCTGGTGTTCGCCTTCCCGCCGCCTTCGGTAATCGAGTTGGGCAACGCCACCGGGTTTGACTTCCAGTTGCTCGACCGGGGCGGACTCGGTCACGAAAAGCTGATGGAGGGCCGCAACCGGCTCCTCGGCATGGCCTCAAAGGACAAGCGTCTGACCAAAGTCCGGCCAAACGGCATGGAAGACGTGCCCGAATACCGGGTCGACGTGAACTGGAAAAAGGCTGGAGCCCTTGGGGTTCCGATTACCTCCATTCATGACACCATCTCTTGGGCCTTCGGCAGCGCCTATGTCAACAACTTCATCCAGGGCGGCCGTGTCAAAAGGGTATATATTCAGGCGGATGCCCCCTACCGCATGCTGCCCAAGGACATAGAAAAGCTCTACGTACGCAATACCGCAGGGAAGATGGTTCCCTTTGCTTCCTTTGCCTCCAACCATTGGACCTCGGGTTCTCCCAGGCTGGAGCGTTTCAACGGTTTTCCGTCTATGAACATATGGGGAGAGCCCGCACCGGGGAGGAGTTCTGGTGATGCGATGAAGGCCATGGAAGACATGGTCTCTAAATTACCGCAGGGGATCGGTTTTGAATGGACCGGGCTTTCCTATCAGGAGCGAACGGCAAGTTCCCAGGCGCCCC
>Ga0208192_1001793_pt1 | contig 11670 bp, 11 predicted proteins | sample June2015DPH_13_1_2_FD_184711 | JGI IMG/M metagenome (GOLD analysis project Ga0208192, IMG submission 184711) | Peatland microbial communities from SPRUCE experiment site at the Marcell Experimental Forest, Minnesota, USA - June2015DPH_13_150... | ecosystem: Environmental > Terrestrial > Soil >... | reverse complement strand
CGTACCGCTTGAAACGTGAAATCGCACGATCTGGCTCTGCGGCACCGAGAACATGCCAGTCGGATAGGTGTCCCGCAGATCGGTCTTGTGGGTGAACGGCAGCTGCTGGATATCCTCGAGTGATCGTATGTCGTGCGGAGAAACGCCGGCTGCCGCAAAACGCTTCTTGTAGAAACTGGAGTACTCGTACGCGTTTTCGACTAACCGTCTAAGCTTGCGTTCTTGCAGCTGTTTGAGCTCTTCCGCGGACAGTCGTTCGACTTTTGGATTCCAGTACTCCATGGCGATATCAGCCTCATCCCTCAATCTGGCACGTACTCAATGCCATTTTAGTACTTTAACGTTATGAGTCCCATCATGCAGTCTAACAGCCCGTCAGGGGCGCTAGGCCGCTCAAAAAGTGCATCAAGGAGGGTTGAACAGCTCGGGCAGTGGTTCGGGCAGTGACCAGGGACGGTGAAGTATTGTGCGGGTTCGCCGCACAGCGATCTAAGCTTGGCGAGGCTCAGTTTCTCGGTCTTGTGGTTTCCTGAGCGGCGGCGTGCAATCAGATAGGTCTTGCCTATGGATGCCCCCCTTCCGTGAGCGCGCGAAGAATGCTGAGGCGTTATGCTAGTTAGTAATATATCAACAAGTTATATATAGAGACTGAAACTACTAAATAATACACGCAAATGTGCTGAGTGCGCTTAAACCCACTCACGTGCTTTTTATGCAACCGGATCAACAATGAAAGCCATCGAAACAAAAGATCTCGTCAAGCGGTTTGAAGACGTTGAAGCCGTGAAAGGAATCAATTTGGAGATTGAAGAAGGGGAGCTTTTCGGGCTGCTCGGACCCAACGGAGCCGGCAAAACGACGACCATCTCCATGCTGTGTACCATTACGAATCCCACGAGCGGCTCAGCGAGCGTCTTCGGGCACGACGTGAAAAAAGAATCCAGCACCGTGCGCGGAATGATAGGCATCGTGTTTCAGGACCCCAGTCTCGACGATAACCTTACTGGGAAGGAAAACCTCGACTTCCACGGCCGACTCTACAAAGTGCCCAGAAATGAAATCGCTGGGAGAATTAACGAGGTTCTCGAGCTCGTTGAACTCGCCGATAAGGCGAACGTGATCGTTAAGAAGTATTCTGGTGGCATGAAGCGGCGGCTGGAGATCGCGCGCGGCCTGCTTCACCACCCTAAGGTGCTCTTTCTCGATGAGCCCACGCTCGGGCTTGACCCGCAGACCCGGCTTCATATCTGGGAGTATATAGAGAAGCTCAATAGAGAAAAGAAGATCACGATGATCCTAACCACGCACTACATGGACGAAGCCGATAAGTTGTGCGACCGCATCGCCATTATCGATCACGGGCAGATCGTTGCGATGGACACTCCCGAGAACCTTAAACACGACGTTGGCGGCGACGTCGTGACTATGACGGTGCCACACGGGAGTGAGCAGCTTAAGACTAAACTCGAACAGCTCGAATTCGTCAAGTCGGCCCAACTTGTTGACGGCACGTTGAGGCTGAGCGTCGAAAAAGGCGAGACTGCGATACCGATTTTCATGGACGTGGCGCGTCAAGAGGGGATCGCCGTGCCCTCGATCGCGCTTCACGAGCCTACGCTTGAGGACATCTTCATCAAGTACACCGGACGGGAGATTCGGGCGCAGGAGGCCGCGAGCGGGTTCGCTGCGTACCATGGCCCGGGGAGACGATAGCGATGCCAGACGGACGAATAGCTTTTTTGGGTGACATCTATTCGATTTGGCTGAGAGAGATGACCCGGTACGTCAGAGCTCGGTCGCGGGTCATTACCTCGCTTATTACTCCCCTGCTGTGGCTCATCATATTCGGGACCGGATTTAGCTCAGCCCTGTCGATCGGCGGAACGGGCGGCAGCAATTACATAAACTTCCTTGCGCCGGGAATTCTCGGCATGGTCGTGCTCTTCACCGGGATGTTCTCCGGGATGAGCGTGATGTTCGACAAAGAATTCGGTTTTCTCAAAGAAATTCTCGTCGCCCCCGTTTCGCGAACGTCTATCATCATCGGAAAAGCCCTTGGGGGAACGACACAGGGGGCAATACAGGGAGTCCTTATCTTCGGATTGTCCTATTTCATCGGCGTAAGGATATCAGGCACGCTGGGCCTTGCAGCCGCCGTGGCGCTCATACTTGTGACCATGTTCTTTATCGGCATGGGTTTTGTGGGGCTCGGGATTAGCATCGCGTCCCGGATCGAGAATATCGAGGGCTTTCAAGTGGTCATGAACCTGCTCGTGCTCCCCATCTTCTTCCTGAGCGGCGCATTTTTCCCGGTCACGTCGCTTCCGGCCTGGATGAAGGCGCTTGTGGACATCAATCCGCTCGCGTATGGCGTCGACGCGCTGCGCTACGCCGTCACGGGACTGCACTCGTATGCGGTGACGACTGATCTCGCGGTCGTCGTCGGATTCTTTGTACTGATGATGATTGTGGGTTCGATCCTATTTCGGAACGTGCAGTGAGGTGAGCCATCGTCGGGAGCCCAAAAAAGAGAAAAGTGCGCGACTGGCAGCGGTAGTTCGACGTGATACGGTGCTCAAACGAATTTTGCCGGATCTCTGTCGAACATCGCCTTGCAGCCAGGAGCGCAAAAAAAGTACTTCTTCCCCTTGTATTCGCTGACGTACTTCGCCGTCGTTTCATCGACGTCCATGTTACACACGGGATCTTTTACCATGTTTCCCTCTAGGCACCGTGTGTTTTCAACGTTTAATATACTAACTCAGTTGACCGCGCGTGATGATTTGCAGCTCCACAAAAAATCGAACAGTTCCACGAGCAGTCGGTAGGTCGCGTCAGCTGCAGATACGAGAAATCCGGACGACATATCCGGCTCGTAGCGTTCTCGAGCGGTCACTCGCGGGAAAAAAATGAGGCCGCGCAGCTCATTGACGAGGAGTATCATGCTGATTCTATCGACGTACCGGACATTGGGGCTTCTTGTCCCGGCCGTGCTCTGCAGAAGCACTTTGACTTCGGACGCGTTGAGTCCGGTTTGGTCCACTGTGTAATTCAAGGCCCACAGAAACCGTTTCGCTTCACGCACGATCTCGGCTTCAGCCGCGTGCAGTAGGGTACCCTCCTGGAGCAGCGACTCGCTGAGGTCTGCTGGCAAACGCTTGAGATGCATGGGAAGCTCGGCCGCGCTGTGGAGCTCCCAGTACTCTAGTAGGTCGTGAACGTCGCTTATCCCTTCAATAAAGGTTACCAGGACCTTTCCGTATTCCGATATGACGTAATCCCCATTAGGGAGCTGAGAGACGAGTCCCACGTCCTCCAAGCGGCGAACATGTCGGACCGCTTCGTGCACGAGCAAGCCGAACCGCTGGCAAATGTCAATCACCGACGTTCGTTCGTCCAGCTGGTTCAAGATGTCAAGCCGGCTCACGTCTGAAAGTGACAAAAAAAGCCTCGTCAGTTCATAGGAACTACGTATGGGCATAGTTTCTCCGTCTAGCGTTTTGCTGCCGGTGCGTGTATGCGTACGGTAAGAAACGTATAAATAACATTCCCTTTTAGAGTTTAGTGCGGAGGCTGGCCTTGAAAGAGCTGTGCGAGGACGTCAAGCGCGAATTGTCTCAAATCTTAGCAGCGCTCGATCCGAGAGAGACACGGAAGCTGCACGTCGTGTGCACACCAAGCTTCTACTTGGATCACTTCGTGCAGGTCGACGATCTGAGCGCGTTTTGCAGCGCGCTCCAGGCGAAGTACGTCAGCGGCGGCGGCAGCCTTCCCGGCTTCGTCCAGAACGTGCTGTCGGGCGGCGGTGCGGCAAATACCGCAATCGCGCTGTCGCGACTCGGGGTAAGCTCCCATTTCATCGGCCGGACGAGCGAGCTTGGACGTCACGTTTTGAAGTTCTTTGCCGAAAATAGCGGCGTTGACATCACCCACGTGAAGACCGACGGCAGATTGGGACAGACCCTCGCTCTCGAGATTGGAGAGCGGCGGATCAACGTCATGCTCAACGACGTCGGCTCGAACTATGACTTTGCGTTCGACAGCTTGCGCGATACCGATCTTGAGCTCATCGAAAACAGTCAGCTCGTGACTGTGCACGATTGGGGGACCAACGTCGTGGGGGGCACCGATCTTGCCGTGAAGACGTTCGCCTACGCGAAGCAATACAACGTAAAGACGTACTTTGACTCGGCAGACCCGAGTCCCCGCGTGTACGATCTCACTGAACTCTATGAGAGCGTGATCGCGAGCACAAACCTTGATATCACGAGCCTCAATCAAAATGAGCTTGGGAAGCACACCGGTGAGGCCACCCTTGAGCGCGCGATCGCATTCAAGCGCCGAGTTGGCTCACGCGTTGATTATCATACCCCCTGGTACGCTGCGTCGATCGACGACAGCGTGACGGTATTCCCCGTGTATGACGTGAAACTGAACCGATCCACCGGCGCCGGCGATGCTTGGAACTCAGGCAATATCTTTGGTGAGCTTCTCGGTCTGGCCCCCACACTGCGCTTGTGCCTCGCGAACGCAGTGGCGGGCTACTACGTATCAAGCAGACACGGGGCGCATCCTACCATCGATGATCTGGTAGCGTTCGTCACGACTGAGAAACTGCGCACATTGCCGACGGAAGTCGCGAGCATCGTAAAATAGACACTACTTGCACAAATTCCGTGGAGAGCAAAGTAGTGGTGAAAAGCGGATATCCTAGGCCTAAGGCACACGAGCGGTACGTCGGTTATTCGTCCCGCTCCACGCCAATTTTCGAATAGATCCTGCGCGTTACGACCTCTTCGACGAGCTGGAGCAGCGTCGTTCGGTCCCTTACGCCGGTGAAAACGCCAAGGGGAATCTGCGCGGCAGCGGCGTTTGAATGGCCGCCTGCTGAGCCGATGTCGCCGAATGCTTCGCTCATGACGGCGCCAATGTTGACGCGGATGTCCTTGCTCCGCGCTGATATGTGAATCTTTTCTTCGTTGAGTCCGAAGACGGCGACGGCCGTTACTCCCTCAAGGTTGAGCACGTAGTCAGCCGCTTGTGCGAGGGCGTCTACGTTGTGCATAAACCCGACGCACGAGATAAGGTAGCTTCCGGTGATGTGCTTGTTGTGAATGGCCTCGCCGATAATGTCGAGCGTTTCCATTGACATCGTTGGCGATTCAATCTGATTGAGGATGTCTCTGTCGGAGAGCTGCATAAGCTTCATTGCGGCGCCGAGATCTGCCGGGGTCACGTGAACTTTGTAGTCCTGGGTGTCGATGCGTATACCGTAAAGTAAAGCCGTCGCAAGCCGCTTGTCGATGTCGATATCAAGTTCGTCGAGGTAGTTCGTCAATATCGTCGCCGTTGACCCCACGTCCCTGATATCGGTGTATAGGGCGCTTTGTTTGGGAATCCCGTGGTGGTCGATGATGATTCCGACTTTGTCCAAGCTTGTGAGTGGGTTATTCGCCCCTGGCGTCGCCGAATCGACCAAAGCGAGCATGTCGTACTCGCTCGGATCAACCTCGTCGACGTGGACTAAGTCGATGTCGAGCAGGTTTACGAAGGCTCTGTTTTCCTGTCTGCTGATCTCTCCGTGGTAGATTATCGCAGCTTCCGTGTCGACGCTCGCGGCGATCTGCGCGAGCGCGAGCGCGCTTGCGATCGAGTCGGGATCGGGGTTATCGTGGACCAGTATGCCGAGCTTCTTTATGCTTTTGAGAATTCCGTGAAGTCGATTCGCAGACCGCTGCGATTCTGCCTTCTGGAGGTCGTGCAACGTGGCGTTAGCGATAAGCGCCGACGGGTAGACGACTGCGTCGGCCCCCAACTCTTCGAGCTTATCTTTGCTGAGCGGGTCGGCCGCTCGGACGATCACAAAAACGTCTGGCTTCCTCTCCTTGATCACGCTTAGCGCCTTGGTGTTCGCGTTGACGTCAGAGCTGAGAATCATAACGATCTCGAGATCAGGCGTGAGCAGATCGGTGATGACCTCCTCCTTCGTGATGTCACCGACGTGCGCGTCAAAATTCTGGTCACGCAGCGTCTCGACCCGTTTCGCGTTCTTCTCGATGATGGTAAACATCCTGCCACGTTGAGTGAGTTCCTTGGCGACGAGAAAGCCGACGCTGCCTGAGCCGAGTATCGCGTACGTTATCCGTTCGTCATTCTTGAGGGGTATGCCTTGCTCGAAGGTTGTCGAATTATAAGCCGAAATAAGCCACCACCTGCTTTCGCTGGATTGAAGCCTCAAATCCAGTTTGGGTAAGCTATATATGTAGAAGGGGTATAAGAGCATATGCCAGGGCCGGTAGCTTAGTCAGGCAGAGCGTTGGGCTCTTACGGTATTCTTGCTGTGACCTGTTGACCAGAGATACCCAAAGGTCGAGGGTTCAATTCCCTCCCGGCCCGCGTATTTGTGGGGCTGTGGCCTAGTCAGGAATGGCGACGGGCTCCAGCGGTAAAAGTTCTCGATATGATGAGCAACGGGTCAACTGATGACTCGGGGACGCTTGAGTCAGGTGATGTCCCGTTGGAGCACTGATCGGAGAGACCCGTCGATCGTGAGTTCAAATCTCTCCAGCCCCATTTTTTTGCTATGTGGCCGCCGAGTTGGCGCGTGGCGTCAGTGTAAATCGGCAGATTGAGCTTTTTTAGTGAGGCCTCGTAACGCATGGCTTCGTAGCGTCCAGCTTGCGAGTTGTTTTAGAATTGAAGCGCTTGATGTCGACGAATGTGCTCTCGTGAGCTGTAATGTGACCAAAACGTTAAGTATGTATAAACCTTACTTTAGCCCGAGAGTCCCGTGGTGTAGTGGTCAATCATGCGGGCCTTTGGATTCATGTGGTCTTGGGCCACTGATAGAAGAAAGCCCGCGACTGCGGTTCGAATCCGCACGGGACTATCCGTATTTCGAGGCTGTGCCGAGGTGGGGTAGCATGGTAATCCTATGGCCCTGTGGAGCTGTTTTCTGCGAATTTTTCGCCGAATAAAGCCCAAAATGAGCTTATTTGTACGAGCACAGAAGAGCCGAAACGGGAGATACCCCGTCAACCACACCAGCAATCCCTGATATCGCTCGAACTTGACTACGGGGAGGAAGAACTCACTGATTACACCGCGTTTCGCTGCATAGGACTGAGTGCGGGGACTATTCCGTGGGTTAACAAGTGCTCGGTGACGTTCTGGCACGTCACGAAGGGAATCGTAGACAAACCACGACTAGAAACGTTCCGTGAATATATTCTCGACAAATACACGGGCATCTATTCAAAACGGAAGATGCTCAACTTCGCGAAAGCGTTCCTACATTATCTCACAAAGACGCGGCTTGACACGCGATATAAGGAGTTTGACCTTTTTTTAGAGATGCCGAAAGCGGTTAAGGAAAGCAAACGGATAACTCAACGCATTGTAACGGTAGAAGATATCGAAAATGTTCTATCTGCTATAGAAGAAGGCGGTGAACGTCGTGAGTTTACCGCGCGACAGCGCCAAAACTACACGGCTCTTGTTCTGTTCGGAGCCTACACGGGACAACGTCCTATCGCCACCATCCGCAAACTCACCGTCGGACAGTTTCGTACGGCTCTACAGCGCGACCCTCCAGTGATTGACGTGCTGCCACAACAGGATAAGATCAGGATGCAACACTATGTGCCCTTACACCCCTGCGTTGTAGAGGCGGCGACACCGCTTCTAGACGGTAGAAATCGAAAGGACGACACACACATATTTGCACACGAATACTTCGACAAATGGGCGAGGAAGAAAAAAATTCCTTTGGTGCGTGGCGGACACTTCGTCTGCGGCGACCTGCGAAAATTTGCAGAGCAGCACGGAGACATCATTGAATGGGAGCAGTCAAATCGCGCCTACATTCTCACTCACGGCGTATCGGGGGTGGATTGGCGATTTTACAAGCACCCGCTTCCTGATTCGGTTTATGACGTTTACATAAAGTACTGGGGAGACGTGAGTTTCAAAATCTGAACGGGGTTTCTTAGACTTACTGCACTCGAAAGCGAAGGCTTAAGTCCTGCCAATGTTCGCTTCACGTGTTTCCGAACTAAATATGACTGAGAGACAATGATTTGAAGCTCCAATATTGTCCTCACTGCAATTTGTACGTTGATGCGAGGCCAAAATTCAGCTGGGCTTGGTTTATCCTGCTTTTGCTTCTAACTATCGTCGGCGCGTTGCTTTACTTACTATATTTTGCCCTCAAAGAAAACAGGTGTCCCGTCTGTAATGCACTAATTCCGGCTAAGTCAAAGAGAGTCAAACAAAAAAGGCTTAGGCAGGTGCGCTGCCGGAACTGCGGCCGTCCTCTCTCTTCTGGAGCTGCTTATTGCAGTGTATGCGGGGTGCATCAGGGGTGGAGAGAGCTAAAATAGCTATTCCGATGTCCTCCTAGAATAATCGCCATTGGAAGACTCAGTTGTCCCTGTTACCATCCTGTTGGGAGGCCTAAAAGTGTCTCCGAGAGCTAGTCAAAAAAAAGAAGGTGCGTCGTTGGTTTGCGCACCCAAAGTGTTCAGCTCAGCGAGTAAGAATCGGGCACCACTAATTACTCACGTCACCGTCATCAGCAATGTTGTAGATGCGGTTCCGGCGGGGCCAGTATATGATGCTGTTGCAGTATATGGACCTACTTGTGTAATCGGACTAAACTGTGGTGATGTCCACCTTCCAGCCATCCCACTTGAGTCTGTCTGCGTAGCGGTATATGTTTGACCCGCCAAACTAAATGTTACGGTTCCGGTAGTAACTGGCGTATTCCCTTGCATAACAATAGCACTCAACTCGAATACTGCTCCGTGCGATATTTCATTTGCGCCGTTGAAGGATATCGTTACCTGCGCCAGTCTTGTGATAGTCACAGACGTGCTGACCCCTTCGTATGCCGCTGTTATCGTATAGGTACCGGGGGAAGTGTTTGCCGCACCATTGGCGTCAGTTGTCATTGAGCCTGGGGGGCCGACAGGGTATGGGGGATTTATCTCGCCGCCAATAGTACCAGACCACACTATTTGAGCTGCTTGCTGTACCGTCGGCAACTGCCCATTTATATACAGCGTCCATGTTCCACCCTGCCCGTCTGCTATCGTAGACGGCCCACTGATACTAAGGGCATTAGGCGTAGGCGACGGAGACGGTGAAGCTGACGGTGAGGGCGAAGCCGACGGTGAACCCGACACAGAAGCACTAGGACTCGGCGAGCTCGCTCCTGAGTTAGAAACGCTCGGACTCGCCGTGTTCGTTGTTGAGAAAAGGCAACCAGCCGCCGACAGCGAAGCAATCATAACAAGTGCGATTATCACAACCACTTTCTTAATCATACGTTTCGCCTCAATCAGTTCGTAGAAAGAACTAAACACGTGAAAACACGTTGACAGGGCTTAAGTGTTGTCGTTATCAGGCGCGAGGTACGAGCACGCGCGAAGGTCGGAACTGCCCGTAAAGGCCAACGCTGGCGGATAGTAGAGGCTGAACTATCTCTTATGGTAGTTCGTGCCACTCATCATCACTGCCCTGATATTCTGGCTCTTTGTGTGCGGCTGGTTCGTGCCACTCATCATCACTGCCCTGATATTCTGGCTCTTTGTGTGAGGCTCCCGGTCTGTAAGGCTCGGTCATGATGAGGTCTGAGTTGCAAATAGGGCAGCGTGGTTCCTTAAAACGCTCACTGAACTCTCGATATCCCAGATAAATCAGACTCATTACGAACAATGCTGCGAAAAACGGCCACAGGTCATAAAGAAGCACTAACTGTGTGTCCGCGAGTACGGCGAACGCCAAACTTGAAACTGCCCCTTGAGTGGCGTTGAGATAGTTGATGTATACTGCGCTTGAGGCGTACGCGATAAGCAATGTGCCGCCATAGACTGTGGCAGCGAGAAAGCCTATCCACCCCATCGGGCGCATTCTCTCGTCTGGAAAGACATACCGCTCGCACAGCGGACACCACTTAGCTATTCCCATGCAGTAGCACCTCCTTATCCCTAAACAAGCGTGTCATGCCAGAAGTTCCAGCGAGTGCTACTCTCTGGGTAGTCGTCTTCGATGCTCATGCTGTGCCCGACACCATGAACTGCGTGCTGAGTGTAGACGGGGCGTACTGGCTGGTGCCCATGTATTCAAACGTGAGCGTGTACGACTGGCCAGGCGTCAAGTGGCTGGCTATGTCGCTGGCCGTGTAAGTGAGTGTGTTACCGCTCCAAGTGCCGTATGCTGACGCTCCGTTGATAAGGAAGTCTAGAGCGTTGTTAGTGCCAGTCGAGCCATCGACGGCGATTGGTATACCGTTCGCTGTGACCTGGACGGTGATGGAAGTCGTCGAGTTCTCAGAGACGAACCCATTGTTCATGCCGGTTCCTTGTCCGGGGCTCACAACTGTTATCACCGTTGGTATTGGCGTTGGCGTTGGTGATATGGTGGGTGTAGGAGTTGGCGTTGGTGATATAGTGGGTGTAGGAGTTGGCGTTGGTGATATAGTGGGTGTAGGAGTTGATGCTGGTGCAGATATCGTAGGAAGAATGCAGCCGGCCACCGAGAGCGAAGCAATCATAACGAGGGCCACAGTTACACATGCCGCTAATGATGATGGTTTCACTTTTCCCCCCATAAATAAAACAAATACTTGAGACAGTTTTAATGCGGCTTAAGCGTTATGATTTGTCTGCAGGCGATGGAACGGAGTTTTAGAATCAAGCTACAACACGGCGCAGGCGAACCAAGAGCGGGGTGCCTGCGTCGTTGGAACAACAAATCGAAGTTCTTATAAACCTAAACATAGCGCTTGTTTTGGCACAGATACCTCGGTTAAATAAAGGTCGTTGACATTACCTCGCGTTGATTCCACAGAAAAAAGTCGATGTATGGGTTGTCTCATGCTTCTCGTGAGCTTGTTGGTTCTGTGGAAAGAGAGACAGGTTGGATTATCGCGAACGGGGAAAGTTAACGACCTTCCTATTTATTAAGAGCTGAAATTACTACTGCAGCATTAGCTAGACTATCTGCCTGTGGTTCAGCATCGGCCTTCAGATAATCAAAAATAAGAAAGAGGTGAGCCGGACTGCTCCGACTCTGTGGTCTCCATTGTCCGGTTGCTGTTCACTTAGAGAGGGCTACCCGCGGAAGACCATAGGTCCCAGTTGCCAGCAGCGGCCCCGCTATACCAGACGTTCCCGCTAGTGGTGCCAACACACACTATAGTGTTTTCGTTGACCATGCGAGAGGCGGCCGGTGAAGAGGTGGACAGCGCTTCGGGAGGCGCTCCGCTGAGGGTTCCCCACGTCGCGCCGTTTTCGCTCCACAGCATATGCCAGAGCTGACCGTCCGTGCCTTGGACAAAGAGCCAGTCAGTGTCTACGCCGGGTCCGGAGTTGGGGGCGAGTTTACCTCCGAGGGATTTCCAGCTAGACCAGCCGTTGTTAAAGGACTTCTGCCAGACGGCGCCGTCTGTGCCGCGGACAAAGACGTCTATCACACCATTATTCGGTGACGTTGCGGAGGGTGACGCGGTCAACGACCCGCCGAGTGACTCCCATCCGGACCACGTTGCGCCGTTCCAATATTTATGATACAGGACACCGTTCGTGCCTTCTGCAAAGACGTCAAGTCGTCCTGCCGACCACGAAGAGACCGCAGGGCCGGTACCAGACGCAAGTTGCCCTCCGAGAG
>Ga0208192_1001775_pt1 | contig 11775 bp, 7 predicted proteins | sample June2015DPH_13_1_2_FD_184711 | JGI IMG/M metagenome (GOLD analysis project Ga0208192, IMG submission 184711) | Peatland microbial communities from SPRUCE experiment site at the Marcell Experimental Forest, Minnesota, USA - June2015DPH_13_150... | ecosystem: Environmental > Terrestrial > Soil >... | reverse complement strand
TCTTCGACCAGGTGCCGGCAGTCGAAGACGAAAGCGTCGTCCCCGACCGCTCGCTCCTCCGTGAGTTCATCGGCGGGAGCGCATATACATACCATTGAGAATGCGGGGAGGGACACATGAATGCCTTGTCGATACTCCGTACCGTAGCTTCCAGCCCGCTTCCATGGGTGATCCTCGCCGGTCTGTTCGTCGGGGCGGCTGCTGCGCGCGCATCGATGCCCACGAGACGCCGCAAGGATCCTGACCGGGCGCGTACGCGCAAATGGGTTGTCGCCTGCGTGCTGTTCTCCATTGCCATTGTTGTGGCCCTCCTCGGGGTATTTATCCCCGGGCCATCCAAGATCGTCGATATCCGCCTGGCCTGGGCTGCGGGTATTGCAGCGGTGGTCACCTTTGGCGCGCTGCGCTTCAGGAAAGCGCTCGGCATTCCCGTCCTGGTCCTTCTTGTCGCTTCGGCCGTTTTACTGGGCCTTTTTTTCCAGAGCATTCGCGCTTTCACCGGGGAGACCGAGATCGCATCGGTCCGTGTCATCAGCGTTGCAAGCTCTTCGATGAGACTGGAGGTCTCGCCGCGGACCGGGGAACCGGCTCTCCTGACCATGGACGGCGCCTATTTCGCTCCCATAGTCAAGGTCGTGATTTTCGACGATCTGCTCGTTTTCCTGGGAGCGCGGACCTGGTACCGGTTCGAGGGGATGACATCATTCGACATGAATCTTCGCCAGGGCAACACGGACTTTCGATTTCCGCGCCCATCGGGCATATCCGAGCAGTTGTGGGCGCTTTTCGAGCAGAATGAGGCCCGGATCCCTGGCGTGAAGACTGTCCAGATCGAAATGCCGAGCAAGAGAGCAGCGGAGTTTGCCACCTACGGCATCATGGTCCAGAACGACGGGGGGGTCCAGGTCGTGCCGAAATCAGGCTGATCCGCTGGCAGGCGGGATCCGCTCCTGTCTGTGCGCGGCTTCCTGGAACCTGCGCCTCAGGAATATCGCCTTGTCCACCATGGAGACAGCGACGATGAGCGCCACGGCATACTCCACGATCCTGACGACCAGGTCATTGCCGATCCAGGGTACACCGAAGAGCCCTGCGATCTCCATCACGTACAGCACCATCAGAGCAAAGATGGACGCCTTGCCAAGGAAGGTGGAAAGGGGCTCGGGCTTCCCTTCCCGGAGGGCAAGCGCGACCATGCCGAGTGCGAAAAACACGAACCGGCACGAGACAAGGATGAAGAACCAGAGCGGAATCAGATCATAATAGAAGAAAATGATCGAAACCGTGATGATCATGAGGTAGTCGCTGGACGAATCCAGGTACCTGCCAACGTAAGTAATTTCATGCCTTCTGCGGGCCACCATTCCGTCCAGCGTGTCCGTGGCGAATACGAGGACCATAAGAGGAAGGAGGACAGGCATGATGGGGTAGGAGGACGCCTGTATGATCAGGAACAGTATGGTGGGGATGGCGCTGAGACGGCCCAAAGTAAGGGTATTCGAGAGGTTTACCCGCACAAGCGGGGCAGGTGTTCCTTCGAGGTGAAAATCCGCTTTTCGATGGAGAAGCAGAGCAGTAAGGCCCGCGTGATAGCCTGCTGAAATAGCGAAAAAGAGCCCCGGACGCTGCCACCCCATTCGATATGCCAGCGATACTGCGACGAGGATCGCGCCCTGGACGAGGAAGAAGAGTGCGCCATGCAGTGTAATGCTTTTTTCGAGAGTTCCCTTGGCTGGCATCACGGGGAATCTAGGCATCCGGCATGCCCCTGTCAAGTGAGAGCTGCGAGCTGAACAAGGCGTTGACGAAATCCACGCGCACTATAAGATGCACCCATGACTTTGCCCATGATCCTTACCTGGGGGAGGATCGCCATTGCGCCCCTTTTTTTCCTGTTTTTCGAGCTGGCTGATGCCCATGGGGCGCCTCTGCTCGTCGGAGTCTGGGCTGCTTTTCTCCTTATCGAGTTTTCGGACCTGCTGGATGGCCATTTCGCTCGCAGCCGCAATCAGGAATCCGACATAGGGAAGGTTCTCGACCCGTTCGCCGATGCCTTGAGCAGGCTCACGTATTTCGTCGCTTTTGCCGGAACAGGAATTCTGCCCCTCTGGATATTGCTCATCCTCATTTACCGGGATATTGCGGTTGCCTATATCAGAGTGATGGTTTCGAATTCGCAGGTTTTGATGCCTGCCCGCTTAAGCGGGAAGCTTAAGGCCTGGATCTATGCGTTCGCGGGTGGCGCCGGCATTGCTGTGTTTTCGGCAAAGAAACTCGGTCTGTTCCTGGACTACATGCCCATCATTCAAGGAATCGCCCTCCTGCTCTTCGTTCTGGCCGCGTTGGTGGCGCTGTGGTCTTTGGCCGATTATGCAGCTTTCTTTCTGAAGAATTTTCGCAAATCTAGTTGACATGATTGTTCACCTGAAGTTATATTGAAGTTCGCCTCCAGGGTAGTACTTCGGCCGCGGTTGATCCGCGGCGCTCTCTCCTCTGACAACAAATCCGAGGGGGGGGAGTACCGTCTCTGGGGTAAAGCCGTGTAAAGCCGCGGCAGTGTGCTCCCGGCGTTTCTGCGAAACGCCTGCCGCACCAAGACCTCACGGAATACAAAATGCCACGGGATACCGTGGCCGCCGTGAGAGTGCGAATGCCACAGAGTACTGTGGCCGTGTGCTCCCGGCGTTTCTGCGAAACGCCTGCCGCACCAAAACCTCACGGAATACCGTGAGAGTGCGAATGCCACAGAGTACTGTGGCCGTGTGCTCCCGGCGTTTCTCCGAAACGCCTGCCGCACCAAAGGATCTTTGACAGTGAAGGGAAGGGGAGAATGAGGTGAGCGGGTCCGTCACCATTCTGGGTAACTGGGATGGGGGCGAAAACGCGTGATACGGCGTCGCAAAGTCAGCGAGGCGTCGGAAGCGCGTGTAACGAAGTATAAAACCTGCCCGCAAGGGTAGGTTCTATATCATGGAGAGTTTGATCCTGGCTCAGAACGAACGCTGGCGGCGCGTTTTAAGCATGCAAGTCGGACGGCAAGCACTGTAGCAATATGGTGCCGAGAGTGGCGAACGGGTGAGTAACACGTAGGTGATCTACCTCTGGATGGGGGATAGCCCGTGGAAACACGGGGTAATACCGCATGAGGCCTTGAGGGTAAAGCCTTGAGGTGAAAGGTGCAATTGCACCGTCTGGGGATGAGCCTGCGGTCCATTAGTTAGTTGGCGGGGTAAAGGCCCACCAAGACTCCGATGGATAGCCGGCCTGAGAGGGTGTACGGCCACACTGGAACTGAGACACGGTCCAGACTCCTACGGGAGGCAGCAGCTAAGAATCTTCCGCAATGGGGGAAACCCTGACGGAGCGACGCCGCGTGGATGATGAAGGCCGTAAGGTTGTAAAATCCTTTTGTCGGTGAAGAATAAGGAGGGGAGTGGAAAGCCCCTCTGATGACGTTAGCCGACGAATAAGCCCCGGCTAATTACGTGCCAGCAGCCGCGGTAATACGTATGGGGCAAGCGTTGTTCGGAGTTATTGGGCGTAAAGGGCGTGTAGGCGGCTCATGAAGTCTGGTGTGAAATCGCAAGGCCTAACCTTGCATATGCGCTGGAAACTGGTGGGCTTGAGTTCTTGAGGGGAAGCTGGAATTCCAGGTGTAGGGGTGAAATCTGTAGATATCTGGAAGAACACCGGTGGCGAAGGCGAGCTTCTATCAGAGGACTGACGCTGAGGCGCGAAAGCGTGGGGAGCAAACAGGATTAGATACCCTGGTAGTCCACGCTGTAAACGATGTGCACTAGGCGTGGGGCACGTACGTGCTCTGTGCCGTAGCTAACGTGTTAAGTGCACCGCCTGGGGAGTATGCTCGCAAGGGTGAAACTCAAAGGAATTGACGGGGGCCCGCACAAGCGGTGGAGCATGTGGTTTAATTCGATGGTACACGAGGAACCTTACCAGGGCTTGACATGTGCGTGAATGTTCACGAGAGTGGGCAGCCCCGCAAGGGGCGCGCACACAGGTGCTGCATGGCTGTCGTCAGCTCGTGTCGTGAGATGTTGGGTTAAGTCCCGCAACGAGCGCAACCCTTACCGTCTGTTGCCAACAGGTTGTGCTGGGCACTCGGACGGAACTGCCGGTGACAAACCGGAGGAAGGTGGGGATGACGTCAAGTCATCATGGCCCTTATGTCCTGGGCTACACACGTGCTACAATGGTCGGTACAGAGCGAAGCGAAACGGCGACGTCAAGCAAATCGCAAAAAGCCGGTCTCAGTGCGGATTGGAGTCTGAAACCCGACTCCATGAAGTTGGAATCGCTAGTAATCGCGCATCAGCATGGCGCGGTGAATACGTTCCCGGGCCTTGTACACACCGCCCGTCACACCACCCGAGTTGGGGGTACCCGAAGTCAGTTGCCTAACCGCAAGGGGGGCGCTGCCGAAGGTATGCCTGGTGAGGGGGGTGAAGTCGTAACAAGGTAGCCGTACCGGAAGGTGCGGCTGGATCACCTCCTTTCTAAGAGAAGCGCGTCTGCGTGCAGACGCGCGAATCCGCGCCGAGTGGCAAGCGGCTCCGTAAGGAGACGCTGAGAACGAGGTGCGGAAAGATGCTCGCTCTCTCTCAAACTCTCCTCCCTTTTCTGTATATGCCAATGTGCCCGGGCAACCAGGCGCGAAGGTGATTTCAGCACCTGGGCCTGTAGCTCAGATGGTTAGAGCGCACGCCTGATAAGCGTGAGGTGGTTAGTTCAACTCTAACCAGGCCCACGAGCGGCGCGTGTCGCCGCAACCAAAAAACACATCGAGCAAGATGTGCTTGCTGCTGATGTTCTTTGACAATCTAGGGAAGGGTGAACGAAACGTGGCGTGCGTTGGATGGCACCAAACGTACGTTGCGTGAAGAGAGGTCCGTGGTGGAGCTGGCCTGAGAGGTGAAGCCGCGGAGAAAGTGAAACGCACGGAGAATACCGTGCAAGGGAACGATGGAAAATATGGTCAAGCGAGAAAGGGTTCATGGTGGATGCCTAGGAGCTACTGTACGAAGAAGGCCGTGGTAAGCTGCGAGAAGCCGCGGGGAGGAGCACACATCCCGAGATCCGCGGATAGCCGAATGGGGTAACCCGACGCGTTAGACTACGCGTCATCCATGAGTGAATACATAGCTTATGGAAGGGACACTCAGGGAACTGAACCATCTCAGTACCTGAAGGAAAAGAAATCAAATCAGAGATTCCCCAAGTAGCGGCGAGCGAACGGGGAAGAGCCTAAACCATTCACACGTGATAGGCGTGAACCGTTGTGTGGGTGGGGTTGCAGGGCCTGTCTTGACTCCTTTCACGGGGGGTCGCGAAGTCAAAAACCTGATTCATAGCCGAACGCCACTGGGAAGGGCGACCAGAGGGGGTGAAAGTCCCGTAGGCGAAATGGGTCAGGCTTCGTGGGGCGGGTACCTGAGTACCGTGGGGCTCGAGAAACCCTGCGGGAATCTGGGAGGACCACCTTCCAAGGCTGAATACGCAAGTAGCTACCGATAGTGCAGAAGTACCGTGAGGGAAAGGTGAAAAGGACCCCGAGAGGGGAGTGAAAGAGAATCTGAAACCGTGAACCTACAAGCGATCAAAGGGTGACGTAAGTTGCCTGATGGTGTGCCTATTGCATAATGAACCGGCGAGTTACTATGTGCAGCGAGGTTAAGGCATTGAAATGCCGGAGCCGCAGGGAAACCGAGTCTTAAATGGGCGACAGAGTTGCATGTAGTAGACCCGAAGCTGAGTGATCTATCCATGGCCAGGCTGAAGCGCTGGTAACACAGCGTGGAGGGCCGAACGGTAGTCCGTTGAAAAGGGCACTGATGAGCTGTGGATAGGAGTGAAAGGCTAAACAAACTCAGAGATAGCTGGTACTCCCCGAAATAGCTTTAGGGTTAGCCTCGCGTTGAGTGTCACGGAGGTAGAGCACTGGATGGACTAGGGGTCTTTACGGGCTACCAAACCCAACCAAACTCCGAATGCCGTGACATGGTGCGCGGGAGTGAGACTGCGGGCAATAAAGTTCGTGGTCGAGAGGGGAACAGCCCAGACCGTTGACTAAGGTCTCAGAAGTCGAGCTAAGTGGAAAAGGAAGTGCGACTGCCCAGACAGCCAGGAGGTTGGCTTAGAAGCAGCCATGCCTTGAAAGAGTGCGTAACAGCTCACTGGTCGAGTCGTCGTGCGCTGATAATACACCGAGGCTTAAGCTCGAAACCGAAGTCACGGCTGTGCGCCGGATACGGCGCATGGGGTAGGGGAGCATTCCGTATGCCGAAGAAGGGGCAATCCGTGAGGGGCCCTGGAGGTGGCGGAAGGGAGGATGCCGGTATGAGTAACGAAAAGACAGGTGAAAAACCTGTCCGCCGAAAGCCTAAGGTTTCCTGGGTAAAGGTAATCTGCCCAGGGTTAGTCGGCCCCTAAGGCGAGGCCGAAAGGCGTAGTCGATGGGAAACGGGTTCATATTCCCGTACCTCTGACGATTTCGAAGGGATGACGCGTGAGGCAATACCCGGCGGGACAACGGTTGTTCCCGTCCAAGGAGCAAGCCTTCGAGGGTGGCAGGGAAATCCGCCACCTGAGGTAAGCTCTTAAGGCGAGCGTAGCGGGAGCGAGGCGAAGCGGGCGGCGTCAAGGCGCTAAAAAATAATCTCTAAGGTGTAATCGTTGGGGACCGTACTGGAAACCGACACAGGTGGGCGAGAAGAGTATTCTCAGGCGCTCGAGTGATTCCGCATCAAGGAACTCGGCAATCTACACACGTAACTTCGGGAGAAGTGTGGCCACCCGCGGATGGGGCAACCCGTTTGTGGGGGGTTGCAGTGAAAGGGCCCAAACGACTGTTTAACAAAAACACAGGTCTCTGCGAATCTCCAAAGAGATGTATAGGGACTGACACCTGCCCGGTGCTGGAAGGTTAAGAGGAGGGGTTAGCCGCAAGGCGAAGCTCTGAATTGAAGCCCCAGTAAACGGCGGCCGTAACTATAACGGTCCTAAGGTAGCGAAATTCCTTGTCGGGTAAGTTCCGACCTGCACGAAAGGTGTAACGAGTTGGGCGCTGTCTCGATGTGGAGCTCGGTGAAATTGTAGTATCGGGGAAGGTGCCGATTACCCATGGTTAGACGGAAAGACCCTGTGAACCTTTACTGTAACCTGGCATGGGGACTTGACTTCTCATGTGTAGGATAGGTGGGAGGCTGTGAGGGCGGGGCGTCAGCTTCGCCGGAGCCGTTGGTGAAATACCACCCTTGATAGGTTAGGTTTCTAACTCCACTGGTGAAGCCCGGTGGTGGACAGTGTCAGGCGGGCGGTTTGACTGGGGCGGTCGCCTCCTAAAAGGTAACGGAGGTGCGCGAAGGTTTCCTCACGCTGGTTGGAAATCAGCGTACGAGTGTAAAGGCATAAGGGAGCCTGACTGTGAGACGTACATGTCGAGCAGGCGCGAAAGCGGGTCTTAGTGATCTGGCGGTGGTGAGTGGAAGCGCCGTCACTTAACGGATAAAAGGTACTCCGGGGATAACAGGCTGATCTTGCCCAAGAGTTCACATCGACGGCAAGGTTTGGCACCTCGATGTCGGCTCATCGCATCCTGGGGCTGGAGCAGGTCCCAAGGGTTTGGCTGTTCGCCAATTAAAGCGGTACGTGAGCTGGGTTCAGAACGTCGCGAGACAGTTCGGTCCCTATCTGCCATGGGCGTTGGTTGCTTGAGAGGAGCTGTTCCTAGTACGAGAGGACCGGAATGGACGAACCTCTGGTGTACCAGTTATCCTGCCAAGGGTAGGCGCTGGGTAGCCAAGTTCGGAAGGGATAACCGCTGAAAGCATCTAAGTGGGAAACCCACCTCAAGATGAGGCAACCCTGGGGAGCAAATCCCCCTGAAGGTACCTGGGAGATAACCAGGTCGATAGGCTGGAAGTATACGTGCGGCAACGCATTAAGCTGACCAGTACTAATTTACCGTGAGGCTTGACCATATTTTTCTTCGTTCCCAGCACATGTACACATGTGCGCAGGGCGGCAGGCGTTGGAGGCCCGTAGGGCCGAAACGCCGAGAGCCCAGAGCCCGAGAGGGCAGGCATTGCGGGGCTCAAATCCGCAGACTCGTTCGTTCACCCCCGGCCACGGTACCGCCTTCGGGCGGAACGCGTACGCGCGTATTTCCGTGGCATTCGTGCGGCAGGCGCTTCGCGAGAAGCGCCGAGAGCACGTTCAATCCCTAGTGTGTATTATTGCCTGGTGACTATGGCGCAGGGGAACCACCCGTTCCCATCCCGAACACGGAAGTTAAGCCCTGCCGCGCCGATGGTACTGCCGCTTGACGGTGGGAGAGTAGGTCGCTGCCAGGCTTTTTTTTGCCAAGTGTCTTCGGTGTAGCGCCAGAGGCCCTTGTGCTTTACTTTACGGCAGCCTTTCCTTAGGGTTTTTCCAAATAAGTACGATTTTGATGGATTATCAAATACAGCTAAAAGGTCTTGCTTGAGCTCTCTAAAAGGACTAAAATGACCAAAGACCAATCAGAATAAGTTGAGCATTGGAGCATCAGAAACATTAGCATTACATTCAGCAAACGCAGGAAACTTGGAAACTCACGGCCATTTCAGGCGGCACTGCATGGGAAAACGAAGGTAATTGAATTGAAACAGCTCCCAGAAACGGAACGCTTCTTGTCGTGCTTGAGCCAAGAAGAGCGCTCTTTGTGGAGATGATTTGCCGTGAGAGCTTCAGCCAAAAAGGCTTCGCGGCCATCAATCCACGAGCTGTTGCCCATAGAAACGGGCGGTGTTGAAGCACGGCACGGTTTTGGAGTCCAAGATCACGCTTCAGCAGGCTTTTGCATCAAAATGCTGTCCGATGAAGAGCTGGAACAAGTATGGTGCGAGACTCAAGACGACATCACTCTCCTTTGGAACGAGGGCGAGTCCGAGATTGTCGAGTTCGTCCAAGTCAAGAGCGCCGAGATGGATCAACTCTGGTCGATGGCAGAACTGTGCAAGAGAGAGAAATCAAAAAAAGGAGATGGATCCGGCACCTCGATCATAGAACGTTCATTGGCAAATGATAGATGCCGCGAGTTCACACGATTCAGGCTGGTCACGGTGAGGCCGATGAGAGGCACCCTGGAAATACTGCGATTGCCAATTGAATCCCAAGAACGCAAAGCAAACGCAAACAAGGCGACCACCTTAAAGCAAGAAATCGCAAAACGCGTGGGGGAGTATAAATCCCTCAATGGACATGGTTGTGAGTATTGGGTCGATCACATTCAATGGGACGTCTGCGACTCAACAGATGCGATAAAGAATAAGAACCTATTGAAGCTTGTGGCGGCAGTAGAAGCCAGGGGAGAATACCTGGCGTATGACCAAATTGATGAATTGTACGCGAAGCTGCTAAATCTGGTGCGGGATGCTGCAATGGAACGTGATGTGCGGGCCAAGAAGAAGATCACCCGCGGGCAGTTTCGCGAATGGTTCGCAAGAGCCATAGAGAGTGCGAATCCACATTCCGCTGTAGGCGGCGCTAGAATGAAAGAGAAAATGGTTGCTGCGGGGATAGCTGGAGACCAAATCGCTACCGCCCTTGAGCTGAAACGTCGCTACCGCCTAGAAGTGCTTACGTCAAAGTACTTGAAGATGGACCAACGGAGGCTTATGGAGGGAGAGATCCAAGCCAAGCTTCAGCAGCTTAGAGCGATGCTCGATGCCGGAGAAATGGTTAGTGATGGTCTTGAGTTTCACTCCATATGCCTACAGGCTCTTGATTCGATTCGCGCGGGGCTAATAGCAAGTCCCATCCCCCCATTGGATCTCATGCAAGGCTATCTATACAATCTGACTGATCGGTGCTTGCACCGGTTCATGAGGGTGTCGGCATGAAATCGATCAAGAATATGGGGTATCTCCCAGCCGGAGAGTCACTTGTCGCAGATGAGCTCCTAGAGTTGCACGCGGCACGTTTGTTGTTGCTCTTTCGGTGCTGCGGTACAAAAAGCAGAAAAAGTGGGAGCCGCGGAATCAACGGACTTACGAAGATGGCGAAACTGGACTTCTTTGTACGTTACCCGCAGTTTTTCGCGGAAGTCTGCAAAAGGCTTGGGCGGAGGATTGATCGGCTCGTCAACACGACTGAATCGGCAATGGTCAGGTTCCACTATGGTCCCTGGGACAAGCGTTACTACCACGTTCTTGCATATTTGGAGGGAAGGAAGCTTCTAGTCGCAACTCGAATAGGGAGCGGCTACTACCTTGGTCTCACCGAAGCGGGCGAAGACCTGTCCAATAGGCTCCTGGAGAGCAGTGATTTTGACGAACTGCAGGAGCAGATGATTCAAGTTCGGAAAGTGCTCGGCGGCAAGAGCGGAAGCTTTCTGAAGAACCTAATCTACGAGACTTTTGAGGAACAAGTGGCCAAACGGCAACTCGGCGAGGTGATTCACTGATGGCAAATAGACTTGTCATAGAAAAGGCAACTCGCACGCAAGGCGGAACCTCAGAAGAGACGCTTGAGTTCGGTAAGGGAGTAAACGTCATTGTAGGGGCTCCAAATACTGGGAAGACCGCTTGGCTACGAATGATTAACTTCGTTCTCAGCAGCGATGACAAGGCCGAAGACGCCATGGGGAACGCGTTGGCGACCAAGTATGACTCGGTAGCTCTTGTCGTGAGAATGGATGATGCAAAATACCTCGTGGAGCGAAAGTGGAAGGAGGCTGGAGCAAGAACCAAGGTGTATGTGGATGAGCAGGTAATGTCATCGGATGAGTTTTGCCAATTCGTGATGGGAAAATTGAAGATTCCGATTCTACATTACCCCCAGGGAGATCCATTTGGGCGCCGAACGTGGCCAGAGCTGAGTTGGAGGAGCCTATTTAGGCATTTATATCGACGACAGCGCCTGTGGGGGGACTTTGCCGACCAGCAGCCCGAGAGTGAACAGCTCGCATGTATTCTGCAATTCGTTGGACTTGCCCAACATCTTTATTCGGAAGAGTACGAGAGCCTAGTACTAAAACAAAAGAGCATAATAGAGCTGACCGCCCGAAAGGATCAGTTCATTGACATGCTTCGTGAGGTGTCGAAGGACCTCTTGGATGAATCTACGCCAACTCTTGAGATGACACCCGAGTCCCTGTCAACTGCGGTCCAACAAGTTGAGAACGACATGGCTGAAGCCTCGACGCGTCGTAGTAAGGTCCTTCAGACGTTGGCGATAGACGCGAGTGCGAGGCTTGAAATAGAGCCTGTCATTTACGAAAAGGCTAGCGCCGAGCTCGCTCAGGTGAAGTCTCACTTAGCAGAACACTTACGGCGGTTGCACGATATAGAAGTTCGTCTAGCCGAAATTCGGCAGTACCAGGAGACCCTTCGGAATGAATTGGCCCGGCTTAAGCGTGCTCAGAGCGCTGGTAGCCTTCTATCAGAACTGAGGGTCACTCATTGCCCGGCCTGTGATCAGGAGATCCATCGGAGGGATTACGATTCCAGCACATGCTATGTGTGCGGCCAAGAAACTCAAAGAACAATCGGCGTTGAAGGGGAGAAGAGGCTTTCCTTTGAGGTTGAGCAACTCTCGGGTGAATTGAAAGAAGCCGACCAACTCATAGCCGCGCTAACGGCAGATCGGGGCATGACCGAAGTCGAAAGATTGAGAGCGCAAGAAAGCTCCAAACGACTCGAGGACATGCTACGACCTATTCAAATAGCGGCAGCTCAGATTTTTCCTGCAGAGGTGTCATTCCTTGATATGCATGTT
>Ga0208192_1001754_pt1 | contig 11857 bp, 17 predicted proteins | sample June2015DPH_13_1_2_FD_184711 | JGI IMG/M metagenome (GOLD analysis project Ga0208192, IMG submission 184711) | Peatland microbial communities from SPRUCE experiment site at the Marcell Experimental Forest, Minnesota, USA - June2015DPH_13_150... | ecosystem: Environmental > Terrestrial > Soil >... | reverse complement strand
GATCGAAACCCTTTCGCATGGCACGCGTCAGCGTGTCGCGATCGCGTCGGCACTGCTGCACAACCCGAAAGTGATCATCATCGACGAGCCGATGGTTGGGCTTGACCCGCGCAGTGTCCGTGTGGTCAAGGACATGCTGAAAGCGCGCGCGCGCGCCGGCGTGACAGTTTTTTTGTCCACCCACATCCTGCACGTCGCGGAAGAGCTGGCAGACCGCATCGGTATCCTGAATCGTGGCAGGCTGATCGCAATCGGCACGATGGGCGAACTACGCGAAGCCAGCGGGGAACTCGGCGCGCTGGAAGATGCATTCCTGGCACTCACTCGCGAAGAGCAACGAGAGGAGGCAGCGGAGTCGGCATGAACCCGATCTCGTTCTTCCGGCTACTGCTGGAAGCCAACGCGCGCATGCTGCAGCGTCGCATCGTGTCGCTGCGGCAGCAGTCTTGGTTGATGGTGAGCGTGATTGTAACGTTTGTGGCCGGTTACTGGATCGGCGCATACATTGTTTTTCATATCGGCTTTGTCAAGCTGGCTGGGTGGCCGGGACTGGGCACAATTCTGTTGGATCGGATGTTGTACTTGTTTTTCGCCTTCCTGTTTTTGATGTTGGTCTTCTCCAACATGATCATCGGCTACTCTTCATTGTTCAAGAGCACGGAAACCCAATGGATGCTCACCTTGCCCGTGCGGCATGTTGACGTGTTCAGTTGGAAACTGGCGGAGACAACAATCCTTGCAAGCTGGGCGTTTCTGTTTCTCTCGGCGCCGCTGATGCTCGCGTATGGGTCGGCACGGCAGGTGGGCTGGTGGTTTTATTTGAAGGTCTTCCTGCTTTTTCTGCCGTTCATTATCATCCCGGCCGCGCTGGGGTCGTTGGTAATCATGGTCGTCACCCGGTACCTGCGCCGTCGCGTGTTCAAATGGATGCTGTTTGGGTCAGGAGCAATCGCGCTTGTCTTGGCGGTCGTCCTCGTCAAGCCGATGGAATCCGCCAGGTTGCAGGAGGCGGCCTTGGATCAATTGTTGCACAATAGCCGGGTGGCGCTCAAGCCGGTATTGCCGAGCTACTGGGTCGCAGCCGGCGTGATCGCGTGGAGCGAGCGTTTGGATTGGAGAGGCACATTTTTTTTCCTGGTGCTTCTCAGCAATGCGCTCATGGCCACGCTCGTTTGCGTCAGTGCCAGCGGACACATTTTCTACAGCGGCTGGTCGCACAATCAGAGCCAGGGCAGATTCCAACCGGGCTTGCCAGTGTTTGCCAGGCCGATTACCCTCGCGCGGATCGCATTTCTCGACCGTGTGTTTGACTTCCTTCCCGGGATGCATTCGACAACGCGTGCGCTTGCTATCAAGGACATTCGCACGTTTTGGCGCGACACCTCCCAGTGGAGTCAATTTGTGATCTTCTTCGGGCTGCTTGGTCTCCATGTGTTGAACATGCGCAGCATTGCCTACGACTGGGGCAATGTGTTCTGGGCGGCCTTTATTTCCTTCCTCAACCTCGGCGCTATCAGCATGACGCTGGCGACGCTGACCACGCGCTTCGTTTACCCGCAGTTTAGTCTTGAAGGCAAGCGCCTCTGGATCGTCGGCATGACGCCGTACGGCTTGAAGCGCGTGCTGCTGCAAAAATTTTGGCTCAGCAGCTTTGTTTCGGTTGTGATTACGCTGTCGCTCACCTTGATTTCGAGTTGGATGCGGCGCGAGCCGGGTTGGCTGACCCTCTTGTTGGCGGCGACCGTCGTTTTGATGAGTTTCTCTTTGTGCGGCATCGCCGTGGGTACGGGCGCCCTGTTCCCGAATTTCGGTTCGGGTTCGACGGCGAACCGTCGTGATGATAATCCCGCCAAGATCGTGTCCGGATTCGGCGGCACGTTTTGTTTCGTGCTCAGTCTGGCCTACATCATTCTCATCATCGGCGCTGAAGCGTTGCCGTTCTATTTTTACCTTCCGTGGGTGAAGGGTCCCGCGAATGCGTACTCCTGGGCAGTGATCGGTTCGTGGGTTTTCGTTTCGATCATCAGCCTTGTGGCGACCAGCGTGCCGATGTCGCTGGCACTCAAACGAGTCGAATCTCTGGAACTGTAGCGGTCAGCGGAGGGTGCATCCTGAAACTATCACCGCGAGAACCTGATTTCGGTGTAGCGGCGCTTCTGTGAAGCGCCAAGCCGTTGATTTCTTGAGGATTTCGGCGGCTCGCAGAGCCGCCGCTACAACGGACAATCGAGACAACGGGGCCAGTGACGGGATCGCCGGTCAGCGAACAGGCTTTACTTTTCCGCTCCTTTTGTTATCGTCAGCCTCCAACAAGGAGGTCTTTTGATGAAGCAAGGGGGAAGTACCACTACAACCATTGTGCCCGGATCCGGCAACGGGGTCGGTCCGTCTCTCGTTGACACACCACCGCACAAGGAGGAAGTCGATTGGAAGCTCGAACAAGCGCGTGAGCAATTGTTGGCGCTCCGTCGCCAGCAGGACGAACTCGAGCGCCAGAAGTCTGACCTGGAGGAACTGCGCCGCAAACAGGAAGAGTACAGCCGCGGCAAGGCGGAGATGATCGACAATCTCACGCGCGGCCTGGTCACGCTCGAGCGGGAACAGATTCAAGCGCAGCGTTTGGCCGAGATTTGCGGCAACACGCAGGACGCATTCCGCGATTACCTGGAGCAACTCCAGGCTCTCAATGACGAAGAATGGAACAACGCCAACGTCCGCTCCGAACTCAGCAAGGCGTTGGGAATCGTCGAGAACTCACGTCTGGAATATAACCGTGCCCGCACCAAGCTCGATTGCCTGAATCCCGCTGCCGGCCAGCAAACCGAGCCGCTGGCTGCCGATTCGTCCAAGACGTTTGATTGGCAGGAGATGATTCGCTTTGCGCGCATCGGCGCAGCGGCTTCGGCCCCGCTGATCATTGCGGGCACAATCTGGTTGATCATTTTGTTGGCGGTCAAACACTGACGCGGAGGTAGCCATGGCATTTTGGCGCAAACGTTCGACTCCCGTTGATCGCGCCGTCGAGGAACTGGATCGTCAGATCGCTTCAGTCCAGAAGCAACTCCGACAGATGTCGGTTGAAAGCCCCGCCAACGGGTTTGCTCCGCTCGTCGACACTTCGTCCGCTGCACGGTCAGCTTCATCAGCGGAAAAGGCAATGAAGCTCATCAAAGACGTGCTCAGGCCCCCGGGGGAAAGATCTCCCGCTTTGCCAACTCGCGCCAGGCGGGACTTGTTCGATATCCCGACTGAGCCACTCAAAGATTTGGAAGCGGAGCAGATCGCATTTTCTCGGAAGGCGGAGCCAGATTTGTTCGCGGTAATCGAGAAAGAGACAGCGGCACCAGCAGAAGCGAAGGCGCAGACGCAGATCGATTGCACGACCAAGCCGGAAGAAAAGCTGGCGCACTATCTCAGTGCGGGCAGCATCAGGACGTACAAGCCGCTCAAGCATGTCCAACGGCAAACCAGGAATCGCTTTTTCATGTGGCTCGGCTTATCGTTGATCGCATTGTGGGTGCTCTACGCAGTCATACGATAAATGCGGTAACGATTCCGACCAAGCTGGGGTTGTTACGGGTTGATTTCACATCGCGCGGCGTCTGTCGCATCGTCTTTTGTAGGGCAGGCGCGTCGCCTGCCGCCGCGGACCAACGGCGGGCAAGACGTTCACTCGGCAAGTCACGCTCTGAGCGTGGCAAGTTGATCCGGCAACTCCAAGCTTACGCGTCAGGCAAGCCCGTGCGGTTTACGGCACCGCTCGATCTTTCCGCAGGCACACCGTTCCAGCGAAAAGTCTGGCAGCTTCTCCGAACCATTCCACGCGGCCAAACACGTTCATACGCCTGGGTGGCGCAGAAAATCGGCAAGCCTCGCGCCGCACGCGCTGTCGGTGCAGCATGTGGCGCGAACCTGATCCCCATCCTCATTCCCTGTCACCGCGTCATTGCTTCCGACGGCTCCCTCGGTGGGTACAGCAGCGGCTTGCACAGGAAGAAACGCCTCCTGAAACTGGAGCAGGGCAAGACATCACGGTTGCCAATTGTCTGACCGCAGAAGATCACTGATACGAACGTAGAAAGCTGAGCCACCGCCGACTCGTAACGTGAACCGCGACAGCGGAACTGAAAGCGCCAACGGCGGTTGGCTCCGGCGACTTGTTAGGCGAACCCGCCCACTGTTGGTAAACCGCTTGCTGATCAGGTCTCATGTGAGTGATCGCTTCGAGCATACTTCCGCCCCAAAAACGCGAATAACACAAGGACTAGGCCAGTGCTCCACGCACCCGTGCTAAACGTGCTCGCGCCGAACATGGCGATGCAAACTCCTCCACCAATCAATATTGCTGCCAGAAATGCGAAAAGCCGCATACCGTATAAGAATACGAACGGAATATAGTGCGCGCCGAGAAGGATCATCATAGCAGGATAAAACAGATTGGTGCGATACAGCGTAACCGGCAACAGCAACAACATTGAAAACGGCAAAACAAACGCGACCTGCATACCCAGATATCGAAGCGTATTGGCTTCGGTCAATTGTTTCATCCCCGAAAGCCGCACAAGCGATTCCGTCGCCGGGAAAATCATGAAGCCACCGAACACAAGGGCAATGATTGCACTTTTGACTCCAATTGTGACGGCCAAACATCCTGACAAAAGCCACAGCACACCCGACACGAGCTGTCCGTAAAAGCCGCCGTGAAATCGAAACCGCACTTCTCTCTGTGCATCGGAGATATTCATAGTGCGCCTAGACGATCAAGATAGCCGACGCGGTGTCGTGTCCGCGTTCGGCTCATCGGATGGATATCCGTTACGCGCCGTAATTGTATAGGAATCCTTGTCTTGGTCAAAATCTGATTTGATATCACTGAAACCTGACTCATTAAGTATCTCGCATAATTCTGAATACCTGTAAGGATGATATGTAATGGGATAGTGCCGCTCATAAACAGAGCCTTGATCCTCGAATAGGAAGACGACTTCAATAAGGTGTTCTTCTTTAAATTGTTTGGGGAAGTTCCAAACATAGAGAGGAATACATTGCAGTCCATTGCGTTTCCTTGTTCCTGTTGTGGTAAACCTTTTTCTTTCACAACATATTGTTTCCCAGTTTCTGGAATCGAGAATAAGCGTGCCATTTCTGTTAAGGACTGTATGGATTCCCTGGAATGACGCAAGCATTTCCTCTCTGCTGCTACAGTGACCGATTGAATTTCCAAGACAAAAAGCAAGATCAAATTTATTAGGAAATACTGTTGGTAGATCTTTCCAGGCACTGATCAAGTAGGGGATTTCGATACCCTTTTCCGCTGAACGTTCGCGAGCCCGTGCGATCATTCCAGGACTTAAATCCGAACCCCAAACAGAAAAGCCTTGTTGCTTTAGAGCAATAGTCAGTACACCTATTCCACATGAACAATCTAGGAGCAGTGATCCTGATGGCAGTGAATCCAGTAGATAAGAAAATTGTTCAATAAAGGGCTTCCCAGACAATATATTGTCAGAATAGAGCCAGTGATAGTCCAAAGAGAATTGATCGTATTGATTCATTTCCTCATCTCCTTAATATTCGGATAACATTATAGTGAGCTGCGATTTTGCAGCCTAGCCGTCTTGGTGCAATCAAGGCTTGCGTTTGCGTAGTCCACTGGTTATCAATCGCCTCAGCGAGACAATGAACGATTTCCCCCTCCATGTAAATGAGCTTGAGCCGGATCACCGCCTCGCGAATCACAAGAGCGGCCGAGCCGTAATAGGGTAACTCAAATACCAGCTGATAGCTCCGGCTCAAAGGGGTGGAGCCGAGGAGCAGTTCGGGGATCAATGTTGCGATTACGAGCAGGAACAAAACGGCGCGCCAGGCGCCGGGTGTCTTGGGGTGCCAATTCGTCATGGTGATTTGGGTTTTGTTTGTGTGTGATGTGTGATGCCGCCTAACGTAGAAAGCTGAGCCACCGCCGACTCGCGACGTGAACCGCGACAGCGGAACGGCAAGCGCCAACGGCGGCTGGCTCCGGCGACTTGTTAGGCATCCGGTAACTATTCATCATCGGTCTTAAACATCATGCCAGCAATCTTCTGGCTCATGGAAATAATCACAATGCCAATAACCGCCTGAACGGCGGCACCAATCGCGGAAGATATAATGCGAATGACGGCAATGTCCCATTTGGGGGAAACCTGGAACTGCGTGATGCCGAAAACAATGCCGGAAACACAACTCGGAATGGCATAGAGGCACACGGAAAGCCCCAGCATCTTAATCAGGACGTTTGCAAGCTGTTTCGATTTCATAAATGGTGGTGCGAGGATGCCTAACGTAGAAAGCTGAGCCACCGCCGACTCGCGACGTGAACCGCGATAGCGGAACTGCAAGCGCCAACGGCGGTTGGCTCCGGCGACTTGTTAGGCGTCATTGCTTCTTTTTCTTCGCACGAACAAAACACAAAATGTGAGAATGATAAATCCTAAAACGCCACTTACTGCGCATAGCGGGGCAAAAAAAACGCGAACTCCCATGCCAGCTTCTCCCCTGACAGAGGACGCCACAATAAAAGGAGGGAGAACTGCGGCTAGCATAGACGAAATGGCAACGAGTAAGATGCCTAATCCTCTGCTGAGTCCAGAACGAACCCGAAGAACTGCAAATACACCGGGCACGATCAGTGTGGCGGCTAGAAGGCCAAAACCACCAAGCTCAACGGCATCTTCGGTGGCGTGATCCCAGTAAAATCCACCCCCGGGTATAGATGTGCCACCTAGGATAAATCCATAAATGGCAGCGAGAGCTACCAAAGCCAGCCAAGCGGAAATGTATGCACAAAGCTTCATGGATGCCGCCTAACGTCCAGAGCTCAGGCACGCGGGGCTGGTGACATCCTCCGCGATAGCGGAACCGGAGACGCCATCCCGCGTTGCCTGCAGCGATTTGTTAGGCGCGTCGTATTTTATCATCACTTGTCTCTCAACCACCATGTGCCATTCTTCCAGTTGATGCGCGTGGCATTATTGGTCAGCGCACCACTCAAACCGCCCTCCCAATCTATGGCAATCACTTCTGCCGGGGACTTCAAGACACCGCGTGCCCTGTCCCCCTTCTCATTTATGAAGGTCAGGTAATTGCCGGACTGAAGAATCTGGCATGGCTGGCCAACATTGTAGGGGCCACCCATCTCCCAGTTGCCGGCAAGGTTGGGAGACGAATGACAGCAACGTGTAGTGCTGCATGATGTCGCCGCAAAAGCTAATGCGGCAACCAGTATTGCGATGTATTTTTTCATCCTGTGTTTGTGTTATGTTTGCTGAACGTAAAGCGCCTAACGTAGAAAGCTGAGCCACCGCCGACTCGCGACGTGAACCGCGACAGCGGAACGGACAGCGCCAACGGCGGTTGGCTCCGGCGACTTGTTAGGCCGCGCCAGCTTCCATCTTCTGAAATCCTGATAATGACTCATACTTTTTGTGCCGCTCAATGCACTGGCTGAACTGCTCGCCAGTGCCGCTCACGAAATCGGAACAATGCTCGACTAAATCTTGGCGCAACGCCTCAAACGTGGCAAGCGCGTCATCTGAAAAGCCTGGATAATGACTCGCGCTGGAACGACCAAGCAATGCTCGCATATAATCCTCGTGCGCAAGCTTCTGCGCGCCGATGTGGTAAGTAACCAGTCCGAGCGACCAACGAAAATGCAACTCCAGCTTCCGGTCTCCACGAACAAACTCACCGTGCGCGAATGCGCCGCCGCTGCTGCTGCCGGATGAAACCATGCTGAAATGGAAACCATGTGGAACGAGAGCCGGAGCTAAAATGTCTGCTCCTCGCTGAAGAATCTCTCGCCGGTCTTGGACGGTTGGAATTGTCATACGCGTGAGCGGCCTAACGTCCAGAGCTCAGGCACGCGGGACCAACCAGCGTCAACCGCGAAGCGGAACTGGAACGGCCATCCCGCGTTGCCTGCAGCGATTTGTTAGCCTGCGCCAATCGTGACATCATAAAACCGGTGTCCTCGTGTGACCTCTCTCGCGTATCCAAGACTCGGCGACTGCGTAGGCTGACTCCAATGTCTCGCCAAGCTCTGCAATCTTCGTGGTGAATGTCTGCCTGCGAGCCTTGCGGCTCGGCGCCTTGTGCTCCGCAATGGCAACGGTCACTGAATCATCCTCTCGGGGGAGATCAATCCACAAGCCATAAGAATCACCGGCGTCGTCAACAATCTGAATGGAACGAACTTCCTCGCCCTTAAACTGCGTCGCAACAAATAAACCGTGAGTCTTTGCCCACGGGACAAGAACCGGGTCTATTTGGGTGTAGCGCATGGTAGCAGGCTAACGATAGAAGTCAGCGACGCGGGCGTTAGCCCGCGTTCGCTGCACTGAATGGTTAGGCGTTCTCCGTCTTCTCACGTGTCACCTTCTGATATGGACGAGCGATGAGAATACTGAGCACCAGACCGACACACAAGCCGGCAAGCAGGGCCTTGATGCGGCCCAAAGCAAAGTAAGCGTGAGGCGACATGGAAGAACGTTGATGCAATAGGACGAAACCGAGTACGCCCCAACCAAGTCCGGCGAGGCAGACCAAGAGGGATGAGAACCTAGCCCATACCGCAAAGACACAACGCCGACTAGCGAAGATCAGAATCGGAAAGACGACGGCGACAATCATCCCGACTGTCAGCAGTACGACATGGACTTGTGCATTCATCCGTTACCTAACGAAAAAAGCTGAGCCACGCCGGACCAGAAACCGTGGACCGCGAAGCGGAACTGCCAGCGCCAACCGGCGTTGGCTCCGGCGACTGGTTAGGCCACGGTTTCATGGTGTATGAACTGAAAAACGAAAACCTGCCTTGCGGACAGTCTCGCTCGCCAACTCCAGAAATCTGACTCCGTCTCCGGCTGGCGGATACTTGCAAATCAGCCGAATCTCAATCTCGCGACCGTGCGCCTTCGGGTAAGAATCGTAAATCTCTCCCGACTCAAGAAATGCCAAGTAATCGTTTATCTTGTCCTGTAAAATCAAAAGGTGCTCGTTGTCAGGCAGCCAAGGTAAATGGTCTGAAATGGTCAGCGAAACATGACCGTCTGCTTTGTCGGTGCTGACAAAATCTACCACTCTGCGCTGTTCAATGCTCATGGCGTGATAAGTGGCCTAACGAAAAAAGCTGAGCCACCGCCGACTCGCGGCGTGAACCCCGTAAAGGTGCGTGGCCCCACGGGGCTTTACGCTCGCGACAGCGGAACTGACCGCGCCAACGGCGGTTGGCTCCGGCGACTTGTTAGGCAAAATATATCTGCCGGACTGCTCAAGCGCAGCAGCAGCCTTTTGAGGCTCCTTTGTATTTGTCATGATAGCGCACCCAATCTTGGGAGTGGTTTGGATTTTCGTCACGGCCTTTGGCGGTCAGGTCGAGGAAGTTGTAAGTGGTGTTCATCAAGTCAATCCCCCGCTCGTAAGACGAGTAGGTGTGATAAATGTCGCCGTTCTTGTCACGGTAAAACGCACTGACGCCTTCGCGCTCGTCCATGTCCATTTCCAAAGGAGCATAATTGTAAATGGCCTTGCCGTTCTTGCGCTGCTCGGGCGTGAAGGAGACGTTGAAATCAAAATTGAAATCCGTGTCGAACGAGGAAACCCACTTGAACTGCCAGCCCATGCGCTTCTTGAACGGTTCAATCTCCTTCCACGGCGCGCGGGAAATGGCGGCGAATGCCGTGTCGCGCTGGCCAATGTGAAAGTTCACGCTGTCGAAATGGTCGGCCCAAAACGAGCAATGCGCGCAAGCTTCCCCCCAACCCTGTCCGAACATCAAATGATAGATAATGAGCTGGCTCCTGCCGCAGAATAAACCGGCGAGCGTCACTTTGCCAGTCGGCCCGTCGAAAACGTAGTCCTTTTCGATTTTGACCCAGGGCAACTTGCGGCGCTGAAGGTTCATTGCGTCGCGCAGTTTTGAGAATTTCTTTTCTTTCGCTAGAAATTTCTTGCGGGCGACTAGCCATTCTTTTCGTGTCACGACCTTACGGTTTTCGATACCGTGGACAGTTTTGATCTGCGGCATAATGTTCTCCTTTGTTAGTTTAGACTGTTGTTGGTGAAAGTGTCTCAACGGCCTAACGAAAAAGGTGAGCCACGATGACCGCGAAGAAAAAGCTCCGCCAGCACCCCAAGCCGCCAACGCGGTCAGCGTTGGCTCGACCGACTTGTTCGGCGATAACGGACACTGACCGCTTGAACTGGCTGATACAACACTCCAGTCTCGAACGTACCGAGAAGCAAGAAATCGAACTCATGGTGACACAAAAGGCGGTCTTCTACTGCGCCACGACCTACGATGAAAAGTACGCTCAACAGGTACGTGATGCCATAGATGCCCGCATGTCGCCGAACAGTATTATTCGGCCTTACTCACACGCAGTGCTCGTGCCGGAGAAAAGGCCGTCTTCACAGGGAGAGCGTAGAACTGCCGCTACGCTCTGTCAATCGCAATCGCAACGTGTTACGCGGCAAATTGGGACTCCGCACAAGACTTGACACTACGCAGTTGCCTTGCGAATATCGCTCCGGCAAAACCCTTACTCAGTTGGGCTTTCGCAAAGTGATATGCAGGTGAATTCTCAGCCCGATCAGCCGTCGGTTTGGTTCCCGCAATGGTCAACGGCACTCCAGCAATTGCGGTTGCCGCCGCTGCGCCGCCAGCAGTACCGACTGGCGTTGATCCGGTATCTGCAATACTGCAAGCAGTCCCAGCAACGGGCGACGGTTGAGTCCGCCCGCGCCTTCATGGAATCTGTCCAGGGCAAACGCCTGCTCGGCGTATCCACGCTCGCGACATGGAAAGAGGCGCTGAACTGGTTTTTCAAGGCGGCCAGGAAACAGGGCGATTCCGGCCTTGCGGCAGGGACGGACCGCCGGGCCGTCCGAAACGAACTGACAGGGCGGCTCGCCCGGCGGTCGAGCCCTACCAACAACCAAATCATCGGCGTCCCGCCACTGGCGGCGGCAGACTTGGGCAAGACTGATTGGGAGCGACGACTCATCCGGGAACTGCGGGGCCGTCATTACCAATGGCGGACAGAACAAACCTACCGGGGTTGGGCTGACCGGTTTGCCAAGTGGCTCCAAGCGCGTGGCGTCCGCGTCGAAGCCGCCGCCAACGATCACATCCGCGACTTCCTCTCCGACCTCGCCACGTGCCAGCGCGTTTCCGCCTCCACCCAAAAGCAGGCGCTCAACGCCTTGGTCTTCCTGCTACGGGAAGCCTTGGAGCGCGACCCCGGCGAGTTTGGCGATTTTGTGCGCGCACGGAAATCGGTCCGGTTGCCCGTCGTGCTGTCACGGGAAGAATGTCAGCGGTTGTTTGCCGCGCTGGACGGCACCATGCAGTTGATGGCCGAGTTAATGTACGGCAGCGGTCTGCGCTTGATGGAATTGCTGCGGCTGCGGGTGAAAGACGTGGACTTGGAGCGCGGGCAGATCCTCGTCCGCGCCGGCAAGGGCGACAAAGATCGAGTCACCGTCTTGCCCTTGTCGTTGAGCAGCCGACTACGGGAACATCGGAACTGGCTGCGCCGGTTGTACGATAAGGATCGGCAAGCCAACCTGCCGGGCGTGTGGATCCCCGAGGGATTGGATCGCAAGTACCCCAAAGCCGGCGAGGCTTGGGAATGGCAATGGTTCTTCCCGTCGCGCGAACTGATGACCGATCCACGCAGCGGACTGCGCCGCCGGCATCATGTGTTGGAGGAACGCCTGCAAGCCGCTGTCCGCGACGCGGCCCGGCGCGCCCAGTTAAACAAGAAAGTCACCCCTCACGCCCTGCGCCACAGCTTCGCCACGCACCTGCTCGAAA
>Ga0208192_1001742_pt1 | contig 11920 bp, 9 predicted proteins | sample June2015DPH_13_1_2_FD_184711 | JGI IMG/M metagenome (GOLD analysis project Ga0208192, IMG submission 184711) | Peatland microbial communities from SPRUCE experiment site at the Marcell Experimental Forest, Minnesota, USA - June2015DPH_13_150... | ecosystem: Environmental > Terrestrial > Soil >... | reverse complement strand
AGTTCCCGCATCTGTCCACCAGCCTTCGAGAAAGCTATGCGTCAGGGTACCCTCTTCGAGATAGGCATTGTTGACATCAGTAATCTCGAGCTCACCCCGGCTTGATGGTTTGAGCTTGCTAATTTTCTGAAAGACTGTGGCGTCATAAAAGTAGACCCCAGTGACCGCAAAGCGACTGGCTGTATGGGTCGGCTTTTCCTCGATGCGAATGATTCGCTCACCCTCAAACACCGGAACTCCAAACCTTTCCGGGTTGGGTACGTCTTTCAGCAGGACGTGAGCGCCTCGAGGTTGAGCTTCAAAACGCTGGGCCGCATCTCGAATGCTTCCTTCGAGAATATTGTCCCCCAGGATGACGCAGATTTTTTCGCCATCCGCGAAATCGTCCGCCAGCCGAAGCGCGTCGGCGATGCCCCCCTCGCCCTCCTGGTAGGTGTAATTCAAGTGCTTAAGGCCGAACTCCTTGCCATTGCTCAAAAGTCGAAGGAAATCACCGGAGTTGCGGCCCCCGGTCACAATCAGAATCTGCACAATGCCCGCCTCCACAAGCGTCCTCAAGGGGTAAAAAATCATGGGCTCATTGTAAACGGGCAACAAGTGCTTGTTGGTGACCTTCGTCAAGGGGTATAACCGCGAGCCCGTTCCTCCCGCCAGAATCACACCCTTCAACTGCCACCTCCTTGTTTTCCTCGACGCGATTCACTTCCGGTCAAGCAGCACGTCCACCTCGAATTGCGAGTTGACCGCGCTGGCAAGGGTGGATTCCTCCCGTCCCGCAAGGCGGGAGGACGGGAATGACGCCCGCCCCTGCGTGTCACCCCCGTCCCGGCCTGCGGGAGGGGTCCAGTGGATTCCTCCCGCCATGGCGGGACGGGAACGACCGTCCACTGAGTTCCAGAATCGAGCGGGCGGCAAACTGCGGGCCGTAGACGAACGCCCGGCGCCAGGTCCTCCCCGGTTCATGGAAGAAACGCCAAAGCCATTCGAACCCCGACTCCCGAATCCAGGCTGGAGCGCTTTTGACTTTGCCGCTGACAAACTTAAACGCCGCCCCGACGGCGATCGTCACCGGCACGTTGAGCTTTTCCCGGTGCGAGAAAATCCATTCTTCCTGTTTTGGCAAGCCCAGTCCTACCCACAGGACATCCGGTCTCGTTTGGTTAATCATCTTGACGACTTGCGCGTCTTCTTGCGGAGTAAGTTCACGAAACGGCGGGGAATATGTGCCGACAATGCGCAGGCGCGGGAATTGTTCCGAGAGCCTGGTGGCGCACAGGGCAAGAACTTCCTCCGTGTCGCCGTAAAAGAAATTCGTATAGCCCTTCTCGTTCGATAACCGGCAGAAAGCCCGTAGCAAGTCAGCGCCACGAACTTGTCTTGGGGCACAAGCAGCCTTTTTAGCCGCCACGCGCGCTGTCCACTTCCCGTCAGGGACGGAGAGGTCCGCCGATTCAAGAATGGTTCTGAACGCGGGGTTTTTCTGCGCCTCCACCAGCCCGTGTGAGCTAGTCACCGCGATCCAGTGGGTCCTGTCCCGCTGGCAGAGCCACTGTTCCATGGCCTGGAGAACCTGCCCCACGTCCAGGACGTGCACGGGTACGCCCAGAACCCGCACACAGGGAACATTTGCGTCACTCGCGAGGTGATTCTCAGCCGTCATGCTTTTCATTGCCGATTGCTGATTGCCGATTGTCGATTGAAGAAGTAGTGTGGCAACTTTCTCCCCTGTCAATCAGTCCTGCCTCGGCGGGATCAATCGGCAATCGAAAATCGGCAATTCCAGACGTCCCACCCGGGGCTGGCTTTCGATATCGCCGTGGAGCTCGGCGCGAGATCTTCCCTTCCCGGCGCTCCCAGCGGCCCGTGAAGGTAACGGCAAACGATATGAGGACCAGCCGAATGTCCAACCAGAAACTTTGTCGCCGCGCGTAGAGCAGGTCGTAGCGAAGCTTATGCCGCCGAGACATTTCGCTGTGGCCGTAGACCTGGGCCAGCCCGGTTAGGCCAGGCCGAACCTTGTGGCGCAAATCGAAGCAAGGAATCTCTGCCCGGAACTTTTTCACCAGCTCAACCCACTCCGGACGTGGGCCGACAAAGCTCATATCACCCCGGAAGATACTCCAGAGTTGTGGAAGTTCGTCCATAGCGGTCGCACGCAGGATTCTTCCAACCTTCGTTATCCTGGGGTCGTTTGCAGCCGCGGGTACTACGCCCCACTTTTTGTCGGAGTCAGGAATCATGGAGCGGAACTTCAGGCCTGTAAAGACCCGCCCATCTTTCCCCACGCGCTCTTGCCGATAAAAGACGGGGCCGCCGTCGTGGAGCTTCACCGCCAGGGCAATAATCCCCCAAAAGGGCAGCGATACGATAAGCCCCACTCCGGACAGTAGAATATCAAAGCCCCGTTTGAGCACGCGCCACCGCCAGCTGTCATTCTGATCCCGCCTTGCGGGAGAAGAATCTCCGCAGTTTGTGGCTGGATGCTGAGCGCAAAAGACAACTGCAAAGATCCTTCGCCCGCCCGAAAGCACGGCGGGCTCAGGATGACAGGCACGAAAGTAGTGTAGGAAAGGAATCAGGCGCTTGCGGCCGGAGCGAACAAACCACGAATGGACGCCAGTATGGCTTTGTGATGCCAGTCAAAGCTCAGGTTCCCATTCAGCCTGGACAGCAGATCGATTCCCTTTGCCCTATCAAAAGCCTTTTCGATGAGGCTGTCGGAAAGGCGCGCCGCGAGCTTTCGGGCGAGATAACCCGTCCACAGCTCGAGGCCGAAAGCGGCGCGCCAAAAGCGCTCGAACTCGCCCAAGGTGTGAGCGCTGAAGTCACCCTTTCGAAAGGCCCGAAGAATGACGTCGGTGGCCATTTCCGCTGAAAGAAGACCGAAGTAAATCCCACCTCCCGTTGAGGTCTTAACGTGAGCTGCGGCCTCCCCGATCGCCACAATCCGTTCCGCAACACAGTTTCCCACCGGCATCTGTCCTATGGCCTTCTCCCGGACCTTCGCCTCACCCCGATCCAGTCCGGGCGCCACTTTCTGCAAAAGTTCGCTGAAGTATGGCCGGGGATCTTCCGCGCACATAAGACCGACGCGGACGCGCCCGAGTCCCAAAGGAATCTTCCAGCCAAAGGCCCCGGGCGCCACGGACCGTCCCACATACACCTCGGTCGGGTTGGAGGTCCCATCCTTCCCCAGCGAGATATCAGCCTGGATGGCCCGCAAGAATTCGGCTTCACCAGCCCCAGTGCCCCGTTGAGGGAACCGTTCACTCCGGAGGCTATCACGGCAGCCCGCGCCCTTACTTTGCCAACCGCCCGCTGGCGCGAGCGGAAATGCAAAAGCACTCCGTCCTTTTCGCGGTCGATAGCGTCGACAAACCGACTTAAACACAACTCAGCCCCGGCGGAACGAGCCAGGTTCGCAAGCTCGCGATTGAACTCCGCCTTATCGACCACGCGAGCCAGTGGCGTCGCCGAGCGATACTCCAACCTTCTTCCAGCGGGCGAGACCGCCTGAATGCAGCAAATGCGGTTCAAGACCGATCGGCTGGGCAAACCAAGACGCACAAACGCCTCTTCCCCGATGACCCCGGAACAGACGGCGTTTTCACCGATCCTCTCCTGGGCATCCAGCACCGCGACATCGAGGCCCGCCGAGGCGAGTTGATAAGCCGCATACAACCCAGCCGGACCCGCCCCGATCACAGCAACATCTCGCATCAACGTCGTGTCACCTCTGGCCACGAGAGTCTAAAACAAGGGTCATCTTATCTGCGTGTGAGGGTGGGTGGCTCATCATGGGCAGAACCCGCTTCAGCAACTTTCCAAGTTGAGCGTTCCCGGGAGTAGGAATAGCTGTAATAATACCCATAACGCGAACTATAGTACCCGTCACGTCGATTGGCCAGCTTGTTGAGGACAGCACCTAGAGTGTTTGCGCCGGCCCGGTCCAGGATTCGACGAGCCCGATTCAATGCGCCGCGCGAGGTGCCTCCGCTTTCCACAATCAGAACCACGCCATCCGCCAAGGTTGAAAGAAGGATTCCATCCGTCACCAGCAACAAAGGCGGTGAGTCGAACACAATGTGTTCGAAGCGCTGGCGGAGGTCCCGTACCAGCCCCTCCATAGCAGGGGACGACAACAGCTCGGCCGGGTTGGGGGGAACCGGTCCGGGTGGAAGCAGCCACAGGTTGGGGACTGCTGTGTAGGCCTGGAGTGCCTGGTCGAGGTCGTGCTCGCCCGTGAGAAAGGTACTCAGTCCGGGTCCCGTACCATCCGACAGACCGAGGACCTTCAAGACATTTGGCTTCCGCAGATCCGAATCCACCAGCAGCACGCGGCTGCCACGCTGGGCCAGCGCCAAAGCGAGGTTGACAGAAGCGAATGTCTTCCCTTCACCGGGATGTGGACTCGAAACCAGCAGCACTTGAGGCGACTGCGGCGCGCCGGAGACCAGAATCGAGGTTCGCAAGACTCTGAAAGATTCCGCCATATGCGATCCGGGCGCATTGAGAATGGTCAATGCCTGGTTTCCATTTCTCCCTGCTCTCTGGGCATTGTGCTGGAAGTAATGGCCATACCGTCCGCGCGATGCTGTCCCGAGCGGAATCACGGCCAGAGCGGGAACACTTATCTCTCTCTCGATGTCCTCCGCTGTCATGATGGTGCGATCCAGGCTCTCCCGGATAAACGCCAGCGTGACTCCGAGAATCAAGCCCACCAGAAGTCCGGCGGCAATATCCGCGGGCCTGTCCGGACGGATGGGAGAAGTGGGAACCAACGCCTCGTCGGCCAGGCGGACGTTCGCCGCGCGCAAGCTTGCCGAGACGGTGGCTTCTTTGAGACGTTTCAGCAGATCGTTGTAAAGCTGCTGGTTGGTCTCGTATTCATTCTTCAGCAGGTTGTATTGAATAAGAAGTTGATTCAACTTCTCGACCTCGCCTCTTTGCTGAGCTACGTCCTGGGAGAGAAGCTGCTCACGGCGTACGGCCGTGCGGTAATCGCCCCCGATCCGCTCAATTATCCGCTTGCGCTCTCGGTCGATGAGCGACTCCACCTCATTGAGCTGATTGCGGAGTTCCTTCACTTTATAGAAGTTCGGACCATATTGAGAAGTGGCCGCGGCATACTGGGTCTTGAGCTCAGCGTATTTCGAGTCCAACTGCTGGAGCAGGGCGTCGCTGGAAATGATGTCCGCCTCGGCTTTGTTGCTCTGCACCGAATCGTACAGCGATTGTTTGTTAGCGCGGTCGACCTGTGCTCCTGTTAGATCGCTACTCAACTGTGCAAGCCGTTGTTGCACCACGTTCTGTTTGTCGCCGATGTTGGCGATTGAGTATTCCCGTTCATAGTCAACCAGCGCCTGCTGATCTTTCTCCACTTTGGCTTTGAGCTCGCCGAGCTGCTGTTCCATCCACGCCGCGGCTTGCCGGGTCGTGTCGTATTTAGAACGAAAATTGGACTCCACGTAATTCTTGACAAGGGCGTTGGCTACACGCGCCGCGAGGCTCGGGTCAACACTGTCGAAGCTGACCTCCACCAACCGGCTGTCACCCAGCAGCGAGACATGAAGACCCCCCCTAAAAGCCCGAATCAGATTTGCTTGAGTTGCTGTGGGAGACCTGTCGGTGCTCCCTGGCCCGCCTTTCCCGCCAGCGCTGATCTCCGGGTTCCCAGCCGCAAGCCCCAACTTTTGTATCGTTTCCCAGACGACGTTGTTGTTCTGCAAGAGATCAACTTGAGTTTGCAGGTATGATTCGTCGGTGTACCCATTCTGGTTAAGGTCGTTGAGCGTTAGTAGTTGGGCGGTCTCCGCCTGGACCTCCATGCGGGCCGTGGCGCGGTACATCGGCTTGATTCGGAAGACAACGAGCGTCACCAAAGTTGTAATAACGAAGGCAACCGTGAAAACGGTGCCCCGGCGCTTTTTAAGAATCTCCCAGTAGGTATAGAAGGAGTATGCTTCAGGCTCCGAAGCCTCGGCGTCCAAGACGGCGTATCCAGAATACCCCGGGCGCTCAGGTGGACCGCCGTTCGTGGGAATTAGCTTATCATTTTCTGCCATCTCTTGTACCTCCGTCGCCAACTCCGCTTCTTGCTCGCGCCCCTGAAGCGCCGCGTGGCATGAAACGCGCCAATGTGCAGAGTTTACGGCTTCACCAGCCGCAGTCAATCTCTAATATCGTATACGCCAAACCGTACCGTACAGCGCGGCGCTGAAAACTGTGCCGAGGGTTCTCTTAACCCCGCTCGACACAACTGAAGTAGGCGGGCAGGGCGACCGACGCCCGGGCAACTCCCCTTCGGCTAATATGGCACTCTCCAAATGGAAGTAGATATAACAGTGCCCACGATAGTATCGAGCGTTCTCTTGCCACTACTCTCAGGCACAAAAAGAATGTCATTGGCGACTAGTTGTTGATCAGGAGCGTGGTTCATCAAAACCTTCTTCAAATCCACCGGAATCTGTTCTCTCCCGCCAGGGGCGCGTGGGTTCTTACGTATGATCACTGCCTTTGATGTCTTCGCCAATCGTGTAACACCTTGCGTCACCGCCATCGCCGTAAGTAGCGTCATTGGTTCCTGATCGTTCAGGGCAAAGCCTCCAGCCCGGTTCACAGCCCCCACGACGTAGACGATGCCGGCCCGTCGAACCATAACCCGATCCCCCGGGTACAGATCTACGTTAAGGCTCGCGTCGCCGTTCTGCCAGAGTTGCCAAACGTCAACCTTGACTGTACGTGAGGTCACGGCCTTCGCATTCTCTACAGCTTGGGCAGGAGTAGGCCCCGGGCCTTCCGGAGCGTTTTGTCCGCGGGTAATAATCGCCGTGTTGCCCGCATCGTCGCTAAGACCTTCGGCCACTGTCAGCAGTTCGAGCATCGTCGTGTGACCGTAGACCGGATAAACCCCCGGTTTCTTTGCCGCACCGGAAAGCACCACTGTATTCCACGGCGAAGATTTTAGCGTAACAATGACTTGGGGATCCGTAAGCAGTCCTGCCTCAAGAAGGTCTTTGCCAATGGCTTCCGAAAGCTGGTCGAGCGTCAGGCCTGCCGCTATGACCGGTCGCGACAGCATCGGCAGAGTTATCATGCCATCCCCGTCTACCCGATACTCGCGCGAAAGCTCTTGTGATTCTACGACGTAGACTTGCAGAAGGTCGTCCTTGGCGACCACATACCGCGCTCCCACCCGGTTGCTCGGAGAGGGGATCGAGGCTGCCGGCCTCAGGGAGGAGATGGGGGCCACAGTCTGAGAAGGAACTGGATTCTGCGCCCACGCAAGTCCACTCAGGCAAATCAAGCCAACCCCAGCCAACACCACCCCTAACTCAGCCCTCCTTCCCGGGCGCGCCGCGCCGTAAAATAAACGGCCACCTGCCCTACCGCCGGCCCCGCCAAGCGACATAACTCTCAAAACCGAACCTTTTGCTACCCATGCCATGATCTTCACTCCTCAAGACAACTTCCGATCCCGGTACCGGCTCACGGTCCAGAGAAGCTGTGAAAAAATCAAACAACCTCATCCCGCACAGCGGGACCAACGCGCAAAGGCTCGCAAAGAAGAACTGCCTTGCCACGATTCACATCCGGGATCTGCCTGCCCCCGGTAGGGGCTATCGTAGCGGCCGAAGCCAACACCGCAAACCACGCGGCGTTGGCGGGGATGTGTAAGTTGAAATCGACGAAGCTGTGCACGAGCAAGCCGCAGCAGCCGAGGGCGGCGCCCAACTGGATCCAGCCCGCGTCGTGTCGCAATCGCTCCCCCAATCTCTTGAACGCCAGGCGGAAGAACATCGCCAACGCCGCCACGATCAGCAGCCCACCCACCAAACCGGTTTCGGCCAAAGCTTCGGCCCAGTCGTTGTGGGCGTGGCCCCAAATCCAGTCGCTCGGAAAGCTCTGATAGGCCGGATAGGCAGTCTCAAAACCGCCCAGGCCGACTCCCACCCAAAGACGATCCCGGAGGATGTGAAGAGAATCCAGTGCCACGACTTTCCGGTCGCCAAAAGTCGCCTCAGGTGACTGCGCGGTGTTAGCGATTGTCAAGAGGTGCTTGGAGATCTCGCCCGGATCCATCCAGAGAAAGAGCAGCGCCGCCGCTGTAATCCCCAGGCCCCCTGCCGCTGCCAGGCTCCGTCGGCCGGGCACCGGCGCCCGCCACAGAAGGATCGCGCCCAGAATCACAACCTCAGCAAGCAAGGAGATGAACCCTCCGCGCGAGCCGCAAAGCAGCAGGGAAGTGATCGGGACCAACAGGGCGCACCCCAGCAAAGTTCGCATGGGATGGTCTCGCGGCCGGGAAAGGACGTAGCCGGCCCCAACCGGAATCAACATCTCCATCAAGCCCGCATAGTGGTTGTGGTTGACGTAGGGGCCAAAGGGCGAACCCGGCGTTTGCACGGTCCAGTAAATCAGTCCATTACTGGAGCAAAGCTGTAGAATGGCAAACAGAGCCAACGAAAACGCGTAGACCACGACCGCGAGCCCAAAAGCCCGCAGTATTTTCTCAGCTCCAGTCGCCAAAAGCTGGCCCGCCAGGAAGAAGAAAATCAGATCGGTGACCAGCTTCAGGAGTGATTCCCGGGTTGCGATCAGGTCAAGCGTGCGATGCGCGAAAAATTGAATCGTCCCCAGCAGAAGAAATAGCAGGGCGGGCAAGTAAAGCGGCGACCAGAGAATCTTCAGATTTCCTTGCCGCGCGCCGGCAATCGACCAGAAAAGGAGCATAAGAAATGCCGCGGCCGCCATCACCCCCCAGGCCCACTCCTGCACAGCCCCAAAAGCCAGAGGCGCCGCCAGCAGTGTCGCGAGCAACAGCATCCGAGCCACCGAAAACCATAGGGAGCTTCCCCCCGTCGTTGCCCCAGCGGCTTCAAAGGACATAGGAGCAGCGCCCACTTTTGTCGATGGAGATGACATATTCAATGGCGCGACTGTAATGCGGCTTTTTCGCTCACCGGACCCGTCGCCTTCAGGGACACGGCGTCAAGCCAGAAAGTTCCGGTGATTTCTGTGGGGAAAGTTTGGCTGCGTGGCCGCCAAACGGAAACCCGCACCGCCTGCGTTTGTGGGCCGGCAGAGAAGTTCAGTGTGACCGTATGCCAGGGAGTGCTACCCACCGTTGTGGCAGTCGAAGCGTCCAAGCAGCTTGGGCAGGCTGGGTCCGTCACTCGCAAGCGTGGCCCGCTGTCGGAGGTGAGGTCCCTGCTGCGGACGTAAGCCGCGACTGTGTAAGCCTGGTTAGAGGCCACAGGAATGATCTGGTAAACCGGCTCGAATTCATCGTTTTGGCTCACCGGGAAGTCGACGCGAAGGCAATGCGTCCCTTCATAGGGTGACGAGTCGGCGAAATCAACGGAAGCGTAGGGAGACGGCTGTGAGCGCCAATCGAATCCCGCGCCTAAGGGCGGTTGTTCAAAGCCGCCGTTGAACACCAAATTACCCTGCTCGCTGCCCGCAGGTTTTGCGATGACGCCTAGCCGCTCGAGGTGCAACCAAATGGCCCGAGCTTCCTGATACCGCCCGTGACTCAATAAGCGCTCCATGTAGGGTCGTATCGCCACGAAAGGGAACGGCGAGCCCCTGCCGGCTATCTGGGTCCAAGCCTGATGCGCAGTGTCGAAGTCGTTGTTCGCGCTCAGGAAATCCGCAAAGGCCAACGCAAGCCTGGGGTCTTTCCCACCGCCCACGACATTTTCGAGAATCATCTTCGAATCACCATAGGTGTGCAGGGTGAGATCGAAGGTTGGTGCGGCATAGTCAGGGCTCAGCTCGAGCAGGCGGCGGAAGCAGGGCAAAGCTGCCGCCGGCCGGTCAGTGCGCAAATAGTGGTTGCCAGCCTCCCACCAAACCAGCGGCACCATGGGGGAAAGAACGAGCGCGCGCTGAAGCGCTTGGTCTGCGCAAGCGTTGTCACGGACCGATTCACAAGCGGAGGCGAGGGTCAGCCAGTAGTCGGATTTGTTGGGATTCAACGCCGTGGCTCGACGCGCCTGCGCAACGCCCTCAGTGAGGTTTGACAGCCCCAGCGAATCGCCATAAAGCTGGCTAAGCCGCTCGTGAAGCACCGGGTTATCGGGATCTAGGGCAAGCCCCTTCTGGACCTCAGAAACCTCGGTCGATTTCCCGAGCGCTGTGACCACCGCAATCTTTATTGCTTCTACGCTCCCCACGAGCGCCACCAACGCCACCAAGGAAACAAATAGTCCTGAACGCCACCGCGGCCTTAGCGAAAAGTCCATGTAGCTCGTAAAGAGAAGGGGCATGGGCAGGGACTGGTTGACAGAGGTCGGGATCTAGCGGGTAGCGATGATTAGGGTTCTTCTGGCCGTGAGCCTCCCCTTAGTCCTTCTCACGCGACCGGGAGTCCAGGAGGCAAGCAAAATGTCACCTCCGCGGTTCCGCTACCAGATAGGGACTCCAATCCCCAACCTCATTTCAGTGCTTCCTGCGCGCCGCTGTGGCGGCATTGATTCCCGCTTCCGGCTCACGCCCGCCACGCCCCTGCTGCGCTCCCCCCATCGATTCCAGCTTCCCGCCCCCAGGGCGATGAATGAGGGCTGCGCCCCACTCGCTCCACCGCAGATACGTCGACTTCCACGGCGGCCGACCGCTCCAGCATTTCTACCGAAAGCACCAGCCGGTACAGGTTCTTCTTGCGAACTAGAATTCCCTCCAGGCCTTGCAAAGCTCCGGATATGACGCGCACCCTGTCGCCACATCGGGGAAAGGGGTGAGGCTCAACTCGATTTCCCCACTCGATCACCTTGCGCACAGACTCGATCTCGGATTCAGGAATGGCCGCCGCTTCACCATTGATACCTAGAATAGAAACTATCCCCGGCGTCGTCACCACCTCGAGCCGCCGCTCCTCCATTCCGCGCAGGAATAGATAGCAGGGGAACAAGGGAAGCGAGAGGTGCATGGTCCGGTCCTTCCATCTGCGAGTTGCGTTGTAAAGCGGAAGAAAGACCTCCAGCCCCTTGGCGGAGAGGGTCTGGGCAATGGCCTTCTCGTGCTGATGTCGTGTGTAGATTGCGCACCACGCCCCGCTGATATCCAACTCGCCCCCTCCGGTTCCTGAATTCATTAGCCCCCTATTCTTGGCGAAACAAGAGTCTTCGGCTCGATGTGCCATCTTGTAGAATGGCGAGGAAGCCGTCAGCTTTCAGTTAAGACATTGGGGTCTTCTTGCCGATAAGTAAAGAGTGACGGCTGGCGACCTCATTGCTGACTCCTCATTTCTCACCGCCGGGATGTCAAGCGCGGGGCCTCTGACTGATAGCAAATAGCTCCGCCCTGTGACTTACAGGAGAACACCTTGCAATCCCATAAGTGCCAACGATCGCCGCCCTTGTCACCGAACACAGGTCGCTTGTTCTCCACACTCTCCGAACCCGTCAAGGCCGGATCCTCTCGTCCACCGGAGAGGTACGCATTCGAAGAGTTTACTTATATTTCCCCCTCTTTGCCAACGGTACAAGAGTACCAGTCGTTCTGTGCGAGGCATTGCCTAACCGGCGGACCGCTGCTAACCTTGCGGGCTTCGGGGTGGACTGCCTGCTTAGTCCGGATTGTTGTTCCCCCGGACGAACTCCGAACATGACATGTCGCCTGTACATCCTATGGTCGGACAAACCGATAATAGGAATCCCTGGTCGCGACTACGTGGGCATCACCATTGCTGCCGGGCCGATCCGATCACCTAACCGCACTCCGACAAAACACCTCGGCAGCCCTCTGCTTGATCATTTCATTAGCAGGCGCATGCGCTGCGAGAGGATCAGGCCTTCCACCACCCCGCGCACACGCTGACTGCACTTCGCAGGGGGGAATGGGCATCAAAGTATCATAGCCATCCCGAATCCAAAACTCTTCCGAAGCGAAGCACAGCAGCCCGAGCCTCAAGTTAGGT
>Ga0208192_1001730_pt1 | contig 11984 bp, 18 predicted proteins | sample June2015DPH_13_1_2_FD_184711 | JGI IMG/M metagenome (GOLD analysis project Ga0208192, IMG submission 184711) | Peatland microbial communities from SPRUCE experiment site at the Marcell Experimental Forest, Minnesota, USA - June2015DPH_13_150... | ecosystem: Environmental > Terrestrial > Soil >... | reverse complement strand
TCCGGCTGACCAGCGACGGGCGGCTGAAGATTTTGGATTTTGGTCTTGCGAAACTGCGGCAACCGCTGTCGGAAACGGCTGCGACGGAAAGCTCACTGCAAACACATTCGATTTCAGGAACGCTGCCGTATATGGCCCCTGAGCAGTTGGCGGGGGAAGAGGTGGATGCGCGCACGGACATTCACGCGGCGGGCTTCGTGTTGTACGAGATGGCCACGGGGCAGCGTCCGTTTGCGGAAATGCAGAGTGGTCAGTTGATTGGGGCGTTGCTGCGTAGCGAACCGCTGCCGCCGAGAGCGCTGAACTCCAAGGTGTCGGCGGAGTTGGAACGCATCATCAGGAAATGCGTGGAGAAAGATCCGGAGAATCGCTACCAGTCGGCGAAGGAGTTGGCGATTGATCTACGAAGGCTTCAGACGGGCGTGGTGAGTGCAGTGCAGCCCGCAGCGAGGCGCACTCGTTGGCCGTTCGCGAAGGCGATTGGACTGGGCCTAGGCGTCCTCGCGACTGTCGCAGTCTTGCTCGTCGTTCTCAAGGTCGGCAATTTGCGCGAACGCCTGCTTGGTCCAAGTGGTGTGCCGCAAGTCAACTCGTTGGCAGTGCTTCCGCTGGAGAATCTTTCGGGGAATACAGAACAGGATTATGTCGCCGACGGTATTCAGGAAGCGTTGATCACGGACCTGGCGAAATTAAGCGGTATCAAGCGGGTGATTGCCCGCTCGTCTGTCATGCGCTTCCGCAAGACGGAAAAGACGCCCCGAGAGATAGCGCACGAATTGGGCGTGGACGCGCTCGTCACCGGAGCGGTAATGCGTTCGGGAGACCGGATCGAAGTTACCGCGCATCTTATTGAAGCACAGAGCGAAAACCAGCTTTGGGCAGACCGCTATGAAAGCCAATTCAGGGACATACTGTCGCTACAAAACGAGGTTGTGGTGGCAATTACGAGGGCCATTCGCCTGCAGCTCACTCCTCAGGAGCAGGTACACTTCAGAACCTCTCGGCCAGTCAATCCCGAGAGCCACGAAGCATACTTGAAAGGGATGTTCTACCTATATAAGCGAACCCCAGAGGGCTTTTCCAAGGGACTTGCCCTGCTCCAACAGGCCATCGACAAAGACCCGACCAACCCTTTGCCATACGCAGGCTTGGCGGTGGGCATCGCGATCATCGCCCACGGAAGTGGATCCATCAATCCGAGGACGGATTTTCCTCGCGCTCGTGCGGCGGCACTTAAGGCAATTGAACTGGACGACAGCTCGGCTGAAGCTCACCTCGCTCTTGCAACGGTAAAACTCTATTTCGACTATGACTGGACAGGCGCAGAAAAAGAGTTCCGGCGAGCGCTGGAAATAAACCCCAATCTGACCGATGCGCACGCTCATTATGGCTGGTACCTCCTACTGTTCAACCGAAATAAGGAAGCCGTGGCTGAAGAAAAAAAGGGGCAGGAATTAGATCCCCTGTCTGCCGTCTACACCGCCTGGGTGGGTTGGATGTACTGGTATTTGGGGAAACGTGAGGAAGCAATAGAAGAGGCACGCAAGGCACTGGAGCTCGATCCCAATTCTCCTGACGGACTTTACGTTTTGGGAGGCGTTTATGGCGACAAGGGGATGTTTGAGCAAGCGCTTGCGGTAGACCAGAAACTGGCGGCAGTGAATCCTGATTGGAAATATAGCCTCGCGGAGACATATGCCAAAGCTGGGCGCAAGGCGGAGGCGCTCAAGATTGTGGCCGAGCTGGAACGTGAGGATTACGCCAAATATGCGTTATTCATCGCCGTAGTTCAAACAGTGCTGGGAAACAGGGAGGAAACATTTCGGGCACTTGAAGCCGCGTATGAGTACCACCACATATTCCTTCCATGGAAGATGCAGGATGACAGCTTTCCCTGGAAGTCGGATCCGCGTTTCCAGGACATGCGACGCAGAATAGGACTCACGCAATAGCCAATTCCCTCCCTCAAAGCAACGGGTCGATACCAAGACCTTCTTCCGGAAGAAAGTAAGGGCCGAGCATGCAATACTGCGGTTTTGCCTGGGAATTTGTGTTCCCACTGCGCTAGTGCTTGGTAAGTCGGCAAACCGGACAAGTGGGTCCTGGTACCCACATGGACGGTTACCGCGTTAGGCACTACAGTCGCGCCTACTTCTTTTTTATCCGAATCACACCTAGCCCAATGGTTCCGCGTTGCTTCTCTGGGTATTTCAGACGCGCCTTCTCCGCCTGTTCCTTCGTCTTGAAAGGCTTCGATAACGGCGTGAACTCCAGGCCGATGTATTTGAATAGCAACCACTGCTCGATTGTTTTTGGCATTCTCGTTTTATAGCACGAGCGCGGTATGTCTTCTAGGAGATGGTAGCCACAGCATGCCTATGCCTTGCCCTTCTTCTCGGCCTTAATCTTCGCCCACCTTTCTTTGGCTGCCTTAGCGATCTTTGCTCTCGTTGCAGCGGACATGACTTTTTTCTTGCTCTTCTTCTTGCCAGCTTTTTTGCGGCTGCTACTCATTCCGCCCAAGAGTTTCATTGCCGTCCGCACAGTATCCAACTGTTGCTGCACAGCATTCGCCTGCTTCTCGAACTTCGCTTCTTCTTGCCTTAATGCCGCCAATATGTCCATGAATCCTCCCGGCAAGAGAATAGCAGTTCTGACCCTCAGGCCGTAACGACGAAAGTCATGCTCTCGGCACAGACACACTGTGTGGTAATGAGGGCCGATGTCTGCCCTGACGGCGTAGCGCTCGATCCGTTCTGCGGCTGCGGCACAAAAACTCCGAACCAGGCTTATACCGGCGAATAGCATTGGGCAAATTCCTTGCAGCCATCCGTTGGGCCTCGACTACTCGTCTTTAGACCTAGCGCTCGTATGCCCTCTCATTCTCCTTCTGTTGTTCCTTCCGGATTCGGTAAGCCACTGCCCAGGCCCAGACGGGCCATAGGATCAGCCACTCGACCAAGGCTTGGAACCAACTGCCCCGGATGAGGTGCGCGGGGATTCCAACCCATGCGGCAAGGAAGAAGGGAAGAGCAATCTGGCACTTTACCAGCAGAGACCTTCTCCTGGCGTTGAGCTGCGGGTGCTGATGCTCTTCGGTCGTGTGATGGTTGGTCCAGCAGATCCGGCATCGAAAGCGCGCCGATTGCTCTTCATCGTATCGGATGGCCGCGTCGAGAGCCTTCTTGGCCAGGATTGCAAAGGGGAACCAGCTCATTGTTACCTCCCTGGGGCGGGCGGAAGCACGAAATGCAACATTACCTGCGATCTCGGCCTTCGACCCGCCCCGGCTAAGTCCTTTAAATCCGCCTGCCATCGGAGCCAAAACGCAACAGAACAAGTTTTTTGTTGCGTCACGTAAGCTCATCAAAACAGGCCCATTAGCGCCTTCTGCAGCGCTTCGGAAGCCTGACTGTCGGTTGTACCTATATAAAGAAGGGTGGAACTAATCGACCGATGGCCCAGGGCCTGTCGAATCAGGGCCAGGTTGGCATTCCCGGCCACCAAGTGCGAAGCCAGGGAATGCTTCAGGACATGCGGATGGCGCTTCTCGACCGGAAGGCCAGCGCTTTCGGCAACCGTCTGAAAGTTGCGAAAGAACTGCGTGCGGCAGAGCTTTCCTCCTTTCTGGCTGGTGAACAAATAGTCCGAGCCGTCCGTCGGCCGCTTGCGCAGCCATGCTCGGAGGGCAGCCGTCTCGTCAAGCAAAGGCTGCCCGCGGTGCTGGTACAGCGGCTGTATGGTGTGGAGTGAGCCCTTGAGCCGCCGAATCGAAATGGAGCCGGTTTTCAGATCCATGTCGGCCAACTTGAGGCCACAGACTTCCGACGCTCTGAGGCCATGCCTATAGGCCAGCAGGATCATCGCCCAATCGCGCGCGGAGCGATTCTTTGCGGCCTTGAGCAGGTCCAGCATCTCCTGGGGACTGAGAATTGTCATTCGACCGCGCTTGGTACGGATTGGCCGGCCTTTCGAAATAGAAATAGGGATTACGGCTGGAGTTGCCATAAGTTCCTTCCTTGTGTTTTAGGGATTTGAACTGCAGGGTGGTGCAACTGCGGAGGGGAATCGTCTAGCAGTGATCGTTAGTTAAAGAACCTCGTGCTCGTTTTCTCCTTTCGTATCGGGTTCGGCTTCTGCCGTGGTCCTCGCGAGAATGCAGTCGGCCGCTTTTTGTGCCTGCGATGCCGCGGAAACAATCAAGCGGGAATCGGATCGGAGTCGATTGATCCAGGACTGGAGGTAGGACGCTGAGTTATCGAGCGTTCGCGACTGGATGCCGGCAACACCGCAGAGCATCGCTGCTCCCATCTCGGCCACCAATTCCTCTTTCGAGTAATCCTCGTTGCCGAAGGGGTTGTGATCCATGATCCCCTCGCGGCCAACGCGCGAAGGATGTCCGGTCGAGTGCGTCAATTCGTGAAAGAAGGTGGAGTAAAACTCCTCGGCCGAATCGAACGCCGAGCGAGCCGGCATACCCACCGTGTCGGTGGATGGCCGATAGAAGGCCCGGGAATCCTGCTCGAAGCCCGGCGGATTCGGCATGGAGCTGACGATGTTTTCGCACTGCTCGAGGGGAGCGATAACGCGGGTTGGCTCAGGGGACTTGATTCTCTCGCATTGCTCCAGGTTGAAGACGGTGTAGTAGCGCAGCAGAATCGACTTGCGATTTTCTGTTTCTCCTGTCTTCTTGTCCTCCTTCCGATATTCGCCGATCTTCCAGAAGACGACCTTGGATCCGTGCTCACCTTTCCTGACGCTACCGCCCAGCGTTTGGGCTTGGCGATAGGTCAACCAGTACCGCGAGCCGTAACCCAGCGAAGCGAGAAGGAAAACATTGATGCCTCGATATTCCTTCTTGCTGGCAAGGTTTGCCGGCATCTCTGTGCGCCAGGGCTTGCGCCATGGCGCTACACCAGATTCCAGTTGCTTGATGATGGATTCAGTAACGACTTCGTATGGAGTCGGCATTAGCGTAGTGCTCCTTTTTGTTTGGATTTCGTTCGACGGAATGGGTTCGACAAACAGACTTAACTGAGGGAATTTCTCGAGTGGATTGCTTGTGAAGTGCTGGCAGACCGGTTCGCTAGCGTCGGATGCTGCGGCCGATGTGCACTGCGACATGGATTCACAACGCGGAAAGAGAGGCGGGGAAAGAGGTTGAGTCAGAGGCTTGGCTAGAACAACGCGGATATCCAGCATTCACTAAGCTTTTAATTTCTTCACCTCCTCCGGATGATTTCTCCTGTACTCCTCAGTCTTACTCTGCAAATACATATAGCCGCCGATGCCTGCAGCGGCTGCGATGCCCAAGGGCAACCACGCCGCTCCCAGTACTCCACATATAAGCAGGTCCGTGAGGGTTATCTTCTTTCTGCCATCCGGTTTAATTGCAAACATTTCACTTTCCTCCTTTTGTTTCTTTCATGATCGCCGCAGCTCTGCGATTAGCGGCGAAGACCGATTCCGAGAATGATCCCCTTGTCTGAACACCAAATGCCCGGAAGCGGTGCCTTGGCGTACAGAACGCGAACTCGCTGACGATTCAAGTATTGGACTGCAGCGAGAATGTTCCCGCCGTCTATGACGATGGTGCCGGCTTGGTTCGGCTCCGGCTTATTGCCTGCCCAGGCGCCGGGACAGCCGTAGAAGATGCGGTCCCATTGCTTCGCGGTCAACGATTTGCGGATCCATGTCTCTTGCATTTCATGCACCTCCCTTTTCGAGCTTCGTGATTAGAGTTCGTCTGTTCTCTCGTCTTCTAGCCTTCTTTGGATTGCCTTGAACTCAACGGGATAACGGCCACGGATAAACTGCTGTTCCTCGGGACTCAAGCCTTCCCATGCTTTGCGGGTGTCGCCATCACCGAGCAGTTCATCCCAATCGAAAAGGTGGTAGGCGGCTACCGGCTTGCCGTTGAACTGCACATAGGACACAACACCTCCGTTGACCTCGATGAGAATGCCCTTCAGATTCTTGGCCATGGTTCATGCCTTCTGGATTGCATTGAAATGGATCTGCTGAGCTTCCACTGACTGTGAGTATTGTTCGTGAGCTACACCTCCTCGGCGGTGGCGTCGCAGCAACATTGCAGACCGCAAGCCGCCCCTCTGATTCGATAACGCTTGCCGGTGCTCTGATCGGTGACGACTCCTTTGACCCGAAGCGTTCCACGGTGGCGGTTTGCAATGACCCAATCTGCGTCATTGAGCACCAACCGCAACCGCGCGCCGGTTTCTTTGAGCCGGGGCGTATAGATATGCGTGTTCATGACCTGATCCTTTCTGCCGCGTGGATGGCGGCCTTCGCTGTGGTTATCGGCCGGCCACAGCAACGGCAGACTCGCGCAGCTTTCGCTTCATCGAGCGTCGCCCGCATGATGTCGGTGTCATAGCCGGAGTTCTTCCAATCATCGCCGACGAATCCGAAACAGGAGTCCGCGTGCTGCCAGACTTCTCCGTCGAAGTACTCGCCGAGGATTCCCCACACCCCTTCCCGATTCACTTTCGCGATGAATTCTTCGCGATCGCGCTGCAGTCGTGAGGCAGGGATGTCAGGGTTGGCCCTGGTGTTGAAGCAGTCGCCTTCTAGGTCCTCGAGGGAACACGTTTCGTCGGGCACTGCGCGGAGCCGGACATTGCCACGCTTCGGGTCAATTGGCTCTCCGCTGGAATACTCGGCTACTTCGTGTTTCTCCCATTCGAGGCGCGTGCGGGCATTGGTCAGAGCCCACAAGGCCTGAAAGCCTCTGGCCCGCTCGCGTTGGTACAGTCGAAGCAGTTGCTTATTGCGTTTGGTCATTCTCACGATTGCACCTCCAAGGTGGAGTCCATTGGGGTAGCGGATGTGGGAAGGGAATCGAGAACTGGTGCTAGTCGCTCTATTTCTTCCCAGGAGACGACGTGGCAGCCGGCCTTGACTGTGCCGTCTTGTTCTATGCGGTCAATGGCATATGAGCCGAGGTGGATGGTGCGTCCATTGCGGACGTAGGGTTGGCCCGACTCGCGGACCTTGCGAACGAAAGTCAGGCCGCGCTTGGCGTGGGAAATGGGGAAACGAGCACCTCGAGAGGTCTGCACTTCGTCGCCGGTGATGCGCAGCATCGCGGGAACGTCGTAGAAACAACCGGAGTACTGTCCAGCCCGCCATTTGTTGATTAGTTCTTGCTGTCGGACGAGAGCTTCCGCTCGCTCCCGTTTGGTTTGCTCTGCCTTTTCTGCAGTTCGCTTTGCTTCGCGCTTGCGAATGGCAGTTAGTGCGTCGGAGTTCAGCTCCGGCACCTCGGGAATACTCGGAACGGGGAGACCGAAGAATGCGCAATAGGCGAATGCCTCATCACGCAAACAAACGGCATGCTCGTGGTTCCATTCCTTCGCATAGGACGACCTGGCCCGAGCGGATGTGACGACGTGCTTTTCAATCCGCTCGGTGTAATCGGCCAGGTTGCCCGCATGATCGTCCGCGATTAATTCGCTACCGCTGTACCGCCCGTGGCATACGTTCGGAACGTGGAAGACCGGAATCCCCGAAGGGATTGCGGAACGAACTGCGGAGCAATGGCTCGAGGTGGTGACACTGTAGGTGGCGGTGGTGAACAGGACGGCCCGTTCGCCGGCATCGTTCGTCACATGACGAGCGATGGGGAAATGCGAGCCGTAGCTGTAGATGGTGTCGCCGGTGAAGTAGAGATTGCCTTGGCGATTCCGAGCTTCCTCCTGTGTGCGATGTGCCCACAGGTGCGGAATCTGCCCGGTATCGAAGACGTGCTTCTTCCTTTTGGTCATGACACAGCTCCTTTTTTTGTGGAATTGACTGCGTACAGACACACCCCGAGTGGGGAGTGTTTGAATTCAGGGGAAATGGATGGGGACGAGACTGGAGAACTTACGGATTATGAGGTGGGACTACTGCCAGTGGGAAGAGATACTGAAGTGAGAGATGGTCTTGCTATTCCTTTGCTGTAGCAGTGTCGGAGTTGAATTGGTGAATGATTCGGGCGATAGAACGGCTCTTCATGTCACGTGCGATGCCCTGCACCTGAGATAGTGAAGCCGCATCGGCGGCAATGACGTAGGGCCGTCGCTCGCAGACATGGGCCACTGCGTCTTCTGCCCTCTTTGCAGCGACGTAATCCCAGAACCATTGCTGCTGGTCGTCGTCGTAGCTCACCACTAGGAACTTCTGCATCGTCGTATTCTCCTTTTTGTGAAATTTCGTGTGTCTCGTCCAACATCATGCAGACTGCTTGGACTTCATTTTGCTGATCAGGTAATCGTGAGCATCGGCAGTGTTGTTGGCGACCACTTCCAACGCCTTGCACGTGCCCCGAAGCACTGCAGGAACGACCAGCTCATTGAACAGATCCCTCGCCTTCTTGGAATGATCCTTGATGAACGGTTTGACCTGGTGATGTTCGAAGTAGATGCTGAATCCTGGGACACCAATAGACATACGCATAGTTGCACTTCCTTTTCTGAGTGACATTAGCCACTCCTCCTGCCCACTCAACTTGAATGGGCAGGCAGCACGACTAATTTGTCTCGGATTTTCCTTACTGGAGGGTTGCGCTGGCCGTGCCCTTTTGGCGGAGCAACTTCTCCAGGCAGGGCAGGAATAGATAAATGAAGAGCACGTTCACCAGCGTTCCGCCGAGCGAGAACGAGACGCCCAGAGGATCGAGGCCATGCGTGCCGTAGTTGACGAGCTCGGTCCCGAGCAGAGATGTGCTCTTGTGCTGGCCAATCCAGCGTAAACAGCGAGTGGCATTGAACCAGCGCTGAATGCGCATGGCTTCGGCGATGTCATCGGCCTTCCAAACGGAAGCCCAGATAAGCACCCAGAGGCCAACACCTGCAAGGAACGAGCCTTTTTGTGACGGGGTGAGATTCACAGGATCACCTCCACTTTTGAGATTTCCGACTCCCGCCGGTATCGGCGAGAAGCGGATTGAATCAGCTTCAGGACTAGGAGTTCGAATGCTCCCGTGTGAACCGCTCGGCGACAGACCGCAGCCAGTTTCTGGGCCGCAAAGGTCTGAAGCTTCGTCGGGTTGGCTGTTTGTTGTCTGAGATATTGATCGAGAAATGGCAGGTTGATTTCAGATGTGCTTCCGCTCATAAGGATTTCCTGGCGCCTCATGCGAGATCGCCGAATCCACGAGGCAGAGAGCGCAGACGCTTCGGCTGCAACTATGAGTTCAAGGATCATGATTAGCGGCCTCCGATCAGGTGATAGCCAACGCTGGCTAGGCCGGCGAGGACTCCCATCAGAAAGAAGAGAGCCACAGCACCAGCCACTCCCAGAGAAACCAGGGCTAAGGGTTCTGGTTTCGTTGGAGGATCAGCCAGGGACTTCAGCTTCGTGATTGCCGGGATCTGTGCTTCGAGCAGCTCTGGAGAGATGTCCCAGCTCTGAGCGAAGTGTGAACACAGGTCATCGGCGCACTCCCGAAGCAGTTTGAACTGGGCTGTTCCCGGTGACTGACCGCACGAATGGTGCGCGTTAGCCGCCCTGACAATCGTCTCCAGTTTCCGTTCGAAGGACCTCCTTTCTATTGAGAGTTGGACTGCTCTGCACTTGGCGGTAGCACGAGCCAACCAGATGGCCGGTGTAGACACACAAGTGCCTTGCGATGATTGAAACGACATTTCTACCTCCTTGTTTTCGGGTTCTGTATATAGAGGGACCGGGTGGGCTCGAAATGAAAAAGGGGAATGAGCCTCATCCGTCACCAGGTGCCTCAATCCGTTTTGGCCATTTGGCCTCGCGCGTTGGCCTTTGAGGAGGTTGGTCGAGCCAGGCAGTGGAATGGGCTCTTTAAGGCTTGCTGCCGTTATTCGAACAGGGTTGGAATGGACTAAAGTTGCGAGCGGCCAGTTTTCTGACCTGCCCGGAATTGTTAGGTTCCGCGCTCAAGTGAGTGTCTAGTTTTCTCGATTGGTTACTCGGCGCCACTTTCACTGATCGTTTTAGCGGTTCTAATAGTGGCAGGCTGCGCACCTTCCCTGGTATTTTTCCGCAACATGACTAGTTCATCGCTGAACCCGTGCCGATGAATTTCTAGTCTGGGTGAGGCTGCCATGAGACTTTCAGCGAGTATTGGCTTGAGTCGGAATGGGAAAAGGCTGGGGCTGTCGAATAGGTCCTTCAGAGAGGTCGCGCCATTTGCTTTTGCGTGAATGGAGGCTTCGATCAGCCACGCAATCAGTCGTGAATCATCAACCGCCAGTGTCGTACTAGCGGTGTAGATACCTTTTTTGGGGGTCTCCTGAAGCACACCCCAGTCCCAATATGAACGAAGTACACGGCGGGTGGCTCGAGAAACAGTCTCTCGCTCGCCGTATTGCTCGCGGATCCGTCGCTGAATATGGGCCGCAGCAACAGTGCCCTGAAGTTTCAAGAGGCGACCCACTTGGGCCGCCACGCCAGACCAAAACGGATAAACGGCCGTCACCATACCCCAATGGATGGCCAGATGATCACGCCGAGCAACGCGTCTGAGAAGTTCCAGCCCTTCGACGCGTAGCAACTCGAGCTCACTCGGAACTGTTAGCCACACTTTTAAAAGAATCGTGATGATCTTCTCACGATTGCCACGATTGGCCTGGCCACCTACTGACACCTTCTGCTTCAGAAGCTCCTTCAAAGCAAGGTTGACGCCAGCCTTATCGTTTCCAGCTAGGATCAGGTTCGATGTCTGCTCTAGCCACTCCAATCGAACACGCTGACTGAATCCGATTTGGTCTGTCCGCCGAGTCATTCATGCATCCTCTCGATTTCCACTAGAGGGACGACGATCTCCTCGATTGAAATACTACCGTGGCTGACTGTGCGATGTTTTTCTTGGACAAAAGCTAGCCGGGCAGGAGCCAGGAGAGCGAGGTAATTCTCTGGCAGACCGACAGGCCCCCACTCCAGAGCGGTCGGAAACTGGTCCCTCACCTTGCCTCGAAGGGCCTCGTCGGGATAGATACGGACTCGTTCTCCGCGCAGATCGGCAACGGCTCCTTCAGCCGGACGGCCGCAACCCACGGCCTCGACGTTGCCGTGGTCAGAAGTTAGATAGAGACGAAAACCCCGATCCAAAAGCGAATTGAGTAGCGTTCTTAGGTACGGTTGTTTGGCCCATAATCGGACCTGATTGTGCATCCCTGCAGTGCCCATCTCCATCCCGTGCATAATCTTGTCGACCTTGTCCACTACTAACCCGGCGATCCTTACCTTGGGCTGAGATATCGCTTCGGAAACCTTCTCGAGACTGCCATCGCCCAGCCCCTTTATATAAATGACTTCATTCGGCGCGAATCCTTGATCAGCCCAAAACTGCGTCCATAGGGAAGATTCCTTGTCCGTAGTTTGTAAACTATTCGGGAAAAAGATGGGAGCCTTGCCGGCGAAGAGTGCTTGGCGCGAGACAGATGTAAGTGATGGAATCCATGCAAAGACACCCTGCTCCCGGAACCGGAAATCCTGCTGCGCTGAGGCTAGCTCTCCACGGACCACCAACCATTGGTCCATGGCAAGACCGTCCAGTACGACCAATGCAATCTTAGCGCTATGGTTTTCTCCGATTTGGCGCGCAAGATACCGCGGGATGTGATGCAGCATGACTGGAGGCACAGGCGGCAAGTTGACGAGCCCAGCGTAACGGCTCGAAAGCCAGGCGGAAAAACCAGTATCCACGAGCTCTTGTAATCTTTTTACATTTTCACTCGTTTCCATGGGGACGGTCTCAGGCTGCTCGTTCATAAGCTGGACCAACTCCGCCCACCCACGAGCAAAGTGAAACCATTCCGTATATTTAGCATCCTGGGCCGGAAGAGAAACTTCTAGACTGTCTATGAGCTTGCCCAAACGACGAGATCTGTCCTCGATCGGTGCAGTTCGAACACCGATGCCAACCCAATTCTTAGACAGCATGTCCGCATGCTCGTGAGCCACTGGCTGCAACAGCCCTTCAACGAACAGGTTATTGATGTAGATAC
>Ga0208192_1001710_pt1 | contig 12077 bp, 11 predicted proteins | sample June2015DPH_13_1_2_FD_184711 | JGI IMG/M metagenome (GOLD analysis project Ga0208192, IMG submission 184711) | Peatland microbial communities from SPRUCE experiment site at the Marcell Experimental Forest, Minnesota, USA - June2015DPH_13_150... | ecosystem: Environmental > Terrestrial > Soil >... | reverse complement strand
TCACTGTGTACGTGCTGGTCGCCATCTTGAAAAAGCAACTCCAGTTGGACCTGAGCCTGTACAAAATCCTGCAAATTCCCAGTATCACGATTTTCGAAAAAACCCCGATTTCATTGGCCCTTTCTCAATACAACAACCAAGTTCCAGAACCAGATCCCCGCATCCAGTTGGATCTGTTCAACTTATGATGGGACAGCACTGATTTGTTTTCAATAACATATTGGGAGCAACCTTCGTTTTTAACATCTTTTTGTGTGATTTCTGTTTTCTTGATTTTTGTCATGAATTCTTGATCAACTGAGAGCAGGGGCCGTTCGCAAACCGCCACCCCTTGGCCGTTCACCCTTCCGGGGGAAACCTGCTGTGAGCCCATTCGCCACGCTCCGGTTAGACTCCGCGATGGATCCAAAGGCCTGCACTGGCCAGCGGGAAGCTACAAGTATGTACTATAGCATAGATAACCGTATTGTCAATGGGAAAATACGCCCCGAGCCTATTGAAGCTGTGAAATAATCCCTGAACGAGCGAAAGCATTTCACGCAAAGGCGCAAAGTCGCGGGTGGCGCATACATTCCGCGTTTTGGAATGTATGCGCCCCTTAAGGACCGCAGGTACCCCCATACGCTCCGCCCTTAGAGATCGCTGTGGCCGCATACATGCCAGAAAGCGGCACGTATGCGCCACCCGCGTGCTACGGCGGCCGCATCCGACACCAGGGGCCACCGCCTCCTGGGGCAAATGAAAAGTGCTATACTGAATCTTCAGGGTTGAATACCACGATGGGAGTCTGAAGAAGTGGCGGTGTGGGCACGACCGCACGCGACGTGGCTTCTCCTGAGACGAAGGGAATCCCAAATACATCTTCGAAGGAGCGAAACACGATGGCAGCACGAACAGCAGAAGCGGAGTGGAAGGGCAATCTTCGCGAAGGCAAGGGGACGATGAAGCTCGGCAGCGGCGCTTACGAGGGCCCCTATTCCTTCGCCTCAAGGTTCGAGAGCGGTACGGGCACCAACCCGGAGGAGTTGATTGGGGCGGCGCATGCCGGCTGTTTCTCGATGGCACTCTCGGCCGGACTGGGCCGCGGGGGCTTTACGCCGACGCGCATTCACACGACCGCCCAGGTGCACTTGGAGAAGGTGGGTGAGGGCTTTGGCATTACGCGCATTGAGCTCCACACCGAAGCCCAGATTCCTGGCATCGACGCCGCGACCTTCGCGAAGTACGCCGACGATGCCAAGCAGGGCTGCCCGGTCTCCAAGGCTCTGGCGGGAGTCCAGATCAGTCTCGACGCCAAACTGGTCTAAGCCGAATTCCTCACCACGCTGGGACGGTTTTGGGGGCTGCGGAAGAACTCGCTGGCGCTGTCATCCTGAGCGGAGCGAAGGACCTCGGCAGTTCGCCTGGGTGAGTGAAAAGGACAAACTGCGGGGGTTCTTCGCTCGCTGCGCTCGCTCAGAATGACAACGTAAGCGCATTTGTAGAATCAGGCAAATGCAGAGGTCCTTCGTCGCCTGCGGCTCCTCAGGATGACAGGCCGGCGGCTTTCCCGCGCCTGCCAGCTCCTGCCGTTGCCTGGCGCCTTGCCGATGGCATAGAATGGCGCGGGGACCAGCGTGCATTCACACCACCATCATCTGCGGGCCGCGACCTGGGTTGTAAAGATTGCGCTGGTGCTGACCGTTGGCCTGGTGGCCACGGAATTTGTCGCCGGTGCGCTCGCGCACAGCTTGGCGCTGGTCAGCGACGGCTGGCACAACCTTACCGACATTCCCACCCTCATCCTTTCCTGGATTGCGCTCTACTTCGAGCGCAAGCCTCCCGATGAGCAGAAGACTTTTGGATATCAGCGGGCGGGAGTCCTGGCCGCCTTCGTGAATGCCCTGATCCTGGTGGCCGTGGCACTCTACATCTGCTACGAGGGCTACGAGCGCATCGTGCGGCCCGGACCCGTAGCTTCCGGCACGATGCTGATCGTGGGGGCCATCGCCCTGGTGGTCAACGGCGGAATCTCCTGGGGCCTGGCGCGGGAGCGCAGCGACCTGAACCTGCGCGCGGTGTTCATCCACAACCTCGGTGACGCGCTTTCCAACATGGCCATCATCGCGGGCGCCTGGCTGATCCGCTCGACCGGGCGGACGGTGATTGACCCGGCCCTCGCCTTTCTGATTTCGGGACTGATTCTGTGGACGGCCATCGGCATCATCACCGACTCCGCCAACATCCTGCTGGAGAGTCTGCCCAAGGGCATGAGCCTGGAGCGCGTGGCGGCCGCCCTGCTCAGGGTCAAGGGGGTTCGAGAAGTGCACGACGTGCACATCTGGAGCCTGGGCTCAAATTCCCACGCCCTCTCCTGCCACGTTTACATTCTGGACATGCCCACTTCCGAGAGCGAGCCCATCGGCCACCAGATCCGCGAAGTCCTGGCCCGCGAATTCGGAATCCATCACACCACGATACAGTTTGAGCACACCCACCCGCCCGGCGAATTCCATATCTACATGCCGGACTCGGCGCCCCCCAACCAGGGGAAATAGCCGCAACGCGCGGCCCGCGGCCGCCGCCGAAAATCCACGAGTATTCTAATTCCACGTCAGGTTTGCGGGGTGATGCGCTCCAGGCCGTCCAGATAGGGGCGCAGGGCGGTGGGGACGAGGACGGAGCCGTCGGCCTGCTGGTAGTTCTCGATGAGTGCGAGCCAGGTGCGGCCCACGGCGAGGCCGCTGCCGTTCAGCGTGTGGAGTAACTCCGTCTTGCCGGCTTTGCCACGCCGGAAGCGCAGGTTGGCACGGCGCGCTTGAAAGGCTTCAAAATTCGAGCAGGAGGAAATTTCCTTATACTCGCGGGCGGCGGGCAGCCAGACTTCCAGGTCGAAGGTCTTGGCGGAGCTAAACCCCAGGTCGCCCGTGGAGAGCGCCACCACGCGGTAGGGCAACTCCAGGCGCTGGAGGATCGCCTCGGCGTCGCGCGTCAGCGATTCCAGCTCGTCGTAGGAAGTCTCGGGGAGCGTGAACTTCACCAGTTCCACCTTCTGGAACTGGTGCTGGCGGATGATGCCGCGCGTGTCTTTGCCGTAAGAGCCGGCCTCGCTGCGGAAACAGGCCGTCCAGGCGCAATGTTTGACCGGCAGTTTCGCGGCCTCCAGCACCTCGTCCCGGTAGAGATTCGTCACCGGGACTTCCGCCGTGGGGATCAGCCAATAGTCCGTACCCTCGAGCTTGAAGAGGTCCTCTTTGAACTTGGGCAACTGGCCCGTGCCGAAAAGGCTGGCGGAGTTCACCAGGAAGGGCGGAAGGATTTCCGTGTAGCCATGCTCGCGCGTGTGCATGTCCAGCATGAAGTTGGCCAGCGCCCGCTCGAGCCGCGCGCCCACCCCGGCGTACACGGCGAAACGCGCCCCGGTGATCTTGGTGGCGCGCTCGAAATCCAGGATGCCCAGCGCCGGGCCCAGGTCCCAGTGCGCTTGCGGGGAGAAATCGAACTGGCGGGGCTGGCCCCAGCGGCGAACTTCCTGGTTGTCTTCGGAGCCGTGGCCCACGGGCACGCTCGCGTGCGGGACATTGGGAACGATGCGCAGCACCTCGCGCAGACGCTCGTCGCAGGCCTTGGCCTGCTCGTCCAGTTGCTGGATCTCTTCGCTGAGCGGCTTCATTTCCGCGATCAGTTGGGAGGCGTCCTGCTTCTGCTGCTTGAGGGAAGCAATCTGATCGGAGACTTTGTTGCGGCGCGCCTTGCGGCCTTCGACTTCGCCGAGGAGCTTGCGACGCTCGCGGTCGAGCGCCTCGAAATCGCCCAGCACCTCCGCCAATCCGCGCTCGCGCATCTTCTGCTTCACCAGTTCCAGATTGGCGCGGACAAAATTCAGATCAAGCATAGGGGCGTTCCACTCCTTGGCTGGGGGCGATTAGGAAGAACCCGGCCTGAAACTTGCCACCGCCAATTTAAACCACCCGTCCGCGCCTGTCAAACCTGGGGGGAGTGTGGTAGTGGTCCCATTTGGATTGGGAGCCCTTCCCAAGCATTGGTCATTCCCGCGAAAGCGGGAATCCAGTCCGTCGGCGGCGCATTTCCAATGGCTGGCGGAGTAGATTCCCGCTTTCGCGGGAATGACTGCACCTGGGAGCGCCCGTGTCTCGCAAATGACACCAGTACCTGTTTCTGCCGCATCCAGGAATTGCCGGGCCAGGCTCGCCGCTTCGCCCGCAACGCACAGAAGGGCGGGACTGAGCCGCGCTCGCCCCCTGGCGATGGGAGCGGCCACCATGGCCGAGGCGCTCCTGTGTCAGAGTGAGTCACTGTCTTAAATTTAGGTTATTAACGCATGATGTACCCAAGGGAGAGGCGAAACCGCGATGAGGCTTCTACTATGAGTGGAGGCTAGAATCAAGAAAGGCCGCATTCATGCGGAGGGCTGAAGCGCTGGGGGCTACGCACAAACGGCGCCCCAAGTGCCTCAACATTGTGCAAAACTCGGTTGCTGTAATTCAATTCCCGGCGAGTAGATTTCCGATCTAATGCCCCGCATGCTAACGCCTTTGCAGGCTGCAACTTATTGAAAACACGATGCTATGTCTTTCCATCCTCGGCGCACCCGCATGAATCGCGGCTGGCATCGCTTTTGGGACCTGACGAGAAGCGAATACTTTTTCCACAACAATTTCCACAACCTTTTTCCCCTCGCATTAGCAAGGACTTAGCGTTCTCGGCGGGCTTCTGGCGCGTAGGGTTTCAGCTTTTCCCGCACCGATGCGGGGACCCTGGCCCGCACCACGACGCGGTCTTCCTGGTAGTGGGCGGAGACCACGGTTCCGGCGCGGTGCAGCATCGCCAAGTGCTTGCCGTCGCCGGGCGAAAGCTCGAAATCTGCCTCGACGACCGGATCCGTAGCCAGAGCCTCGTCAATCCGTTGGCGCAAGAGTCCCAAGCCTTCGCCGGTCTGGGCGGAGACACAGACGCTGGGGGGGCCGGCTTCGAGCCTGCGCTGTTCCCCGGGTTCCAGCAGGTCTGCCTTGTTCCACACGTGCAGCCGCGGCGTGGCGGCCACGCCCAACTCCTCCAGGAGGGCCTCGACGGCCGCGTCCTGCGCGTCGCGCTGCGCGGCGGAAGCGTCCGTGACGTGCAGCAACAGGCTTGAGCCCGCGAGCTCTTCCAGGGTGGCGCGGAACGCCGCCACCAGGTGCGGCGGCAATTTGCGAATGAAACCCACGGTATCGGAAAGCAGCACGGGCAGGTGCGAGGCCAAGGGCAGCGCCCGCACCGTGGGGTCGAGCGTAGCGAACAGGCGCGCGGACGTGACCACTCCCGCCGAGGTCAGGGCATTGAAGAGGGTGGATTTCCCGGCGTTGGTGTACCCCACCAGCGCCACCGTGCGAAAGTTCTGGTCGCGCCGATGGGCGCGATGCAGCGCCCGTTGCGCGCGGACGCGCTCGATGCCTTCCTTGAGATGGCGGATGCGCCGCCGGATGCGCCGCCGGTCGTACTCGAGCTGTTGCTCGCCCGGACCGCGCGTGCCGATGCCGCCGCCCAGGCGCGAGAGCAGGGTGCCGTGTCCCGAGAGCCTCGGCAGCAGGTAGTTCAACTGTGCCAGTTCCACCTGCAGTTGGCCTTCGCGGCTGCGCGCCCGGCGGGCGAAGATGTCGAGGATGATCTGCGTGCGGTCGATGACTTTCAGGTCCAGCACCTGCTCCAGGTTGCGGAGCTGCGTGGGCGACAAGTCGTGGTCGAACATCACCAGGTCAGCTCGCGCGGCGTGCGCCTGCGCCCGCACTTCGTTCACCTTGCCACGCCCCAGGAGCGTGGCCGGGTCGGGCGCGGGAGAGCGCTGCAGCAGCATTCCGACGACTTGGGCGCCGGCGCTCGCGGCGAGTTCCCGCAGTTCCCCCAGGGAATCATCCGCCTCCGCGAGGCTCACATTCACGCCCTCGCGCCGGGTCGATTCCCAGCCCGCCAGAAAAGCCCTTTCCAATACTTCCGCGCGTCGAATGCTCTTATCCCTCCGGGATTGTGGGTGCTGCCGGCACGCCGGGCGCGCCGAGCGCACGGGGCAGCACGACGGTGGCAATCGCGTGCTTGAAGACCATTTGTTCCTGGTGGTTGCTTTCCAGGATGAGCGAGAACTTGTCAAAACTGCGGATACGTCCGGTCAGTTTGACCCCGCTCAACAGGTAAACCGTCACCAGAAGCTTTTCCTTGCGGGCCGAATTCAAGAACCCGTCTTGAATGTTCTGCGGTTGCTTATCCATGTTTGTCTCTCTCTTTGGTCGAGCCAGGCTCGAGAGTTGCCCTGACGCAAAAAACGCAGTGCCGGCGAAACCGCAGGCGGAGGGAGTCAGGCTTCCCCCGCGGCGACCGGCATCCGGGCCAGGGTCTCCATAATGCGGCGTTGAACGTGCGGGTCGTCGCCAAACCCTTCGAACCAGGTGATGTCCGCCTCGCGCCGGAACCAGGTCAATTGGCGCTTGGCGTAATGCCGCGTCGCCGCCTGCGTAGAGCGCAGGGCGGCGGCGCGGTCCATCGTCCCTTCCAGCGCGGCGCGCGCTTGCCGATAGCCCAGGGCGCCCAAAGCTTTGATGCGTCCCACGTCCGGGCGGCCGAGCATGGCCTGCGTTTCTTCCATCAGGCCCGCCGCGAACATGCTTTCCACTCGCTGGTTGATGCGGCCGTAAAGCTGGGCGCGCGGTGGATTCAAACCGATCTTGATGGCCCGAAAACCCTCCAGACCAGCTCGTCCGCTGGCGTGCAGCGCGGAGAGCGGTTGCCGCACCAGGATGCAGACCTCCAGGGCGCGGATCAGTTTCTGCGTGTCGCGAGGTTGAATGCGGCCGGCCGCAGCCCCGTCCAGGCGCGCCAGCAGACGATGCAGGAACTCCCGCCCGCGGCGCTCCGCCATTGCCCGCAACCGTTCGCGCAAGGCCTCGGAGCGCGCTGGCCCCTCGAAAAGCCCCAGCAAGAGCGCCCGCAGGTAAAGCCCCGTACCACCGGCGAAGATGGGCAGCTTGCCGCGCCGGCGCAGGTCGGCCAGGACTTCCAGCGCCTCGCGACGATAGTCCCCCGCCGTAAAAACCTGGCCTGGCTCCAGACAATCCAGCAGATGGTGCGCGATGCCGCGCCGCTCCGCGGGAGGAAGCTTTCCTGAACCCACGTCAAAGCCCCGGTACAACTGCACGGAATCGTAGTTGATGATCTCACCGTCCAGTTGCTCGGCTAGCGCCAGGGCCAGCGCGGACTTGCCGGAAGCGGTGGGGCCCACAATCGCGACCAGGGGATAGTCACTCCCGCCGGGCTCCATCAGGACGCGCGCGGGTACTCGCCAGTCTCTTTCCGCTGTGGAGTGGACTGCCACGCCAAAATACTAGCACAACCCGCCCGGCTTTTTCGGATTGGCCTGGGGGAGCACGGGGTGTTGCCTGCGAAAACCGGGTCCGATGTCCCCGTTGAGGCCATCTATCCGTGCCACCCGCGCTCCCACAATTAACCTGCCCTTCACAATTCCCTCAAGTGCCCTTAATGGGCAGGAGGGATGCTGAGGGAGGGGGAAACCATGAATGACATACCTCAGGCTGCTATCGGTATCGCGATGGCGCTGCTCCTGGTCATTGGGTTCTTCCTGGCGCACATGATCTCGAGTCAGGAGCAGGACGCACGCCTGGAGTTCCTTCTTCATCTCCTGCAAGCCCTTCCCGCGTCCGGGGACGTCCGGCGTCCCGCGAAGCTACGCGGCGTTGGGAATGGGGAGGGGTTATGACCGAGAACCTCAAGGCCCTGCTCGTGCAGGCGCGGCCCGATCCTTCGGACGAGCTCCGGCTGGCGCTGGAAGAGCAGTCCATGGAAATCCGCATTGCCAAGAACTGCGGAGAAGCGGCACTGGCGCTATGGTCTGACCGCCCCCCGCACTTGGTGTTTACCGAGGTCCAGCTTCCGGATGGCAACTGGGCCGACGTCCTGACCCTGGCGGGGAAGGCTTGCGCACCAGTAAATGTCATTGTGGTGGCCCCGCATGTGGACGTGAACTTCTACATCCAGGCCATCGAACGCGGGGCCTTCGACTTCATCGTCCCGCCGCTGTCGGCGCCGGAGCTCTTGCATGTGGTACGGACCGCCGGGCAGAGCGCCCTTGCGCGTCGTCGTGTCCAGGCCGCCGCCCCGCCACCGGCCCCTCCCGCCCTCCCGCCTCTGGGCGAAGAGCGCGAGAACGAACCCGCCGTCGCCGGAGGCGAAGACTGACCCGTGCTCTCTAATCGCATCTTCCTGATTGCGGCATGTAGTGGGGGCGGGTTTCGCAAGGCCCGCGGCTTAGGCGTGAAAAAGCGGCCATGGGAGCTGCGGGCCAGCTTTATCCGCCCCGCAGCGGGAGCAAATTTGTCGCTGGCCAGGGGTCTAAATGTACGTCGCGGAACTGATCCCTGCCGGGACGATGTAATCTTCTTGTCACACGTTCCTCACAATCCGGTAATCGCTGTCTTGCAGCATGTCTATGAGTTCCGGACTGATAAAGAGAGTCTCTTACCGGTGGTGTTAAAATCACCCCGGGCAATCCTACGGTCCCATTAAGGAGCAGAAAATGCAGAAACGCAGGATCATTAGATTCCTAGTTGCGGGCATGGTTGCATTTTTGGCGAGTTCAGCGCCAATACCCAACTTGGGCAGCGACCGCCCATCTTCGGATAAGCAAGCTACGGCTTCCGCCGAGGCGACTGCAAAGCCCGGCGCGGAATCCCACGATCCGATCGCCGCGCTGCAGCAGCAGATGGCCTTACAGAAGAAGCAGATCGAACAATTGCAGAAGGCTCTGGTGGAGCAGGAGCAGCTCTTGGAACAGGTGCTGCGGGCCGCCAAGCCCGCTGCGGTCGCGGAGCAAGCCGCGCCACCCGAATCGTCGAACCTTGGCCAAGTGGCTTCCACCAGCCCGATGATTCCCAAGGGGCTGACCAAGCCGGAGAATGCCTCGGCGCCTCTGGCACCGGCAGTTCTGTCAGCACGGACAGCCAAACCCGCGAAGGGCGAGGGGGGGGAAACGTCACCCCTGCAGCTCCGCATCGGCGATGCCACCATTACTCCGGTCGGGTTTATGGATTTCACGAGTGTGTTTCGTACCCATGCGGCCGGAGGCAGCATCGGAACGAGTTTCGGGAGCATACCTTACGGCAGCGGCGTCTATCAGAATAACCTGACCGAGTTGCGCTTCAGCATGCAGAACTCCCGTATAGGCTTCCGCGTGGATGCGGACGTGAAAGGCGCTCACGTGATCGGCTACATGGAAGCGGACTACTTGGGGAACAATCCGGCCAACGTCGCGGTAAGCAGCAACAGCAACACGATGCGTTCCCGGCTGTACTGGGTCGACGTCGCCAGGGGGAAGTGGGAAGTGCTGGGCGGCCAAACCTGGAGCTTGATCACTCCAGGCCGCACCGGTATCTCGCCTCTTCCCAGTAACCTCTTTTACACGCAAAACATCGACGTGAACTATCAGGCCGGCTTGGTTTGGGGGCGAATCCCGGAATTGCGGCTGGTTTTCCACCCTTCCAAGAAGGCGGCCCTCGCTATTGCTCTCGACAGCCCTGACCAGTACGCGGGAGGTTCCTCAGGCGGCCCGCTGATCACCCTCCCCCCGGCTCTGGCTTCCAGCACCGCCTACCAGGGCGAACTGGACTACAACCAAAATGGGCTGAACGCGCCGAACGTTGCTCCCGATATTATCGCCAAGTTGGCTCTCGACCCGGTCAAGCAGTTTCACTTCGAGATTGGCGGAGTGGAGCGCAACTTTAAGGTTTGGAATCCGGCGACTACGACAAGCTTCAGCGCAGCCGGCGGGGGCGGCTTCCTGAACCTGAACTTTGAGCTGTTCAAGGGTTTCCGCGTGCTGACCAACAATTTCTGGAGCGACGGTGGCGGCCGCTATATCTTCGGTCAAGCTCCGGATCTGATTGCCAAGGCCGACGGCAGCCTCTCCCTTGTCCACTCCGGCTCCACGGTTTCGGGCTTCGAGTATACGCATAAGGGTACGATGCTCTATGCGTACTATGGCGGCATTTACGTCGGGCGGAATTCTACGATTGTTCCCGTTTCCACCACTTCCGGTACCCCGCCCGTAACGACCACAAAGCTGACACCCTTCGGCTACGGGTACACCGGGGCGTCAACCGCTCAGAATCGTGCCATTCAGGAAGCCACTTTTGGCTTCAACCAGACCCTTTGGAAAGACGCGAAGTACGGAGCACTGAACTTCATGGGCCAGTATTCGTACGTCGTGCGTGATCCCTGGTCCGTGGCGTCCGGCCAGCCCGCGAATGCCAATCTGAACATGGTGTTCTTCAATTTGCGCTACACGCTGCCGGGCTCTGCTCCCACTCTAGGTAAGTAGGCAACTCATTGCGGCGGCAGCAGGCGGACCCTTATTCTCACTTCAGTGTGGGCCCAGGCCCACACTGAAGGGTCAGCCCGTCCCGGGCGGACCGGCGCCGCAGAGTCTGTTTCAAAACTCGCTTTATCCCCACGCAACAGGCGCTTAATCTCTCTGTAACATAGCCGGCCGAAAATCAAAGGGATTGACGCACCTAAACCCAGGAATAACCGTGACTCAATTCCGGCGTAACACACATACCGCACACTCGCGGTGGAGGAATTAAAATGAAACTCAAATCTTCGTTTGCTAGCATCGCCTTGGGCGCGGCGCTGATTGCTGGGGGTGTCATCGCACTTGTTGATTCACCCTCGGCAGCTCCCGTGCCGGCTCCACTCCTGATCAACGCGGCAGGAGCGACCTTTCCATACCCCATCTATTCGAAGTGGTTCACTGAGTACAACCGGATTCATCCGGACATCCAAATAAACTACCAGTCCATCGGTTCCGGAGGGGGCATCCGGCAACTGCAAGCCGGAACGGTGGATTTCGGCGCTTCCGACGCACCCATGACGGACGAACAGTTGCAGCAGGCCAAAGTACCGGTGCTGCACTTTCCCACCGTACTGGGCGCGGTCGTGCCGACCTATAACATCGAGGGGGTTAGTCAGGAGCTCAATTTCACCGGGGAAGTGCTGGCGGACATTTTCCTGGGTAAGATCACGAAATGGAATGATGCCGCCCTCGCCAGCTCCAACCATGGCGTGAATCTGCCCAACACGGACATCGTGGTCGTGCACCGTTCCGACGGCAGCGGGACCTCCTATGTCTGGACGGATTACCTCTCCAAAGTCAGCAAGGATTGGGAAACCAAAGTCGGACGCAACACCTCGGTGAACTGGCCGGTGGGCTTGGGTGGAAAAGGCAACGAGGGTGTTTCGGGGCTTGTGAAGCAGACCCCCGGCGCCATCGGATACGTGGAGTTGATTTACGCCGTACAGAACAACCTGCCTTATGGCCAGGTCAAGAATTCCACGGGCGCCTTCGTCAAGGCTGACCTCGCCAGCGTTACGGCGGCGGCGGCCAGTGAGTCCAAGAAGATTCCGGCGGACTTCCGGGTCTCCATCACCAACGCACAGGGGAAGGCGGCCTACCCGGTTTGCAGCTTCACCTACCTGCTGATTCCTTCCAAGATCGATGACGCAGCGAAGAAGCAGGCCATCAAGGATTTTCTGCACTGGATGCTGACCACGGGGCAGAACGACGCAGAGGGTTTGTCTTACGCCAAACTACCCAAGGACGTAGTGTCACGAGAGATGAAAGCCATCGGGCAAATCAACTAGCATGGCGAGTGCACCAACTACGGTTGACCAGGTGCGCCCGCGAGGGCGCACGTGGAAGTTCATCAAGCGGCTGCGCGGGGGCGACGAGGTGGCTCACCTGATCACCCTGCTGGCCGCCGCCAGCATCATCGTGGTGACGGTGATGCTGGTCTACCAGCTCTACGTCAATTCGGCTCTGCCCCGCCACAAGTTCGGACTCAGTTTCTTTCTCGGAAAAACCTGGGATCCGGTGAGCGGTGAATTCGGCGCCTTGCCGTTCATATTTGGCACGATCGTTTCGTCGGCGCTGGCTCTTTTGGTGGCGGTGCCTCTCGGTGTAGGGGCGGCCATTTTCCTCTCTGAGCTTGCTCCCCCGCGCATCTCCAACGTGACGACGTTCGTGATCGAGTTGCTGG